>R05__coassemble_46_pt1 | contig 65310 bp, 56 predicted proteins | sample R05__metabat2_high_PE_014 | metagenome-assembled genome bin R05
AAAACCTTTTTTGAAGCCTCGCCTGAAAGCGAAGCGTCAGACGAGGTAATTCACCTTCATCTCAGCTCTGAGGCCTCTCATGACCTTGTCCGTCATAAGGGAGCAGAAAAATCCGAATGCCGGGGCACCGCTTTCCCCCGATACTATGCCGTTGTCTGCAAGCATGTTCATCCCGAGTGCGGCCTTTGAGTCATCAATTGACACAAAGTATTCTGCCTTTTCCTTTAGGATTTCCCACGCAAGTGTGCAGGGCTCTCCGCAGGCCAGTCCCGCCATCATTGTGTTCATTTCGCCTTTATACGGGTGTATTTCACCATCGTTTGCGCTTGCAGTAAGATAAAAGCAGTCCGCCTTATTCGGCTCAACTATGGTTATTACAGGTTTCGAGTATTTATATTTATCCGAAAAGTAAGCTGTTACGGCAGCTGCCATGGATCCGACCCCGGCTTGCAGAAATATATGTGTCGGAGGAATGTTTCCCATCTGCTCATCTGCTTCAAGTGCCATGGTTGTATATCCCTGCATTATATACTGCGGAATCTCTTCATATCCTTCAAATGCCGTATCCTGCACGAGTGTCCAGCCGTTTTTATCTGCATCGGCCTTTGCTTTTTTCACCGCATCATCATAATTCATATCGAGGATTGCCGCATCGGCACCAAGCTTCAAGATATTGTCGAGTCTTTCCTTAGCGGTATCTTTTGGCATATAAACAACACTTTTAAGACCGAATTTCTTTGCGCTCCACGCAACCCCTCTTCCGTGATTCCCGTCTGTTGCGGTTATTACGGTACCGATATTTTTCTCTTTTTCAATGATTTTCCCTATTGCATAGCTCCCGCCCAGAGCTTTGAACGCATTAAGGCCGAATCTATAGCTCTCATCTTTTACATATATCCCGCCGACGCCGAAATTTTCGGCAAGCGCATCAAGGATTCGAAGCGGAGTTTCAAAGTATTCCGGTAAAGTTTTGTGAAAATCTCTTGCTTCCTTTGCGGACTTTTCCCCGTATTGTGAAAGATCTGCCGTATCAGCGCCGATATTTCTGTTTACAAAAAATTTAATCATATTTCTCTCCGATTCATCCGAGTTATTATATCAGCGAAAAAATGTCCGTACAAGGACACTTCAAAGTTTTTTGATGGTATGATATATTGATATTGCTATGTGATCTATAAACATTTACGGAGGCAGTTTTATGGGCTTTTTAAGAAATCTCTTGTTTTTCTCAAAAAAAGACGCTCAGCTTTCAAAGCGCGTCAAAAGGGACTACATTGAAGACAATATAGCGGTAATTTCATGCAATGTATCCGGTATTGATGACATTATCAGCACCTACTCCGTCAAGGGATATGAGACATTGAACAGCGAATTCACAGACTATATTGAAAAAACCGCGGATTTTATCCCCGCAGGATATCCTATCGTTCTGGATATAACCGGCTGCGAGTTCTCTGAGGATGAAAAAGAGAACATCACAGAAACAATAAAAGACCATTTTGCATATAAGCTTGGCAATGCGCAGTTTTATCTTCTGCGCGGCCGTCTTCTTTTTATAGTGACTCTCATCTCAATGCTAGCTGCAGCCTTTATAATGACAAGGTTTGTCGATGCAGGCAGCATGTGGCATGAATACATATACCTTGCCTTCTGGTTTTTTGCCGACGCTGTCTACCGCTTCATTCTCGGCGGAGATTTTTCGAGCCGGGCGGAGCGCATACGTGCCGGCAGGCTCGAAAGCGTCCAGGTAAGGTTTTTTACGGATTTTGATTCCGAGCCTTATTCAAAGGAAGAAAGAGAAGCAATCGTCGATAAAATGATGAGTGAAGGAGGCCCTATTTAGAATGCTTTATTTTGATTCTGACTATAATAACGGATGCCATGAAAAGGTGCTTGAGAATATCGTAAAGACAAACCATCTTCCATCCGGCGGGTACGGAGATGACGATTTCACCGTCTCGGCAAAAAACAAAATATGCAAATTTTTCAATATTCCCGACGCGGATATTTATTTTATCTCCGGCGGCACACAGACAAACAGCGTTGTAATATCCTCCATTCTTGATTCGACCGAAGGCGTGATTGCCGCGAATACAGGGCATATCGCCTCCCACGAAGCCGGGGCGATAGAGTACGGCGGGCACAAAGTCATATCTCTTCCTTCACATGAAGGCAGGATTGACGCCCATGAACTCAGCACTTATCTTGAGGATTTTTCTAAGGACGAGAATATCAATCACATGGTCCGGCCCGGCATGGTATATATTTCTTTCCCGACCGAGTATGGTACGCTCTACAGCTACGCGGAGCTTAAAGCAATCCACAATGTCTGCAAAGAATATGATATTCCTCTCTACATTGACGGGGCCCGGCTCGGGTACGCCCTTGCAAGTCCCCTGTGCGATATATCCGTCAAAAAATTTCCTTCTCTTTGCGACATATTCTATATAGGCGGCACCAAGGTCGGTGCTCTTTGCGGTGAGGCAGTAGTATTTCCAAGAGGCAACTCACCTTTCCGGTTTTTCACAAAAATAAAGCAGCGCGGGGCGCTGATGGCGAAGGGGCGTCTCATCGCCGTTCAGTTTGATGCGCTTTTCACGGACAATCTCTATATAAAAATAAGCCGCAGTGCACTTGAAAAAGCAGAAAAGCTCAAGGAAATTTTGAAGGAAAAGGGATACCGCTTTTATCTGGAAACTCCTACAAATCAGCAGTTCGTCATTCTGGGCGGCAAGCAATACCGCAGCCTCAGCAAAAATGTAAGGCTGTCGTTTTGGGAAAATTATGACTCCAATCACTCGATTGTCAGGTTCTGTACAAGCTGGTCTACAAGCGATGAGGACATTGACGCTCTCAGGGAAATTTTATAATTTCAATAAATTTGAAACCCGGGCAGAATTTTTATTCCGCCCGGGTTTTCTCATTTTTTGTACAGATATCCAGATTTTTTCAGTTTTTAAGGCTCTGAAGCGGTGCCGGTATTCTTCCGCCTCTTTCTATGAATTCTTTTGAAGATTCTTCGTGCACGCACATGACGGGAGCCGAACCTAAGAGGCCGCCCATTTCTATTGTATCTCCCACGGTTTTACCCGGTGCCGGAAGTATCCTGACAGCCGTTGTTTTAAAGTTAACCATTCCTATGGCCGCCTCGTCGGCAATTATGGCAGAAATCGTCTCCTCGCTTGTGCCGCCTGGCACTGCTATCATGTCAAGGCCGACGGAGCACACGCATGTCATTGCCTCAAGCTTATCTATTGTGAGCGTCCCTTCTCTTGCAGCTTCTATCATGCCTTCATCTTCGGATACAGGTATAAACGCTCCCGACAGTCCTCCGACAGACGATGATGCCATGACGCCTCCTTTTTTTACCGCATCATTGAGCATTGCAAGAGCGGCCGTTGTCCCGTGAGTCCCGCACGTCTCAAGTCCCATCTCCTCAAGTATTCTGGCAACCGAGTCGCCGACTGCAGGGGTAGGTGCAAGCGAAAGATCAACAATGCCAAACGGCGTATCCAGCCTTTTGGATGCCTCCATCGCAACGAGCTGTCCCATTCGCGTAATGCGGAATGCTGTCTTTTTTATGGTTTCCGCAACAACATCGAGAGGTTCCCCCTTTACTGCCTTAAGAGCGTGATGCACGACTCCCGGGCCCGATACACCGACGTTTATTACTTTTTCAGCCTCACCTGCTCCGTGGAAAGCTCCTGCCATAAAGGGATTATCTTCTACGGCATTGCAAAATACCACAAGCTTGGCACATCCGAGGCCGTCTTTATCCGCGGTAAGTTCCGATGTCTTCTTTATTATCTTTCCCATAAGCCTTACGGCATCCATGTTTATACCGGCCTTTGTCGAGCCAACATTTACTGACGAGCACACAAGCTCTGTCGATGCAAGAGCCTCCGGAATAGACAGTATGAGCTTTTTATCTGCCTCCGTCATGCCTTTTTGCACGAGAGCCGAGTATCCGCCTATAAAATTTACTCCGCAGCTTTTGGCCGCACTGTCAAGAGCCAAAGCAAAAGGCACATAGTCATCGCACTTCGATGCTGCGGCAATCATCGCAACAGGTGTTACGGATATTCGCTTGTTTACAATAGGAATGCCAAACTCCGATTCTATATCCTCGCCCGTCTTTACCAGATTTTCGGCATAGCGGCAGATTTTTTCATATATGTTAGCGCACGCCTTGTCTTTGTCTTCGCTGCAGCAATCAAAAAGAGATATACCCATGGTAATTGTCCGTATATCCAGATGTTGCTGGTTGATCATTTCTATTGTCGAGAGAATTTCTTTCTGGTTAAGCATGTCTCTTTACGCCTCTCAAATGTTGTGCATCGCGTCGAATATCTCTTCGCGCTGAATATGGATTGAAAGACCTCTCTCCTGCCCGAGCAAATCAAGCCCCTTAGCAACATCCGCGAAGCTTTCCGATGCCTCCGCCATATCCACGGCCATAATCATGGTAAATTTCCCCTGAAGTATAGTCTGCGAAATATCCAAAATATTTATGTTGTACGATGCCAGGCATTGGCATACCGCGGCTATGATACCGACATTATCGTTTCCGAGTACTGTTACTATTGCTCTCATATATTTCCTCCGTGAATCTCTGTCACGCATTGAGTTTTGATGCTTTGCCGCTGATTGTATGACCAATCTGCCGTGACAAATTTCAAATTTACTTTATCAACATTATCGCAGCAAGTCCGAGATTTCAAGTTTATCCTGTCATTTTTTCAAATTTTCCGCCGCAGCGGTCTAATGTTCACTTCCGCATCTATTTTCCTGCGCCCTGGAAATGCACCGTTTCCCTGCATATAATGTTTCATGCTTCCGGACATTTTGCCCGGATTATTGTCCGAAAATCAACGCGCAAAGCGTTGACTGAACCTTCCTCAAAAAGTATATTAGGAATATATTTTTTAATTTACACGGTGGGCATAAATGAAAAAAATTATCAAATGGTTTTTCACAATTCTTGGCATAATCATCTTTGTATACTGCATAGGCGAAGGGATTGACGGTGTTGGCAGATTTGCCTGCATAGTGTTTGCATCCTTATTCACGGTCGCAGGCTCTGCTTTGAAATAATTTCCCCTGTCCGTTATCGTGCGGCTCGCTTTCGCGATATAAATTCTTATGCAATCAAAGGAGTCTTTCATGCTTTGTGACAATATTGATATCAAAAACGGTCATCTTACGTTTGCAGGTTTTGACACGGTTGATCTTGCCAAAAAATACGGTACACCGCTATATCTTCTCGATGAAAATAAAGTCCGCGAAAAATGCCGGATATATATGAATGCCTTCAATAAATATTTCAAAGAAGGGTCAAAGGTAATTTATGCTTCCAAAGCTGCATGCTATAAAGCCATATACCCCATTATTGAAAGTGAAGGTCTCGGTATAGATGTCGTATCACCGGGAGAAATATATACGGCCGTCAGTGCCGGATTCAATATGGAAAACGCCTTTTTCCAGGGCAACAACAAGACGGACGCAGACATAGAGTACGCAATTTCCTCGCGTGTCGGATACTTTATTGTAGACAATATTGAAGAGCTTAATGCCGTAGATAAGATTGCAAAAGCTCACGGTATACGCCAGAAAGTACTTCTCCGCCTCACTCCCGGAATTGACACACATACATATGAGGCAAACCAAACCGGAAAAGTTGATTCCAAGTTTGGAAGTGCAATTGAGACCGGGCAGGCCAAAGAACTTACAATACATACTTTGTCCCTAAAAAATATTGACCTTCGCGGTTTTCACTGCCATATAGGCTCGCAGGTATTCGACGAAGATGTATTTGAAAGATCTGCCGCTATCATGCTCGAGTTCATTGCTATGGCAGAAAAAGAGCTCTCGTATAAAGCGGAGTTTCTGGACCTGGGCGGTGGATACGGCGTAAGATATGTCGAATCCGACATAGAACTTGACATCGAGTCAAAAATATCCGATGTTGCAAAAGCCGTCTCCGCCACATGCTTATCTCTCGGCATAGACATACCCAAAATCATAATGGAGCCCGGAAGATCCATTGTTGCCGACGCCGGCATGACTTTATATACCGTCGGAACCATAAAGAAAATTCCCGGATACAAAAACTATGTCTCGGTCGACGGCGGTATGTCCGACAATCCGAGGTACGCACTATATAGGGCAAAATACACCTGTCTTTGTGCCGGCAGGGCTGATGAGGAGTGCAGCTTCAAATGCAGCGTTGTCGGAAGATGCTGTGAAGACGGCGACAAAATTCAGGAAGATGTTTATCTTCCCTCATCCGTCTGCCGCGGAGACATTCTTGCAGTCACAACAACCGGCGCCTACAACTACTCAATGGCTTCAAACTATAACCGCATTCCGCGTCCTCCGGTAGTTATGCTCAGTGGCGGTGAAAGCCGTGAAATCGTTAAACGTGAAAGTCTTGAAGACCTCACAAAAAATGACCTTTCATGATCAATAAGGTCGCAGCAATATATTTTCGTGACCATTTTCATATTGCGTGTTTTTATTCTTGATGCGGATGTTTTTTCTTGTTTTCAACACGCATGAATTATAGAATAACAAAAAAAGACCAGGAGATTTCAATAAATGATTCAGTGGCAGCATCTGTTCGGCAAAAGCATAGTTGAGCGCGGACTTGAGTATTATAACAACGATGCGGTAAGTGATTTGCAGATAAAAGGAAATAAGTTCTGCGCCGTTGTTAATGGCACATTTCCATATTATGTGGAAATCAATATTTCAGGGAACGTTCCCCGGCGGTTGTACTGTTCGTGTCCGTATGCCCAGGACGGCAACAAATGCAAGCACATGGCAGCTGTACTATTCAAGATTTCCGCTCTCGAACTTGACGGAAAGCTGGAAGCTACCGCATTAAACCAGGAATACAAAGCACCTTCCAGGGAAATCGCTCATAAGCTCATCACGCCCTTTGCAAGAAGTAAAGATGACGATACATACAGATATTTTGACACGGAGGCTATGGCAGAGGAATTTGATATCTATGAAGATACATTTGAAAAGGCCAAAGAGCTCAGCTTTCGTAAAGGCGCTTCCGGCGGAAACGCTGAATTGTCTTTTTTCTATTCAAACACAACTCATGATTTAAACGGTCAGATAAGTGAATCCACCGGCAGGTATCTTCCTACCAGAATCACATTTGACCGGAACAGCATTATCCGCGCCTCATGTGAAGTCCCCGGGTGTAGATGCTACTATACTATGTTCTATTCAGGTTATTCGCATTCCTATCGCAACGCAAAATATGAACCGTGCGAACATATTCTTTCACTTTTTATATTGGCCGACGATTATATCAAGACTCACAATATAGGTGATTCAACCGACAGCTATGCTCTTAACCTTATGCGGTTTTACAGCTCCATGGAAGAAAGCAGTCCATCCGTCAGCAATGATGCCGACGGTAAAGTTCTTTCGCTCATCCCTAAAATACGTGAAAAATACGGCGCTTTATATGCTTCATTCAAGATAGGTCCAAAAAGCGGAAAAATGTACGTCGTAAAAGATGCCAGTGCCATGCATGACATCTGTGAATCAAAAGGTACTTACGAGATGGGAAAGAATCTCACAATAGACTTTTCCAAGGATACATTTGACGATAAATCCACAAAATATTACGGACTTCTCAGCCGCTTTTCAAAAGATGAAGAGCTGCGCGCGCTTGAATATGGTGAAGGCTACAAAAAAGTCAAGGACCTCCGCCTTGGCGCGTCAACTCTTGACGACTTTTTCGATATAGCACTCGGTGACGAGATAGAAACCGACATAGATGATTTTTCCCCCTCAAAAGCTGCTCTTAAGTTCTCCGCGCCGGAAATTTCACTTTCAATAGCTCCTGACCGTGACGATAAAGGAGTATTTCACGGCATAGTACTTAGCGGATATGTCCCGCAGGTCTATGACGGCGTGTCGGGTCATTATTATTTTGATGAGCCTGCCAAGGCATTTTGCAGGATTCCTGCAGATGATTATTTGCGCCTTCTTCCCATTTTCAAGGTAATGCACAGCGGTGAGAACGCGATTCATATCGGCAGACGTTATCTCTCCGACTTTTATTATGATGTCCTGCCGGCTCTTCGCAAAACAGCCTATGTTGACTCCCCTGAAGAAATCCCCGAAATCGACTCACTTATTCCGGAAGAGTTTATTATCAGATTTTATCTTGACGCAATTGATGGTGCACCTATATGCAAGGGTGAAGCTGTATACGGAGATACAGCTTATGTCTTATCTGACCTCGCCGCATCATCCGAGGGCACATCCGGCAGAGCCATATCCAAAGAATCAACGGCATTTCGTGCCATGAGACGTTACTTCCCGTATCAGACATCTGACGGCAACTATGCCTGCAGTGTCAGTGAAAAAGATATTTACGAGCTTATCACGGAAGGTGTAGACTACCTCAACAGGTTCGGCGAAGTCCTTTCTACACCTCAGTTTGACGCTTTGAAGGTCAAGAGAAAGATCAGCGTAAGCGTCGGTGTACGCATAGACAGCGACCTTCTTGATCTGACCATAGGCTCCCAGGATGTATCCATGGATGAGCTTTACGAACTTCTTAAAAGCTACAAGCAGAAGAAGAAATACCACAGACTTGCCAGCGGCGAATTTGTCAGTATAGACGAGACAGTTGAAGAATTGAGCGACTTGTTTGACACTCTTCACCTGACTCCCAAAGAATTTATCCGCGGCAACACCGAAGTTCCCGCATACAGAGCTTTGTATCTTGACAAGATGCTGGAAGGCTGCGAAAACATTTATGCCAAGAGAGACAGCCATTTCAAAAATCTCATCAAGGGATTCAAGACCATCAGTGATTCGGACTTTGAGGTTCCAGACGAGCTTAAAGATGTGCTGAGAACCTACCAGGTATACGGTCACAAATGGCTCCGTACACTGTCGGCGTACTCTCTCGGCGGCATACTTGCCGATGAGATGGGCCTTGGCAAAACGCTTCAGATAATATCCGTTCTTCTCTCTGCAAAAAATGACGGTGCAATCGGGACATCAATTGTTGTCTGCCCTGCCTCGCTCATATACAACTGGAAAGACGAATTTGAAAAGTACGCTCCTTCATTAAGCGTCATGCCGGTTGTCGGCACCCAGGCTGAGCGCGGTAAAATAATAGACAAATATGCAAAATGGGATGTCCTCATAACATCATACGATCTTTTAAAGAGGGATGTATCGCTCTATGAAGACTGTGCGTTCCTTTATGAAGTAATAGACGAGGCCCAGTATATAAAGACTCACACAACATCCGCCAGCAAGTCTGTAAAGGTGCTTAAAAGCAGATACAGGTTTGCCCTTACCGGCACCCCGATTGAAAACAGGCTCAGTGAACTGTGGAGTATTTTTGACTTTCTTATGCCCGGTTTCCTTTACGGGTATGACACATTCAAAAAAGAGCTTGAAACCCCGATTACGAAAAACCATGATGAAAACGCCTCCGCAAGGCTTAAGAAGATGGTCTCTCCCTTTATCCTGAGAAGGCTCAAGACAGATGTTCTTAAAGATCTTCCCGAGAAGACGGAAGAAGTCCATTCTGTCAAATTCTCTACCGAGCAGCAAAAGCTTTATGACGGGCAGGTTGTTCATATGAAGCAGATGCTTTCGAGTGAAGATCCGCAGAATTTCTCAAAAGACAAAATTAAGATTCTCGCAGAGCTCACAAAAATACGCCAGATTTGCTGCGACCCTTCGCTTCTCTTTGAAAACTATGACGGTGAATCCGCAAAACGAGAGGCCTGCATCGATCTTATCCACAGTGCAATCGAAGGTGAGCACAGGATTCTTCTTTTCTCTCAGTTTACCTCAATGCTTGATCTCCTTAAGAAAGACCTTGACAGCGAAGGCATCGAATATTATGAAATCACCGGAGCCACTCCGAAACACTTAAGGCTCGATCTTGTCAATAAATTCAATACCGGCTCTGTGCCGCTTTTCCTGATTTCCCTCAAAGCCGGCGGTACGGGTCTTAATTTAACAGGCGCCGATATCGTCATCCATTACGATCCGTGGTGGAATGCGGCCGCACAAAATCAGGCTACCGACCGGGCCCACAGAATCGGCCAGACCAAGCCCGTCACGGTATACAAACTCATTGTCAAGAATTCCATTGAGGAAAAAATACTCAAGATGCAGGAAATGAAGCTGAGTCTGGCTGATGAGATCTTAAGCGGTGAATCGACATCCATCGGCTCGCTCAGCAAGGAAGAGCTTCTCGAGCTGCTCTCCTGATAAATTCACACAAAACAATAAAGTTAAAACCGGAAAGGATTTTATGTCCTCTCCGGTTCTTTTTATATTTTATTCGGTTTTTTAAGAAGCATCCCGGCAAGTTCACTTACCGTGCCTTTTTTCTTTTTATATGCCTTGCCGCCGTAATATGTCATGACAGGTCTGAATGCCGTTATCTTCGACGCCTCCAGCTTAAAAAAGTCCTCGTCCGCAGTGAAAAAGTCTGCGATTTTCCCCTCTTCAAGCGTGCCGTATTCGTCCTCTTCAAGAATTGCCTTTGCGGCATTTTTTGTATATGCGGTAAATGCCTGATATGGTGTAAGTGACTCGTCTTCATTGTAATACTCAACCATGCCGAGCATCTGCAGGTACGGGTCCATATCCTGCACCGGGCTGTCGGATGAGCCGCACATGCACACGCCTGATTCAAACAATGTTTTGAGTCTTATTATTCCTTTATAATATTCCTCCGGCAGATACTGCTCATACGTGTGAAGATATCTCTTGTCAATCCATGCATATCCCGGCTGCATCATGATTGCATATCTGCCCTTTATGAGTTCTTCCTCCGCCTCTTTCTGCCCAAACTCGCAGTGCTCTATGCGGTTCATAAGAGCTGCACCGGACTTATTCATTGCCTCTATTATTCTGAGTATGGCACTTTGTCCTATTGCATGGGATGCCACCTGATAGCCTTTTTCGTTAAACTCGCGTACCTTATTATCTGTAAATTCCTGGCTGTAATAGCACTCGCTTGTCTTTTTCGTATCCGTAAACGGCACCGGAAACGCTGCGCTGTGTGATCCCACCGCGCCGTCCATCTCCCAGTCTCCGCATCCGCCGACACGTTTATGCTTCATATACTTTTCAAAAGGCTTAACCCTTTCATAGTCAGTATACTGAAGATACAGCCTTACACCTACATCGAAGTGCCTGGCTAGATGCGCTATGAGATTTGTTGATGTGTCTTTTTCGCTGTCGCCGTTGCCTTCAAGTGCTCCGACTATGTTGATTCCGTACTCTGCACAGTAGTTGTGAAATTCTCCTATGCCTTTTGCAAGGGTTTTAATGCCAATGCTTGCGGATGTCACGTCTATTATTCTTCCCTGAGCACGTTCATTTTCCTCGCCCTGAAGAACGCCGCTGTGACCTACCGGATTTATACCTATCTTTTTAAGCATGGCACTTGACAGGGATGTTGAGTGTCCGTCAATGCTGTATATAACGATTGCCCGGCCCCCGCCCCAGTCGTCAAGTTCGTCTTTTGTAGGCATTCTTCTCTCGTCCATTGCGGGAAGAATGTAGTTGTTTATTGCTATAACATCACTTTTCTTTTTTGACGCAGCATACTCCCGTACTCTTTTTTCAACACCCGATATGGAATGCGGCTCGACACCGTTCGGCGTTATTTCACAGGCATTGAATCCCATCGCCATCACAGCAACTGTCAAAAGCATGTGTGTATGGCCGTCTATAAGGCACGGATACACGTGTTTCCCTTCAAGATTCACGGCATCCTTTAAATCTTTTATTTCTTCTTCGCTATGGTAGATTTTCGTTATTCGTTTGTTTTTTACTTCCATACCATAAAACGTATCGTTTTCCGATACGTTTGAATGGAATATTCCGTTATAAAATATCATCAGTAAGGCACCACGCTTCCGACAGCCATAAGAATATATGCAATAAATACAAGTATCTCTGTCACTTTGCCTCCATGTTTAAGGAGAGACCCCTCGACTTCTTTTCTGGCATTTGCATATGCCGGGATAACCATCACCGCAACAATTATGGCAATAAGTCCACCCGCTGTCCTCATAAGGTCCATGAATCCTCCGAATCCCAAGAGGGCAACTATAATAGACGGCAGTGTTGCAATGAGCCAGGAAAGTTTGTCGCCGACTTTAAGCATATCGTCTATTATTCCGCCTAAGGCAAGTGAGAGTGACCAGTATGTCGTAAGCATCGCAAGAATTGTAAAAAGCGAGCCTATAACCTGCGCCCAGACTCCTATTCCCGCTGACCAGCCGATCATTGAAACCTCCGTAACCTCGGTTGATGACCAAAGCGCGCAAAATGTAATTACGGAAATCATAATATAGGTATTCAAAAGGCCCAGAAAAACAGCCTTCTTTATTTCCTTCTCATTTCCGTCAAGTCCTTCAACTGCCTGCGGCACAGAGAAAAATGCCGCCATGGAAAACATTGCAAGTCCGTAATATGCAAGCATCTTATTTAAATTGCCGCCCGTCATGGGAATCACATTGTGCTTTGCTACCGCAGAGCCTACGGCAAGCACACCTATAAGGACAAATATTGCCCCGACCGCATATTTTTCTGATATTCCCACGGCTTTGAGTCCGAAAAGGACAACTGCTGCGGCAACCACGTAAAATATAAGCTCAGCTACTATTGCGGGCATCGGGATTAAACTTACAATGACCTCTTCGGCACCGGTTATATATGCCGCCAGATTAGTTATTAAAATGAGACCCATCAAAACGAAGAATATTATCTCAAGCGCTTTCTTGAATTTCCCTCTGAAAAGGAATTTGGAAAGGCAGGAAATAACCTGTGCGCCGTTCCCGCTTTTGAGTGCAAGATCAGCTATCATCATGTGGAGCACATAACTTGCTATAAAGGCAACAGTTAAGATAATCATGGCTACAAGAAAACCGTTTTTCTCCGCAAGATAGGGCATTGACAGGACGCCTGCCCCGATTCCATATCCTGTTATTATGCATGCTGCTTCCCATGTTGTGAGTTTTTTCTTCATAATCACAAGTCCTTAATTGATATAAAAATAATTACCGGCAACATTTTGAAAATATTTTCTGCTGTTTATCCGCCGGATATTCCAGTTCTTTATAATAATACATTTTGCAGATATCATCAATCGTTCGATTTGCAAAATGGAAATTCCGTCTTACCTGGCGGGTAAGACGTATAACTGTCAAAATCTTTGCCGGTTAATATATTCATTGACATAAATAGTAAAAAATAGTAAATTAATATAAAATAGTAAAGAATAGTAAAAGTTATATTCTATAGTAAAGGATAGTAAATATATGGAAAATCCATTTACATTGACTTTCGGTAAAAGTCCCAGGCAATATATATCACAACCCGTTCAAAAAAGAGAAATAATTGATACTTTTACTGCCGAAAATCCATCACAGCAAGCATTTATAATTACCGGTGTCCGCGGTTCCGGTAAAACCGTACTGATGACGGATGTCGCATCCGAACTGAACAGACTTGACAACTGGATAGTTCTCGAACTTAATCCCGAACTCGATCTGCTTAACAGTATGGCTGCAAAGTTAAGTAGTATTAATTGGTGCGCCGATATTTTTAGATGCGCTAAAATTAATTTATCTTTTTTGGGATTTGGAGTGGAAATATCCGGAGAACCTGCAATAAGGGACATTGAAACCGCACTTGTCAGAATGCTGGAAGCTATATCCAAAAAAGGAAAAAGGGTGTTGATTGCAATTGATGAAGCATCAAATAATTCGCAAATGCGTATACTTGCCGGTTCATTTCAAATATTTGTCAGACAAAATCTACCTGTCTTTCTTTTGATGACAGGTCTGTATGAAAACATTTCCGAACTACAAGACGAAAAAGACCTGACTTTCTTATATCGTGCTCCAAAAATCAAATTGCAGCCTCTTAATCTCACTGCAATATCCAATAAATACAAGGAAATTTTTGAAATTGACGATAACATAGCCAAAAACATGGCTAAGGCAACGTCAGGATATCCGTTTGCATTTCAAGTATTGGGTTATCTCTGTTGGGAATATAAAACGTTTGATGAGCATGTCTTGAATGAATATGCATTTTACCTTGAAGAATATGTATATAATAAAATCTGGTCCGAGTTATCCAATCGAGACAAGCTATTGGCTTATGGAATCGCAACTGCTAAAACTCAAAAAGTCTCTGATATAAAACACTCCGCAGGGATGACTGCAAATGAGTTCAATCCATATAGAATGAGACTCATAAAAAAGGGGCTTGTAAGCGGCAACGAAAGAGGATCTCTGCATTTCATTCTTCCAATGTTTGACAAGTTTGTTGTTAATAATACATTTTTTGAGCAATAGCATTTGAAAAGCACCTTTTTCTTTTTATGGACGCACCTGATATTGTGGTTATTTCTTTGCCGTCCATGAGTAAAAATTGAATTTTTGTACTATAAAAAGCACGAAGGTCAACAGTCATTGTTAATGCCTTCGTGCTTTATTACTGTATTATACTTTCACATCTATTCTCTTTATCATGATTGATGCGGCAAGTCCCGTTACAACTCCTGCAATTACACCGGATAACACCAGAAACGGAGCATAATATTTTATTATATCCGTTTCAAGCACCAGACATGCCATGCCGATTTGTCCCATATTGTGGAGTACTCCTCCGGCCACAGAAACAGCTATATATGAAAAAACCTTGCACTTTTTCATAATTATCATACCGATAAAGCTTAATACAGCCCCTGCAAGAGAATACCACAGACTCATCATATTCCCGAAAAGCAGTGATACAAGAAGTACCCTTATTATAGAGATGATTATAGCCTCTTTTGCCCCCAGCCTGTATAGAGCAAATATTACCACTATGTTCGCAAGCCCTACTTTCACTCCCGGAACCGCCACGAATGACGGAATCTGGCTTTCGACAAACGAAAGAATCATCGCAAGAGCTATGCTCATGGCAAGAAGTGCCAGTTTTTTTGAAGAATACTTACTGTTCATCCGACAAGTATGTCAAACTCAGCCTCTCCCGCGCCTTCTATTTTTACAACGAGGCGGTTCGGAAGGCAGGTTATGCTCTGTCCTGTTTTATTTATTTTGCCCATTTTCACGCATAGATGGTCAGGGCAGTTTGCGTCGCTCAGGTATGCTTTACCGTCTTCAATTACCAGTGTGTTGCTTCCACCGTTCAGTGAGTAAGTCCCATCCTTATCAAGAGGATAGCTGCCGACTTGCTTACCGTCAACAGTGACAATTGCACGGGCACCGGCATCCGTATTGGAAAACACGAGAAAAAGGATGCCCGCAAGCAGCAAAAGCGCTGCAATAAAGAGAATATCCGCTTTCTTCATTTGAATGCGCAAAGAGCAAGGCAGATAAGAAATACCGCTGCAACTCTGACGATTACATTGTTTACTTTGCGTGCGTTCAGCGCAGCAACAGCCGTTGCAAATGCGACAGACAAAAGCAGGAATGTGACAATACCCCCGTTTGAAAATACAGCCGCAGCTGCTGCGAATGTCGCACATGAAAGGGCATAGTCTTCATTCTTGGATATAATCATGCCGAGAGCTGCAAGTGCAGCTGCTACAGGAATTGTAATGAACCCGTAGGGATTAACTGTTGAAAGCACAGTCATTACAGCACCGGTAACTGCCAGGGTTATCAGCATGCTTAAATAACTTCTCATTTTAACCTTCTTTTCGGGAGCCAAAAGCACAGCTATTCCCAAAAAAGCATACATCACAATAACGGTTGCCATGGATTTATAAAGTGATGGTGCAAATGCTTTAAGAAGCATGCAAACTGCTGCTGCTATGCCTGAAACAATGATTATTAATGTAAGATTATTTTTCTTCATTAGTTTGCACCTCCGAGTATTGCAAATGCCTCAAAGGCAGCTTTTGTAGCCATGGAAACCGCGTCGGAGGACATTGTTGCGCCTGAAATAAGTGCCGTTTCTTCTGTAAACGTGTCTCCGGTTATTCCCTGGAATCCCTCTTTATATGCTGTCTTATCCAGATCGTAATCACTGAAGTAATCGCCGAAGAGTATGAAATCGGGTGCCGTCATCTTTGAGATTGCGCCGTTTTCGTCAATGATGAAGTATACGGGCATGACCTCATTTGAATATGCATACGGGCTTGTGCCGAATGCGTAGTACTTTCCGTCAGGTGTTGTGACAGAGAATGCCGATGTCACACAGTTGTAGATTCCGTCAAGCGCTATTTCCTCAAGTTCGGCTCCGTCGCCCGCAAGAGTCTTTATCTTGCCTTCGTCGCGCGATGCGGTAGATGAAAGCTCAACCGCTGCAAGCTCATCACAAAGAGCTGCGTTTGCGATTTTCCCCTCTGCGTCATAAGTTACGAAATCACCGTTTATATTTTTTATCTGAAGAAGAGCCGTATCTCCCGGAATTACAGCTGCGGCAGTGCTTCCGTTTGAAGCTATCATAAGTGTGTCTGTAGAGTCTTCCGTAAGCTGAAGTATTCCGGATGCATTTGCCATACCCGGGCACAGTGCCGGCAGCATTTCCGCAAATATCTGGCTGTCGGATTTAACGCCTGCGGTTATGAAGCCGTTTTCAGCCATATATGCAAGGGCCTCTTCAACTGCACCCTTTATTGCCGATGAGGAGTATGTAGCGCCGGCAACGAGATCAACCCCGGCAAGAGCGCTGTCTTGTTCATTAAAGGAAGCTATAAACTCGTCACCGACTTCCTTTGTATCGGGATATTCTGTTATCTGAAGTCCCGTGATTTTGCCGTCGGATGATACACCAAGAGCCAGCTCTATCGGATTTTTGGTGTAGCCTTCAGATGTCGAAAGTTTAACGGCGTATCCGGCGCCGGATTCATCTTCGTATATTGCACTTACCTTCGCAGGAAGATCATCAAGGACCATCTCCTGAAGGTTTCCGCTCCCGGGAAGAACCTCTGCGAGTGGGCCCAAAAGTGATGCGGATTCATTTTCCGAAATCACCGGTGCGGTTATTGTGTTGAGAGCGAAAAGGCATGCGATAACAAGTGCAAAAGCAAGTACCGGAGCTATTATTTTTTTTGCGTTCATTTTTTATCTCCTCCGAATACCTTATTTTTTGTAACTTTCTCGATAAACGGAACGAGAAGGTTCATAACTATGATTGAGAAGGAAACACCTTCCGGATAATTAAGAAACTGTCTTATGATAAATGTTATAATTCCGCAGCCGAGTGCAAATACAACTTTGCCCTTGTTTGTGATCGGGGTCGTCACATAGTCCGTTGCCATAAAGATTGCGCCAAGGAAAAGTCCGCCGGACAATATGGCATAAACGGCAATTGAAAAGCTTCCTGAGAATATTAAGGTCAGCACAAATACGGTTGCTATGAATGTTGCCGGGACATACCAGCGTATAACATCACGGGCTGCGAGGTAAATTCCTCCTATCACGAGTGCTATTATGCAAGTTTCGCCGATTGCGCCGCCGTGAACTCCGAGAAGCATCTGCCCGATTGTCGGGAGAGTACCGCCCTGCTTTATGAGGTCAAGCGGTGTTGCAGATGTCAGTGCATCAACTCCGTTGACTGTGGGCATGGCACCGCCTGCAACTGATGCAAACACAAGTATCATGAATACTCGTCCGCCGATTGCGGGGTTGACTATATTCTTTCCGAGACCGCCGAAAAGGCACTTAACAATTATGATTGCAAATGCAGTTCCTATAGCTGCCTGCCAAAGTTCAACATTTGTTGAAAGGTTCAAAGCTAAAAGAAGACCTGTTACAACGGAGCTTAAATCCTTTACCGTCATCCCGCGCTTTGCTGCGAGACTGTAAACGAGTTCACATACTACTGCCGTTAAAACGCAGGTAACAATCAAAAGCGCGGCCTTTACACCAAATAAAATCACTGCTGCAACTGCTGCCGGGATAAGTGCGATGATAACATCAAGCATGATTCTCCGGCTGTCGTTTTTTGTGTGGATGTGAGGTGCCGCGGAGGATATGAGATTTGCCATTATTTATTTCCTCCTTCCGCTGCCTTTTTGGCTTCTTCGGCTGCTTTGCGGTCAGCCTTTACTTTCTTTACAAAGCGCTTTCCTTTGCCGTTTGTCTCGGCAAGAGGTCTGTGTGCCGGGCAGATGTATGAGCAGCTGCCGCACTCTATGCACTGATCCATGCTGGCAGCTGTCAGCACATCAAAGCGCTCGTTTTCATCTTCTATCTCCATAGCCTCGATAAATTCAGTCGGGTTAAGTCCCATCGGGCATGCGGATACGCATCTTCCGCAGTGGAGGCATGGTGTTGTTTCAATGGGCTTGCATTCATCTTCAGAGAATATAAGCAGCGCATTTGTTGCCTTTATAACAACATCGTCAAGACTGTTTGCGCATTTTCCCATCATCGGGCCGCCGTAAATCATCTTTCCGGGCTCTTCCTTGAATCCGCCAATCTTTTCCATGATATATGAGGCCGATGTTCCAAGCGGAACAACCACATTCTGCGGATTTTTGACAGCCGAGCCGTCGATTGTAACTATCTTGGAAACAAGGGGCATACCGGTATTCATGAATTCGGCAAGCTTTGCCAGCGTGCTCACATTTATTATGATTGCGCCGACCGATGAAAGTCTCTGGCCTTCAGTAACGGTTTTGCCGGTTGCATTATATAAAAGTACCTGCTTTGCGCCCTGAGGATAAGTTGTTTTGATGGATTTTATTTTTACCTTGCTGTTATCTTTGAAAATCTCTGTGAGGGTTTCGATTGCATCTGGCTTGTTTTCTTCGATTCCTATGACGTACTCGTCAGCAGCTATAAATCTGTCGAGATATTCAATACCGTCTTTAACGAGGTCGGGATGTTCAACCATCATGCGGTTATCGCTCGTAATGAAAGGCTCACACTCGGCACCGTTTACAAGCACTGTCTCGATATGCTGCTTTAAGCACACCTCAAACTTTGACCATGCGGGAAATGCCGCTCCGCCGAGTCCGACAACTCCGGACTCTTTAAGCGCATTTAAGAACTCCTCGAGATTTTCACATTTTCTCGGCTTAACGGATTCATCTATATCCATTTTGCCGTCGCTCTTTATCCTTATAGCCTGGCACGTTCTTCCGGTATTCATCTTGTAGTCTTCAATTGCGACCACTTCACCTGAAATACTTGCATGTACCGGTGATGATACTTTGCCGTCTTCTTTTGCTATAAGCTTTCCTATCTTTACTTTGTCCCCGACTTCTACAACCGGAATTGCGGGTGCGCCTGCATGCATTGAAAGAGGCAGCAGCACCTCATCCGGTGCGTCAAGAACCACAGACATTCTGCCCGCCGTATTTTTGTAGTGCGGCAGACGAAGGTTTGAAATGCTCTTCTTCATTATTAATTCTCCTGTATGAAATCTCCCATTCCGGGAGTCATTGACTTGTGTCCGTCCGGGTAGACCCATAATACTTCTGCGTCCATTTTTGACGCAAGGTCCGCCCCTTTGCTCTCATCCATGCAAAAAAGCGCTGTGGAAAGCGCGTCTGCAAGTCCCGAATCACTGCAGAGCACCGTTACCGATGCGTAAAATCCGGCCGGGTAGAGAGTATCTTTATCTATTATATGATGATATCTCACGCCGTCGACGGTAAAGTATCTTTCATATACTCCGCTTGTCACGCAGCTTGTATCTGAGATATACAGCATCTCGCAGTAGCTTCCGTTCGGATCTTCGGGATCTTTTATTGCTGTTTTCCATCCCGTTCCGTCTATTCTACTTCCTATTATACATATATTTCCGCCAACATTCAAAACATAACCGTCGGCGCCTTGTTCCCTTAAATATTTTGCACATTGCTCGGTTGCGTAGCCCTTGGCATAAGCTCCTACGTCAATTGAAGCGTTTTCGTCTTTTATTGAGGCTGTGCCGTTTTCTATAACCAGGCTTTCTATGCCGGTATGCTCATTGGCATTATTAAGTTCTTCATCCGGCGGTATATAGGTTCCGTCCTCTCTTGCTTCATGCCAGAGAGATAAAACGCTACCCATCATAACATTCATTTCGCCGTCGGTTTCGTAGTAAAGTTCCTTTGCACTCCTTAAAAATGTCTCAAGCCGTTCATCTATTTCCACAGGCTCTTTTCCGGCATTTTTATTCAAGGTGCAGAGATTATTTATGCCCTCATATTCATGGTAAATATCAAAAAGCTCATGATATTCCTTAAGAATATGCGCACAATCGGCAGAGAGGGAATCAAACCTCTCTGCCGAGTCATTTGCATATGAATATATATATGTGACCGTATCAAAGAAGCTGTAGTAAACCATACCTTTAGGCTCAAAACTTTCAGCTTTTTCACTTTCGGTCTCCACCGGAGTTTTTGTGCAGCCGCAAAGCAATATCATAAATGCCGCCACAAGGCACAAAGCTCTTTTTTTCATATACTTTTAATTATTTTGCGTTATTGGCTGCCTTTACGATAACTGCGCCCATACCGCTGATGGACATTGTGCAGGAAGCGAGAAGAGTCTCATCTGTTGTTACAGCATTGCCTTCTTCGTTAACTTCTGTGGGAAGTGCTTCGATTTCAGCTGCTGTCTTGCCTACGCAGTATGCGGAGAATGCTGCACTCTGTGCATCCCACTCGGCAATTGCGTTGCCGTAGGTAACCATGTTGTAATCAGCACCGAGCTCACGCTTTGTGCCCTTGAATGTAACGTCGCCGACCTGTCCGTCTGCAGTATATGCGATTTTGGGCTGGATTGCGTCGTTGAGGCATGCAAGAACTACGCCGTTTTCATCGACAACTGCTGCGCCGAACTCTGTGTACATGTTGACAGAGCCTGCTTCTTCAGCTGTTGCTTCGGTTGACTCATCGGCTGCGGAATTGGCTGCTACGCCGAGTTTGAATGTGTCTGCTTCAAATTCAACTGCCCAGGCATCTTCACATGCCTTTGCAACTGCGCTCTGGAATCCGTCTATGGAAATGGAGCAGCTTGCAAAGAGAGTCTCATCTGTTGTTACATTGTATCCCTCTTCGTTAACAACAGTCTCCATGCCGGTGATATCACTTGCTGTCTTGCCTACGCAGTATGCTGCGAATGCTTCAGCCTGCTCATACCATTCATGTGTTGCTGCGCTGTACTTAACCATGTTGTAGTCATCACCGAGTTCATTTTTTGTCTTGAACTCTTTTGCTGTGTCAACGGTGCCTTCGGAAACATCCATTTTGTTCTGTGCACAGTCAATTGCGCAGGCTTCTATAACGCCGTTTGCATCGACAACAACTGCCGCGAATGTTGCATCAACCTGTGCATTTGATTCGCTTGTGGAAGCTGTGGAAACGGAAACGCCCATTCCGAGCTTATGTGTAGCAGCTGCAGGTGCTTCTTCAACTGCGGGTGCTTCTTCTGCTGCGGGTGCTGCCTCTGCTGCAGGTGCTGCTTCGGTTGCGGTTGCTGCGGTCTGTCCGCATGCGCAAAGAGCAAATACCATGCAAAGAGCAAGAACGAGAGCTAATGTCTTTTTCATGTTTTTGTCCTCCAATATTTATATTTTTGCACAGTGATTATACGGCAATGTTATTTTTTTAACAAGTTGAATTTTTCTATAAATCCAGCCTTTTTCCCCGTTTTTTTCAAAAATGTGATTGTGCACAAATCGCCGCCTTTTTTTGCTTTTTCGAAGTTATTTTTTTGTGCCTATTTACCACACAATTTATCATTAAAAATGCCCTGCCTCAGTTCCGGCAGAGCGTTTATTGCTATTCAATTTCTTTATCCAGCATCTCAAGAGCCTGCTCAAGTGTAAGATTTCTCTCATGGGCCGTTCTCGCAATTTTTGCTGCATTTTCGTATCCGATTTTTGGTGTCAGGGCCGTAACACGCATAAGAGAATTGTCATAGTTAGACTGCATTTTTTCACGGTTGGCTTTAATTCCCGATGCACAGTTAATGTTGAATGACTCGATTGATTCCGACAAAAGTCTGACGCTTTGAAGGAAATTGTATATTATAACCGGCATGAAAACATTCAGCTCAAAGTTTCCCTGCGAGGCCGCAAAAGATATTGCCGCATCATTGCCCATTACCTGCACCGCAACCATTGTCACCTGCTCACACTGCGTGGGATTCACTTTGCCCGGCATTATGGAGGAGCCAGGCTCATTTTCAGGTATGCTTATTTCGCCGAGGCCGAGCCTGGGTCCGCTTGAGAGCCATCTTACATCGTTTGCTATTTTCATCATGTCGCACGCAAGCGCCTTTACGGCTCCGTGTGCAAAAACAATCTCATCTTTTGATGTAAGTGCATGAAATTTATTTTTGGCAGGATAAAACTGCGTTCCGGTATTATCTGAAAGGATTTTGCATGACAGAACATCGAAGCCGTCCGGTGCATTTATCCCAGTACCGACAGCTGTTGCCCCGAGCGCAAGTTCCCTGAGCGGAATCATGGCCTTTTCAATCATTTCAAGATCTGCCTCAAGGCTTGCTCTCCACCCGGATATCTCCTGTGAAAATTCAATAGGTGTAGCATCCTGCAGATGGGTTCTTCCGGATTTTATAATACCCGCGTTCTCGTTTTCAAGTCTTTCAAATGTCCCGATAAGGCCTGAAACGGAGGGAATAAGCGCATCTTCAACCGTCATTACGGCGGATACATGCATTGCCGCAGGAAATGTATCGTTTGACGATTGCGACATATTGACATCATCGTTTGGATGAAGGAGCTTTTTCCCGGCATTTTCATTGCCGATATTGGCAATGACTTCATTCACATTCATGTTTGACTGCGTTCCGGATCCGGTTTGAAAAACGACAAGCGGAAAATCCTCATCGTGTTTCCCGGAAAGGATTGCATCTGCAGATTCATTTATGGCATTGAACTTTTCCTGCGTCATGCGTTCAGGTTTAAGTTCAAGATTGGCAGCCGCTGCTGCTTTTTTTATTTCGGTAAGGGCCATGATTACCTCAGACGGCATCTCCTCATGGCCTCTGCCTATTTTGAAATTGTTCCTTGACCTCTCCGTCTGGGCTCCGTAGTACCTGTCAGACGGTACTTTTACTTCACCCATTGAGTCATGCTCTATTCTGTAATCCATTATCTGCCCTGCATATCGTTAATATTCACAAGACCTGTGTTGTCCTGATTATACCTTGCCCCGATAATTTCCGCCAGTGCCATTGCCGTATCTATGCTGGTCATACATGGGATTCGGAGGTTCATAGCGCGTCTGTTGAGTGCGCGGAAGTCCCCGACCGAGCTGTCCATTACAGCTCCCGTATACACTATATAGCTAACGGCGCCTGTATCCATGAGATTATATATGTCATCATTTTCCCATACATTGTGTGCAAGTGTAACATCAAGACCGCTCGCGGATATTGCCTTCGTCGTGTCAGGTGTTGCGTAGAGTTTAAGGCCTAAATCCGTAAACTTTTCGGCAAGCGCTATGGCGTCGGTGTAGTCATAGTCCTCGACGGATATGAGTATGCCCTTGTCACCGCGGTGTTCAGGCGAGTGGACATCTATTCCCGATGCCGTAAGCCCCTTGTAAAGTGCTTCGGTCTTCGTTCTTCCGATTCCCAAAACTTCGCCCGTAGACTTCATCTCGGGTCCCATTATCGAGTTTGCATCAGATATCTTTTCAAAGGAGAACACCGGCACTTTTATTGCGTAGTACTTCGGCTTCTTTGCAATTCCGCCTTCAATGCCCATATCGTTAAGCGTCTCACCGAGCATTATACGGCTTGCAATCTCCACCATATTTATGCCGCTGACCTTGCTTATGTACGGAACCGTGCGGCTTGCTCTGGGATTAACCTCTATAACATAGAGTGTGCCCTCATATATAAGGTACTGTATATTGACTATGCCCTTTGTTTTGAGGCCGAGAGCGATTTTTGTGGATACTTCGCATATCTTCTTTTTCATTGCCTCATCAAGGTCGTACGGAGGATATACGGCGATTGAGTCACCCGAGTGAATTCCTGCACGCTCGATATGTTCCATGATTCCCGGAATCAGCACATCCTTTCCGTCAGATATGCAGTCAACTTCGAGCTCGGTACCGGGCATGTATTTGTCAACAAGCACAGAGTTTGCGATATTTCCGGACAGTATAGCCTTCATGTAGGTCGTGACTTCCTCCGCCGACCTCACTATGCTCATACCCTGGCCGCCTATTACGTATGAAGGTCTTAAAAGCACCGGGTATCCGAGGATCTTTGCGGCTATAAGTGCCTCCTCCACGGTCTCCACCGCAACCGCCTTGGGCCGCGTCATTGAGATGGACTCGAGAAATTCATCGAACTTTTCACGGTCTTCGGCGACATCTATCGCTTCAGCGGATGTCCCGAGTATCCTGACGCCCATTTTATCAAGGTATATCGCAAGCTTTATTGCGGTCTGCCCTCCGAATGCCACAACTACGCCGTAAGGCTTTTCATAGCTTATGACGTTCATGACGTCCTCTTCCGTGACAGGCTCGAAATAAAGCCTGTCTGCCGTATCATAGTCGGTTGATACGGTCTCGGGGTTATTGTTAATTATTATAACTTCGTAGCCGAGTTTTCTTAAAACCTCGACACATTTTACGGAGCTGTAGTCAAATTCTATTCCCTGGCCTATTCTTATAGGTCCGCTGCCCAAAACGACTATTTTTTTCTTCTCCGAAGCTTCATCCATTTCGGGTGCATCTTTTTCGCAGCTCTCATCATAATATGAATAGTAGTATTCCATATCGCCGAAGGCACCTTTCATGGTGTCGACAGCTTTATATTTAGGCTTCATCTCAAAGGGAAGGGTGTATCCTGAAAGTTTTTTAAGTGATGCGTCGGTGTATCCGAGTTTTTTCCCTTCAATATACTTTTCCTTTGTCAAAGCGGTATTGGATATTCCGTTTTCAAAATCCGCAAGATTCTTCATTTTCTCAACAAAAAACGGATTGAATTTTGTTATGCCGCAGATTTCGTCAACACTCATTCCGCCTTTCAATGCCTCAAAGATTGTAAAGAAGCGAAGGTCGTTGACTCTTTCAAGTCTTGTCTTTATATCGGCATCTGTTGTTGCCTTGCGGTTCAGGTCCTGAAGTTTTATTTCCGCACCGCGTACGGCTTTTAAAAGTGCATCTTCAAGACACGTGCCTATTGCCATTACCTCTCCCGTCGCCTTCATCTGCGTTCCGAGTTTTCTTGAGGTATTGGTAAATTTATCAAACGGCCAGCGCGGGAATTTAAGTACAACGTAATCTACATCCGGCTCATATGCCGCCGTACCTTCGGCGTTTTCATCAAATTTTATTTCGGGAAGGAGGTAACCGAGAGCTATAAGCGCCGTCACCTTCGCAATCGGGTAACCCGTTGCTTTGCTTGCAAGGGCGGAGGATCTCGAGACTCTCGGGTTTACTTCAATGACGTAGTAGTCGCTTGTTGATGGATTGTATGCAAACTGGCAGTTGCATCCTCCCTGGATTTTAAGCTCTTCTACTATGTCTAAAGATGCTTTTCTCAGCATGTTAAGGTCTTTTTCATTTACCGTCATTGCAGGAGCAACGACCACGCTGTCACCGGTGTGGACACCTACCGGGTCTATATTTTCCATGCTGCAGACAATAATTTTATTTCCTGCGCTGTCGCGCATAACTTCAAATTCTATCTCTTCCCAGCCGGCGATGTATTTTTCGACAAGTATCTGAGAAATGGGCGATGCCTCAAGTCCGGTCTTTGCAACGGTGAGCATTTCTTCGTGCGAATACGCAACTCCGCCGCCACCTCCGCCGAGCGTAAAGGCAGGACGGATAATGACCGGGTATCCTATTTTGTCACCTGTTTTCACTGCCGAGTCAAGATCTTCGGCGGTATCCGACTCAATGGTCGGAACATTTATATTGGCCATTGCGTCTTTAAAGAGCTGCCGGTCTTCGGCTCTGACTATACTTTCAGCGTCCGTTCCGAGGAACTTTATCCCGCGCTCTTTTAAAAATCCGCTTTTATCGAGTTCCATTGCCATGGTAAGCCCGGTCTGACCGCCGAGTCCGGCAAGAACTGCATCCGGCATTTCCTTGTCGAGGATTCTCTCTATTGTTGTTAAAGTAAGCGGCTCGAGATATATCTCGTCCGCCATCTCGGGATCTGTCATAATGGTAGCGGGATTTGAGTTTACAAGAACAATCTCGACCCCTTCTTTTTTAAGTATCTTGCAGGCCTGCGTTCCCGCATAGTCAAATTCGGCAGCCTGGCCGATTACAATCGGTCCGCTCCCTATTACCATTACTTTTTTTATCTCAGTGTTTTTCATCGAAAAATTTCTGTCCTTAAAGAGTTGCCGCCATAACGGCTTTTATAGTATGCATGCGGTTTTCAGCCTCGTCAAATACTATTGACTGTCCGCCTTCAAAAACGCTGTCTGTTACTTCCATGTGATCTATGCCGAACTTTTCATATATGTCAAGGCCGGTTGATGTGTTCAAGTCGTGAAATGCCGGCAGGCAGTGCATGAATTTTGCTGTTTCCTTTGCATTGGCCATAACCTCATCGGTAACCGTGTAGGGGCTTAAGTCTTCTATTCTTTCTTTCCAGGCCTCGTAAGGCTCTCCCATGGATACCCATACATCGGTATAAACAACATCTGCACCGCGCGATCCTTTTTCAGGGTCGGTTTCAAGCGTTATGGAGCCTCCGGTCTGCTTCGCGATCTCTCTTGCACTCTCCACGAGGCTTTCATCCGGGAAATATTTTTCCGGTGCGCATAAAACTATGTCCATTCCGACCTTTGCGCCGCCTATCATGAGCGAATTTGCCATGTTGTATCTTGAATCTCCGTAGTACGCAAGTTTGATGCCCTTGAGGTACCCGAAGTGTTCCTTTACAGTCAGAAAGTCTGCCAGTATCTGTGTCGGATGAAATTCGTTGGTAAGTCCGTTCCACACCGGTACACCCGAATACTTTGCAAGCGTCTCTACAAGTTCCTGCCCGTATCCGCGGTACTCTATGCCGTCAAACATACGGCCGAGTACTCTTGCCGTGTCCGCAATGCTCTCTTTTTTCCCAATCTGAGAGCCCGTTGAATCAAGATACACGCTGTGCATGCCGAGATCTGCCGCTGCGACTTCGAAAGAGCATCTTGTCCTTGTGCTGGTCTTTTCGAATATAAGAGCGACATTTTTCCCTTCATATATCCTGTGCGGTATTCCGGCTTTTTTCTCTCGCTTAAGTTCGGAGGCATAGTCAACAAGACTTTCTATTTCATCCCCCGTAAAATCCAAAAGCTTTAAAAAACTTCTTCCTTTGAAATCCGGTTTAGCCATTGTGCTTAACTCCTTTTGCTAGCTTTGTTTCCAGTTTGGCAAGAAGCCTCGTGAAAAGCACCACCATAATAAGATAAATTGCAGCAACCACTATAAGCGGAGTGCTCTGGTCGTAGGTGTTGTTTCGTATAAGGTTTCCCGCTCTTGTGAGGTCGACAACCGCAACATAACCGGCAACCGAAGTCTCTTTTAACAGAGCTATAAACTCGTTTCCGATAGCGGGAAGGATATACCTCAGTGCCTGCGGGAATATTATATGCCTCATCGTCTCTATTCTTGACAGTCCGAGAGATCTGCCCGCCTCATCCTGGCCTCTGTCAACCGCATTTATTCCGGACCGTATAAGTTCCGCCATATATGCACCCGAGTTTATACCGAAGGTTATAATTCCCACAACTATGCCGTTATCCGACGATGCAAGAATAAGATAATAAAACAAAAGAAGCAATACCGTAACAGGAATTCCTCTTACCGCCGTCACGTAAAAATCACATATTACCGCAAAAGGTTTGAGGGGTTTTGACTCCTCGGCGAAGTATTTAATAACGGCAATAAGCGTGCCGATCAGCACGCCTATAACCAATGCTCCGAGTGTGATTATTATTGTATTTTTAAATCCTTCAAGAAGCAAGCTGTAGTAGCCTGTTTCTATGAAGGTCTGCTGGAATTTTGCAATGAGATTCATATTAGGTCATCCTTTGGGTGATGTGTAAGGTGCATTGTTGTTTTCAAAAATCTGAGCGATTGTGCCGTCGTCAATCATCTTTTCAAGTGCGGCATTGAGCTTATCTATAACTTCCTGGTTGTTGAGATTTGCGGCAAATGCGTAAGGCTCGGATGTCATAGCCTCGTCAAGGATAACGAGTGCGCCAGGATTTGCGGCATTATATGCATCAACCATATCTTTTGCAGTAAGGTCATCTATAACCCATGCATCTACCTTGCCGGAGATTACTGCCGCCTGGGCATCGCTGTTTGCCTGGAATGCGCTTACTTCGTATCCCGATGCCATACAGAAGCTCTCAGCCGTTGTACCGGTCTGCACGGAAACTTTCTTGCCGTCAAGATCAGCCTTGCAGGTGATGGGGCTGTCCTTTGTTACAACAATTGCCTGAGCCGCCATGCAGTAAGGCTCGGTGAAAAGGGCGTTTTTCTGACGCTCCTCTGTGACTGTTATTCCGGATACGCCTAGTACAAATTTACCGGCCTGAACTCCGGGAAGGACAGAGTCAAAGTCCATCTGGTTTATCTCGAGTTTCCAACCGTACTCTTCACAGATTTTATTTAAAATATCTATTTCGATTCCGCTCACGTTGCCCGAGCCGTCGAGGCTTTCAAAAGGAGGAAAGTCGGGGCTTGTACCTATTGACAGTACAAATGTGTCATCCGATGCGCTTTTTCCGCATGCGCAAAGTGCAAATACCATGATTAAGGCTAAAATTAAAGAGACTGCTTTTTTCATTTTTCGATTTCTCCTTTTATAAAGTTTATTTGGTTTTGAACCGATTCGTAGCTCGTCGAGCCAAGTGAAATTCTTGATTTTATACAGTTTTTAAGGTCTATTGCGTCATATAAATCTTTGTCGAAGATATCGCTGTACTCCTTGAATTTATCTAGCGGCATATCTTCCAAAGTTATATCTTTTTTAACGCATTCCCCTACTATTGTCCCGCATATCTTGTATGCGTCGCGGAAAGGCATTCCCTTCTTTGTGAGGTAGTCAGCAAGGTCTGTTGCGTTTATATAGCCTCTTTTGGCAGCGGACAGCATTTTATCTTCATGGATTTCCATGGTCCTTATCATACCGGCCATGACCGATAAACACTTCTTGACAGTCTCAACTGCATCAAAAACGCTCTCTTTATCCTCCTGCATATCCTTATTGTATGCAAGGGGCAGACCCTTGAGCATCGTGAGGCTTCCCATAAGGTCGCCGTAGACTCTTCCCGTCTTTCCTCTTATGAGCTCTGCCATATCCGAGTTTTTCTTCTGCGGCATAATGGATGATCCGGTGGTATATTCATCCGAAAGGCTTATAAAGCCGAACTCCCAGGATGACCATAAGATGAGCTCCTCTGACAGTCTCGATAAGTGCATCATCTCTATGCTTAATGTACTTAAAAGTTCAAGTGAGAAGTCCCTGTCGGATACTGCATCTATGCTGTTGAGCGCAACGCCTTCAAATCCGAGTTTTTCAGCTTCGAAAATGCGGTCTGTGTCATATGTAGTCCCGGCCAATGCGCAGGCGCCTATCGGGGAGATGTTCATTCTCTTTTTTGTATCTTCAAGTCTCCCGGTATCACGGATAAGCATAAATGCATAAGCCAGAAGCTGATGTGAAAAAAGTATAGGCTGGGCCCGCTGAAGATGTGTGTACCCGGGCATGATGGCTTCTTTATTTTTATCCGCGGTATCCGCAATTGCACCGATAAGCTTTTTCGTTCCGGATATTATTTCATCCGTCTGCTCTTTTAGGTACATTCTCAGGTCAAGCGCCACCTGATCGTTGCGGGATCTTGCGGTATGTAGCTTCTTGCCGGCCCCGCCGATCCGCTTCGTAAGAACCTCTTCTATAAACATATGGATGTCTTCCGCTCCCATATCTATTTGAAGCTCTCCGCTTTCTATGTCGGAAAGAATCTGCCCCAGAGCCGAAATTATCTTTTCGCTTTCATCTTCTGTGATAATTCCCTGCTTTGAAAGCATTGCGGCATGTGCCATGCTTCCTTCAATATCCTGACGGTACATCTTGCTGTCAAAGCTTATGGATGAGTTGAAGTCATCGGCTTCACTGTTTAATTGTGCCGCGGTGCGTCCCGCCCACATTTTCATAAGTTAAATTTCCTTAAATCAAAGTTTTCCCTGTTCCCTGTAGGCCTGAACCTTTGTCGGGAGCCCCCAGAGATTTATAAATCCTGCTGACTGTGCCTGGTCGTAGTCGCTCTCACCGAATGTTACGAGGTTCTCGGAGTAGAGGGAATACGGGGATGTTGTACCGGCCGGAATAATATTTCCTTTATAGAGCTTGAGCTTCACGCTGCCGGTGACGTATTTGTTGGACTCATTTGCAAATGCGGTAAGTGCTTCCTGAAGCGGGCTGTACCACTTTCCGTTGTATATGAGGTCTGCATAGTCGACTGCAAGCTTCTGCTTTACATGGAGGGTATCTTTATCGACTGTGAGCATTTCGAGCTGCTCATGAGCAAAGTAAAGAATTGTTCCGCCCGGTGTTTCGTATACGCCGCGGTCTTTCATTCCTACGAGACGGTTTTCGACTATATCTATGATACCGATTCCGTTTGCTCCGCCAAGGTCGTTGAGCTTTTCAATAATCTTGCTGGCTTTCATCTTTTCTCCGTCGAGTGCTACAGGTGCGCCCTCTTCGAAATCTATCGTCACATAAGTCGGCTCATCCGGTGCCTGGAAGGGGCTCACGCCCATCTCAAGGAATCCTTCCTTGTCAAGGTCAGGCTCGTTTGCGGGATTTTCAAGGTCAAGACCTTCATGTGAAAGATGCCAGAGGTTTTTATCCTTTGAGTAGTTTGTCTCGCGCGAGATCTTAAGGGGAACATTGTGTGCCTCGGCATAATCTATTTCTTCTTCACGGGATTTTATATCCCACTCACGCCAGGGCGCTATAATCTTCATGTCGGGAGCAAAACGCTTGATTGCAAGTTCAAATCTTACCTGGTCATTGCCTTTTCCGGTTGCGCCGTGGCAGATTGCATCCGCGCCTTCGGCAAGAGCTATCTCGGCAAGTTTCTTTCCTATTACGGGACGGGCAAATGCCGTGCCCAGGAGATATGTCTCATATTTGGCATCCATCTTGATTGAGGGAATGATAATCTCATCAACCATCTCATCAACAAGATCGGCCACTATAAGCTTGCTTGCACCGGTCTTGAGAGCTTTTTCTTCAAGTCCTTCGAGTTCATCAGCCTGACCGACATTGCCTGAAACCGCTATAATCTCGGGATTATTGTAGTTTTCCTTAAGCCAGGGAATGATGATGGAAGTGTCAAGACCGCCTGAGTATGCAAGAACTATTTTCTTAATTTCCTTTTTATCCATTGTTTGCTCCTTCTATGCATAAAGTTGCATAATTTTTAATTTATATGCATATTTATACGCTTTTTATTCAATAATGTCAACGATTGTATGCATAAAACTTGAATATTTCCATTCATTTGAAAAAGTTTGTTAAAGTGGACCAATGGGTACCTTTTCTGATATTATATTTTTGGTCAAAAAAACAATGTGGTCTGGAGGAAAAAATGGTTAACACACCCGGAAAAAGAAAAAAACACCGGATTTTACGGTGCATTGGCATAATTTTGTTAGCTTTAGTGCTTTTATTACTCATTTTTATTGCTGCATTTTGTATAAAAGCAAAGACTTCATATGCAGACCTTGAGCGTGTCGACGAGGAAGGATATTTCTATTCAATGACATATACCGGCAATTACGATACGCCGATAGTCTACGGCCCGCTCAATATAATGCGTGACTCGGGCTGCTCTGCATTTATAACGAAAAATGACAGCGGAGAAGTCATTACCGGAAGAAACTATGATTTCCCTCATCTCGATAAAAACGGAGACACAACGGGCTTAAATGTTCTCGTCAAATGCAGCCCAAAAGGCGGCTATTCCTCAGTCGGCATTGCAGACGCGGCATTGTTTTCGGTAATTGGGTTACCTTATTATTCCGGTTCTCTTGACAGCGGTGATGTCACGACGCTTCCTCTTATGTTTATTCCATACCTCTGCATGGACGGAATCAACGAAAAGGGCGTCACGGTTTCAATTCTTGCGCTGGACATAAAAGACGGAGAAACACCGATGTATCAGACATATGAGGGACGGAAGACTTACATGGTAAATCAGCTTCTCCGTGAAATTCTGGATAACTGTGCAAGTGTCGATGAAGCCGTTAAACTTGCCGAGAGTATAAATATCGCCAACACTTTCGGGTATGATTACCACCTTTTTGTTACGGACGCAAGCGGTGTCTCGGCAGTATTTGAGTGGAGATACAATGAACTTAAAATTATTTATACCGATTGTGTTACAAACTTTTATGTCGGTTATGACGATGCCTGTGATTCGTACTCGGGCGACACTCTTCGCGAAGTATTTGCCGTCCCAGAAAAATTCACCAGAGACTACATGTATGGTTACGGTCACGGCTACGGAAGGTTCGCAACTGTTGCAAAAACCCTTGATGAGCATATGACGGATAGTGCTTCTTACACAACAGTAATGACAGACACAGAAGCAATGGGTATTCTTGAAAGCGTCTATCAGGAATATATATCCGGTTCTCCGACTTCTCTCACTCAATATAGTGTCGTTTACAACAATTCATCCCTCACCGCAGAAATTTGCGTCAGAGGAAACTACAGTAAATCTTATAAGTTTGATGTAAAATGAAGTTTGAGACCACGTTACCTCTGAGAAATGACTTTTTTGCTTACTCTTGCTTATTACCGATTTTTCCGTAGTATTCAATCAGTGCTGATATGCGCCCGATTCTCTTCATATCATAAAATTCGTCCCAATAATGTTCACCCTTTTTTTCTCTTTTTTCGGCATGCTCCTTTTCATATCTATTCAGAACATCTGTCAGTTTCTTTTTTATCTCCGGTAGCAGCGGATCTTTCTCAGTAATTATAATGTCGGAATATGTCTCGCAGTCTTTGAAAAGCTCCATTTCCAGTGCTTCAACTATCTTCTCAGCAGCTCGGCTTGCGTCATTTACACTATGTCTGCATGATTCGATATAATCTCTCAACAATCCACCCGTGTCCAGCAGCAGAATTCTCTCATATACGGCCATATTCAGATCCATCTGTTCATATTCGCAATTGTCTTCTGTTTCCGGATGATCCTCGATGGCAAATTTAAGATTGATTATTTCATCCAATATCTCAAAAGCCTGCTCATATTCCTCTAATATAACAAGATCGTGGCAGCCTTTGATCACCGAGGAAATAAATTTCATAGCGTAATCCGGATCATAGAATTCGTGTTCCCAGTCACCGTGATAAAAACCGTATCCATCAAATTCTTCATAATAAGTATAATATACCACGGTGATTTCACCATTGCTGACCTTTTGGCAGAACTCAGCTATCTCACTTCGTTCCGGCATGTTAATAATCTTCTTTGTTCCGCAAAGACTTTTGTAGAAATCCTCCTGTTTCCTATCAGGGAGAATTTTTGCCTGAGAAATGATCCATGCATCCTTTTCTTCTTCTGTCATATGTTTCAGTTGTTTTCTTGTTTTTTCAATAAAATTTTCCATAGTTTTTACCAACTTAACAACGAATAGTCCTCACCGCTTTTCATCGCTCTTCATTGCTTTTGTGCACTTAGAAAAATCAAACAGCCGCCGTGAATAGCTGTTCAACAATTCCCGGCAGCTGTCTTTTTTTACAGTTTCTGACGCAGCTGATGTATTTGAAAAGCAGTGTCTTTTCTTCTGTTGTCCACATATATTGCGGGCAATGGCAACACATTTGCCTTGAACTTTTTATATCAGGTTAACCGATTCTCTCTCAAGCGGAAATGCCTTTATATATCTTTCAAGGAATTTGTTGAATCCGTTTACGTCGTCCTCGCTTGCCATAATTGTTGACGATTTTGCCGAAGCAAATACCTTGCTGTCAAGGTAGTCTTCAAGTGTCTCTGCACTGTCTTTCCAGAGCATAAAAGCAGCAAGCAGCGCCATGCCGTAAGGTCCGCCCTCACCTGCTGTTTCCATCACTGAGACAGGAGCGTTTACCGCTGCGCTGAGCATTCTCTGGCCGACTTCCGGCGTCTTGAAAAATCCTCCGTGTCCGTAGAGCTTTTCAACGGGCACCTTTTCGTCGTTTACGAGAATATCAAGACCTATCTTAAGAGTTGCAAGTGTTGACAGCATATGCATTCTCATGAAATTAGCAAGCGTAAAATTGCTGTCAGGACGTCTTATAAATATGGGACGTCCCTCATCCATCTGTGTAACACCCTCGCCGGAGTAGTAATTGTAGCTTAGAAGTCCTCCACAGTCGCTTTGCCCTTCAAGTGCCTTTTTAAAGAGTGCTGTAAAGATTTCTCCCCTATCAACTTTTGCGCCGACGGTTTTTGCAAACTCTTCAAACATCCCTACCCATGCGTTAATATCCGTCGTACAGTTGGCACAGTGTACCATTGCAACGGGTCTTCCCGCAGGAGTTGTAACCATGTTTATTTCTCTGTGTACACCGAGCTCATGGTCGGCAACGAGCATCGCAAAATCCGACGTTCCGGCAGATACATTACCGGTATGGACACGCACGGAGTTTGTTGCCGTCATTCCGGTTCCTGCATCACCTTCGGGCGGGCAAAGAGGTATGCCCGCTTTCAAATCTCCGTCCTGGTCTAAAAGCTTGGCACCTTCATCTGTCAGATATCCGCCGTTCTGTCCGGCAACAAGTACTTTTGGCAAAAGATCTCTAATCTTTTTGTCAAATCCCGACATTTTATCGAAGGCTTCGACCATCTTTCCGTTGTAGTCAAGCGTTTCGCTGTCTATCGGGAACATGCCGGACGCCTCGCCTATTCCTATTACATTCTCGCCTGTAAGCAGATAATGAATGTATACGGAAAGTGTCATAAGGTGAGCAACCCTGTCAACATGCTCTTCACCGTTAAGGATTGCCTGATAAAAGTGCGCTATGCTCCATCTTTGGGGCACTGCGAAATCGAAAGCATCCGACAGTTTTTCGGCTGCTTTTGCCGTAATGGTATTTCTCCATGTGCGAAACTCCGCCAGCTGGTTGAAGTTCTCGTCAAACGGGAGATAACCGTGCATCATCCCGGATATGCCGATTGCGCCGAATCCTTCCGGTGCTTCGGGAAGATTTTTTTTGAGGTCCTTATAGCACTCGCGTATCCCACGTCTGGCATCTTCCATAGAGTAGGTCCATATGCCGTCAATCAGGCTGTTTTCCCATTCAAAGCTGCCTGATGCTACGGGATTGTGGTTTTTGTCTATAACTACAGCTTTTATTCTCGTTGAGCCAAGTTCAAGCCCCAGCACATAATCTTTATAAATCATACGATTTCCGCCTCAAATTTCTCCCAGGGGATGTTTACTTCCGCCCCGTTGTTTATTACATCGTCTATATGCATAAGCATTGGGAATTCATCCTCACGTTTAAGCTCCCTGACCGCTTTTGCTGCGCGCGATGCTATCACAATTGACTCGAGCGTAATACCCTTAAGCTGCTCCATAGCCTCTTCATAGGTATATCCTCGGCCGAGCAGTGTTCCGACAAGTCTTGTCCTTCCTCCGAAGATTGTGACATAAAGGTCGCCGGTGAAAAATGGCAGTATTTCCATTCTTGCACCCATAATCTCCATCATTCGCATGGCTTCCCTTGTACTCTGAAGGAAAATGCCGGCCTGAGGATTATAGTACTGCTTGGCACCTTCACCGTTTACCTTTTCGTTTAAACCGACCGTGAGAGATACGGCCAGTGCGTACGCGTTTTTCATTGCAACGGCGCACTCAAGTCCGATTATGTCGTCAGTAAGATTTATGTGGTAATACTCTGTTTCGAGCATTGCCTTTATTTTTCTCAGTACTTCAATATCCTCACCGCAAAATGCGACAATAGTGTTTTGTCTGTCGGCAAGTTCGTAGCTTGTGCAGGGTCCGCCTACGGCATTTATGGAGATGTCCTCTCTTCCGGAACGCTGCTTCATATAAACGGGGTACGGTATAAGCTCTCCGTTTTCACCGTTCACCATTCCCTTTGTTATTGACAGCACAGGGATGTTTTCAGGAACTATGGGAACAACATTGTCCGCAAACCAGTCAACGCCGAAGCTGTTCACTCCGCAGATTATAAGGTCTGCATCGGATATGGCTTCTTCAAGTGAGTCAATATGATATGCTTTGACCCCTTCCGGCAGATATCTCTTCATCGTAGGATGGTAAAGGCTGCTATTCACAGAGTCTATCGTTTCTCTGTTGTGGATGCCCACAAGGCGGACTTCGTGTCCGTTATCCCTTGCAGGCATCGACATTGCGGAGCCCATCATGCCGGCTCCGACTATTGTTATAACACTCATTATTTTTCCGGTTTAAATGTCTTTACTGCGAAGGAGTCAAAAATGCATTTTCTTGCTTCCTTTACAGAGGCAAATATACCTTTACCGAGCATCTGGGCAACGATATTGCCGAGAGCTGTTGCCTCACCGGGTCCGGCGTATACGGTCTTACCGGTTGAATTTGCCGTAATCTGGTTGAGGTAATCTGCGTTTGATCCGCCGCCTATTATATTAATAGCCTCATATTTTTTCCCGGAAAGCTTTTCAAGCATGTCTATGGTCTTGCCGTAGCAGTCGGCAAGAGACTGATATGTAACGGTTGAAATTTCTCCCGGAGTTTCAGGTACAATCTGGTCGGTGTTTCTGCAGTACTCTTTTATCGCCTCGATCATTGATTTCGGTGCAAAGAATGACTGGTCGGATACATCAACTCTTGACGGGAAGTCCTTGACCTCTTCCGCCATGGAGCAGAGCTGTGCAAATGAGTATCCGTCGTTATACTCGTGTCTTATGGACTGGATCATCCAAAGTCCCATAATGTTGTTGAGGAAACGAACGGTATAATCATATCCGCCCTCATTTGTGAGGTTGAATTCACGGCTTTCTTCACATATTATCGGCATCTCGAGTTCAAGTCCCATGAGTGACCATGTTCCTGATGAGATATATACAAAATCATCGTCAATTGCGGGAACGGCAAGAACTGCGGATGCTGTGTCGTGAGATGTCGTCAATATCACGTCGCAGTTGAATCCGACTTCCTCTTCAACCTCCGGAAGAAGCTTTCCGAGCGGTGTACCGGGCTTTTCAATCTTTGTGAAGATTTTACGCGGGAAGCCCATCATGTCTATAAGCTCGAAGTCCCAGTCTTTTGTCTTCTGGTCAAGAAGCTGCGTTGTGGATGCGATTGAATACTCGGTTGCTTTTTTGCCCGTGAGAAGGAAGTTATAGTAGTCGGGAGACATCAGCATGGTCTCGGCTCTGTCAAGTTCATCACCGTTTTGAAGCTTAATTGCCATCAGCTGGTAGATTGTGTTGAAAAGCTGTTTCTGAGTGCCCGTTCTTAAATAGAGTTCCTTCTCGCCTATTATCTTGGAAACTTCATCGTCCATGCCGATTGTACGGTCATCGCGGTAACCTACGGCATTTCCGATCCGTTTGTCATCTTTGTCCAGCAGGCAAAAATCTACGCCCCATGTATCTATTGCCATTGCCTCGGGTGCTTTGCCAAGCTCGGCACATTTTTTCATACCGGCCTTGATGCTTGCAAAAAGTCCGTCTGCATCCCAGCACTTATGGCCATCCATCTCCTGCATGCCGTTTTCGAAGCGGTACACCTCTTCAAGAACCAGTTTTCCGTCTTCTATGCTGCCGAGAATATGTCTTCCGCTCGATGCGCCGATGTCTACAGCAAGATAATATTTACTCATCAGATGACTCCTTTTTGAAGAATTATATTTGCGTAAATCTGGGTCTCACCGGACTGAAGTATGCAATAGCACTTCTTAGCCTGCTCGTAAAACTCAAATCTTTCATATGCGCCGAATGCTTTTTCGCCGCGCTCATCGTACTTTGCAACAGTTTCCTTATAATCTTTCCACACGGGAATGTCCAAATCTTTGTCACAATCCATTTTTTCCATAAGCATTACAGGATGGTCTGTATACTTATCAAGCGGAATAACCTGAAGTATTGCATCGAGAAGTTCGTTTACTCCGTGTCCGTCTGCACGCAGAAATACGCAGTCTTCAGCCTTAGCCATGGATTTTCCGGGGAAGTTTCCGTCGCCTATGCAGATACGGTCCCCATGTCCCATTTCGCAGAGAACTTTAAGAAGTTCCGGGGAAAGTATCGGAGGTATATTTTTAAGCATAATTCTTTTCTCCTTTTATTTTTGGAAAAGGGAGGGGTTTTACCCCTCCCTTTAAGGTTTTTTGGATAATTATCTTATGTTCTTGTACATCGGGCCGTAGGCTGCGCATGCGCGGTAATCCTGGCCTTCTTTGTCCATACCGAATGCATTCCATGCTGCCGGGCGGAAAATATCCTCTTCCGGTACGTTGTGCATGCAAACGGGGATACGGAGCATTGAGCAGAGTGTGATGAGGTCTGCACCGATGTGTCCGTAGGAAATTGCACCGTGGTTAGCGCCCCAGTTGCGCATTACTTCATATGCACTCTTGAACGGGCTTCCGTCTATGCCGTCGCAGCGAGGTGTGAACCATGTGCAGGGCCATGTCGGGTTGGTGCGTTCCATAAGAGCGTCTGTTACTTCGTCAGGAAGGTTTACTGTCCAGCCTTCGGCTATCTGGAGGACAGGTCCGAGGCCCTTGACGAGGTTAAGTCTGATCATTGTTGCGGGCATCTCTGCTCTTGTTACAAAGTGAGATGAGAATCCGCCGCCGCGGAAGTTATCAAAGCCTGCCTCGCACCATACGGTTGCGTCGGTCATCTTCTTGATGTCTTCTTCCGTTACGTCAAACCACTGCTTCATGACATGGTTGCCGTTTTCGTCAGTGCATTCGCCGCAGGCATCAAGGCATGCTGCGCCGGAGTTGAGGAGGTGAATTATACCGCCGTTTTCCTTTGCTTTGCCTTCAAGATCATATCCGGTAACTCTCTTTGTTGCGTCTGCAGACCAGTATGTACGTACATCGGCAAAAATCTGTGCACGGTTGGTGAGAAGCTCCATAAAGAGCATTCCGAGTCCGTTGAGGACATCGTTCTCGGTAGCAAATACCATAGGCTCTTTCTTGCCTGTAAAGTCAAAGCTTGAGTTAAGAACAGCCTCGGGATAGTCGCAGTTGGGCCAGTGGTCTGTCCACTGTCTCTGTCCCTGGAAGCCGGCGCATATTGCATTGTGGCCGAGCTTTTCCTCTCCGAATTGCTCGGGAAGGTTCGGGTTGCCCTGGATGAGGTCTTTTATGATGCAGTACATCTTGATGGTGAATTCCCACTGCTTCTCTTTTTCTTCGTCAGTAAATTTAATCTTTGCTTTCTTGCCGAGGAAGTCGACTTCTTCTGGGTTATCGTCGCGGCCTTCCTTGCAGTGCTCTTTTGTCCATGCAAGTGCTTTTTCGACATCTTCCTTAACATAGATGCCCTCTTCCATGCGGCGGAGAATTTCAACTTCATCTACGGATTCTACGCGCATTCCGAGGTATTCTTCAACGAACGCCTGGTCCATGATTGATCCGCCGATGCCCATGCACTGTGAACCGATCTGGAGATAGCTCTTGCCGCGCATTGTAGCGGCAGCAACTGCTGCACGTCCGAAGCGGAGAAGATTCTCTTTAACATCCTCGGGGATGTCTGTTATCTGGTCGAGGTCCTGTACCTCATGTCCGTATATACCGAATGCGGGGAGTCCCTTCTGGGCATATGTTGCAAGAACAGATGCAAGATAAACTGCACCCGGACGCTCTGTGCCGTTGAATCCCCAAACGCCCTTAATTGTCATCGGGTCTGTGTCCATTGTCTCGGAACCGTAGCACCAGCAAGGAGTTACGGAAAGAGTAATGGCAACGCCTTCTTTTCTGAACTTCTCGGCGCAAGCTGCCGACTCGGGAACGCGGCCGATTGTTGTGTCAGCTATAACAACTTTGACAGGTTCGCCGTTTGAGTAGCAAAGATTTTCCTCAAAGAGTTTCTTTGCCGCCTCTGCCATAGCCATAACATGTCCGTCCAGGCTCTGGCGGAGCTGCATCGGGCCTTCACGTCCGTCTACTATCGGGCGGATGCCTATTGCAGGGTACTCGCCGATATAACGATTCTTTGCCATAATGATTTCTCCTTTTATGTTTATGATTTTTCTTTTTTAAAATTGATTTTCAATCGCTTAATTATATCATTACACTTTATTGCGGGCAACATTTACAGAGCAAAAAAGAGCCAAATTTTGGCTCTATGATTTGTACATTTCTCAACAAAAAAAGGGTGTCCCGAAGGACACCCCGAGTGGTTCTATAACTAAATATTAGTCGTAGAGGTTGGGAGCGATAGAATCGTCGTCAATGTTCTCGAAGTTGTACCAGTAACCATCGGTTGCAACGTCTTCAACAGCTTCGCCATTGCAGTAAGCAATAAGAACGTCAACTGTTGTGATGCCCATTGCGAGAGGAGACTGTGTAACAGCACCGTACATTGTGCCTTCTCTGACAGCTGCCTTGATAACAGAGCCTGCATCGAAGCCTGCTGCGAGAACGGTTGTGCCTGCCTCAGAGCCGAGAACTGAGAGGTTCTCATTTGCGGTGAGGATGCCTTCTGCTGCAACCTGGTTGGAACCGAAGATGCAGATGAGGTCTTTCTTGTTCATGATAGCGGAAGCTTCTGTTGCGCAGAGTTCAACTGTGGTCTGTGCAGGAACAGCAACTTCGATAATGATGTCAGCATCAGCTTCAGCAACAACTGCTGCTGCAGTGTTGTTGACATAGTACTCGTTGCCGATAACAGCAACTGTCTTGCCGTCTGCTGCTGCGAGTTCTGCGAACTTGTCAATGAATCCAAGGCCGCGGCTCTGGATGGAGTTGGAAGTAGCTTCCTGGTTGACTTCGCCTACGCGTACAGGTTCGGTAGCTGCTGCGATGACGTCTTTAACAGCTGCGTAGAGGTTCTCTGCTGCTGTTGCGCCAGCTGCATAGTTGTTTGTTGCAACTGTGGAGATGACGGATCCTTCAGGAGCGTTGGAAACAGCTGAGTCGAATACGACTACAGGGATTCCTGCATCAAGTGCTGCCTGGAGAGAGTCTGCAAAAGCTTCTGTGTCGTTGGGAGCGAGGCCGATTCCGTCAGGCTTATTCTCGATACATGCATTGAACATGTTGATCTGGTCAGCGATGTCGGATTCAGCGTTCGGGCCCTGGCAGTTAACGGTAACGCCGGTAGCTGCTGCTTCCTGTTCGATACCCTTAACAGCTGCCTGCCAGTAAGAAGACTGGAAGGACTTTACGAGCATCTCGAAGTGAAGGGGCTCTGCTGCTGCTTCTTCTGCGGGAGCTGCCTCTTCTGCAGGTGCTGCTTCTGCTGCAGGTGCTGCTTCAGTTGCGGTTGTTGCGGTCTGGCCGCATGCGCAAAGAGCAAATACCATGCAAAGTGCAAGTGCAAGTGCTAAGAACTTTTTCATGTTTTTTCCTCCATGTTTTTTATATAAACCGTTTTATACGGTTTATTTGTGTAATGCATTATAGCACATTTATCAGGTTTTAGAAGCTTTATTTTTAATAATATCGACTAATGTTGCCCCGATAAGTACAAGACCGGTAATAATCTGCTGCCAGTTGGCCTGCAATCCGATATAAGGAAGTCCGGTTTTTAAAAGACAGATGACGAATACGCCTATAAGCGCTCCTTCAATGCTGCCCGAACCACCGCTTGCCGATACGCCGCCTATTATGGCTCCTCCGATTGCTTCCAGCTCAAATCCTGCGCCGGTGCCGGGCTGTACGGTTGCAAATATAGCGGAATATGCTACGGCCGCAAGTCCTGCGAAGAGTCCTGAAATGACATACGCCATAATATGATAGAACTTAACATTTATACCGGACAGTCTTGCTGCTTCTTTATTTGAACCTATTGCGAGAGTGTATCTGCCGGTTTTCGTGTGGTTAAGCACGAACGCCATTATAAATACAATAATCAGTATCCACAAAAATCCTATAGGATATTTTGTGCCGTTGATTGCTACTTTGAAGAGACTTCTGAATTTTCCTTCGGGGGTGGAAGCAACAGGCCACGAAATACCGTAGTTTTTCGAGCACAGCGATCCGAGACCTCTTGTTATCATGCAGGTACACAGCGTCGCGAGGAACGGAGGGAGATCCATAATGGATACGAGAACCCCGTTTAAAAGGCCTATCACCACACCGAATGCAACCGCAATCAGAAGTCCTGCCCATGTCGGCCATCCGCAATGTACTACGAGATAGCCGCCTGCAAGTGAGTAGCATATAAGTCCTGTTCCTATGGAAAGGTCAACACCACCCGTTATAAGCGGGAACGTTACACCTATCGCCATAAGAACTATGTAGTAGGAATAGTCGAGAATACTGAGAACGGTTGTGTACTTTCTGAAGTTCTCGCTCATCAAACTGAAGAAAATTGCAAGAGCAATAACAACAAAAAGGACTATAACTTTCTGGCTTAAGGGTTTTCTTGTTTTTGTTTTCATTATTTAACCCTCCTCACATCTCTATGTCGCGTGTGGCAAGATCCATGATTGCTTCCTGAGTTGCTTTTTCTATAGGAAGCTCACCTGTCTTTTTGCCTTCACACATAACAAGGACTCTGTCGCTCATACGAAGGATTTCCTGAAGTTCCGAAGAAATCATGATGATTGACTTTCCTTCTTCTGCAAGCTTATTCATAAGCTTGTAAATTTCACTCTTTGCACCGACGTCGATACCTCTTGTCGGCTCATCGAATATGAGAATATCACAGTCGCGGACAAGCCACTTTGCAAGGACAACCTTCTGCTGGTTTCCGCCTGAAAGGTTGACAACAAGCTGCGCTACGGAAGGCGTCTTAATGTTGAGCTGATCAACATATTCCTTCGCGACAGCTTCTTCGGCCTTGTTGTCTATAAACGGTCCTTTGACATACTGCTCAAGAGTTGCCATGGTTGAGTTCTCGGTTACAGTCTTCTGAACTACAATTCCGAAACGTTTTCTGTCTTCGGAAAGATAGCCTATGCTGTGCTTTACCGCGTCTTCGGGGCTCTTTATTGTTACAAGCTCACCGTTTATATAGATGTCTCCGCTCTCTTTCGGGTCTGCGCCGAATATTGCGCGGGCGGTTTCCGTGCGGCCTGCACCCATGAGTCCTGCAAATCCGAGGATTTCACCCTTACGAAGCTCAAACGATACATCCTGTACCATTCTGCCTGCGTTGAGATGCTCGACTTTAAGCACAACCGGTGCATCTTCCTTAACCATGCTGTGAGCTTTCGGCTCTTCGTAAATTACGCGGCCTACCATCATGTTGATGATGTCTTCTTTTGTGCACTGCTCGGTTATCAGGGTTCCTACATATGTACCGTCACGCATGACCGTTACTCTGTCGGTAATTTTCTTAATCTCATCCATTCTGTGTGAGATGTAAACTATACCGAGTCCCTGTGTGCGCAAATCGCGGATAATTTTGAAAAGCTCATCGATTTCCGAATCAGTCAGTGCAGATGACGGTTCGTCAAAGATTATAACTTTGGCATCTTTGGAAATTGCTTTTGCTATTTCACACATCTGCTGTTTGCCGACTGTGAGCTTGCTCATCGTTTCGGTAGGATCTATATCTATGTTGAGCTTCTTGAAAAGCTCTCTGGAATCTTCAATCATCTTTTTGTCGTCGATTCTGATTCCCTTCATAGGCTCTCTTCCTGCAAAGATGTTCTGCGCAACAGTAAGATGTCCCATCATGTTAAGTTCCTGATGGACTATGATAACGCCTGCATCCTGAGCCTCTCTCGCATTGTGGAATTCGACTTCCTTACCCTGGTATATGATAGAGCCGGAGTCCTTTGTATAGATACCGGTCAGAACTTTCATAAGGGTGGATTTGCCGGCTCCGTTTTCGCCCATAAGAGCGTGGACTTCACCTTCCCTGACATCAAAGCTTACATTGTTAAGCGCATGAACTCCGGGGAAGGATTTGTCTATGTTTTTCATTTCAAGAATAACATTACCCATAACTCTTACCCCATCAATTCTTTCTGCGTCTTGCTGCAATGTCAATGTAAACAGCAACAATAACTATGATTCCTGTGAGAATCAGCTGGTAGTCTTTTGTAAATCCCATTGCGAGGATGCCCTCTTGAAGCAGTGAAATAACAAAGACACCAAGGACTGTTCCGGCTATCGATGCAACACCGCCGGCCATTGAAGTACCGCCCATGACGGCACCTGCGATGGCTTCGTTGTTGTACTGGTCGCCGTAGCCCGGCTGAACCGTTGTATATGCGCCAACAAACATTATTGCCGCAATGCCTACGAGCGTTCCGCAGATTACGTAGGACAGCATACGCCATTTATTAACGTTGATACCCGAAAGTCTTGCGGCTTCCGAATTTGAACCGAGGCAGAGGATATAGCGGCCTACTCTCGTTTTGCTCATCAGTATTCCGCATACGACTGCTACTGCAATTAGTATAATGAGTCCAGTAGGTACATTGCCCATCTTTACCAGGTTGCGGTACCATCCACCCTGTGCCAGCTGCGGCCAGGAGACTGACTGTGACTTGGTAAATACAGATGCAAGACCTTTGGCTATATTCATGCTGCCCATAGATACGATAAACGGAGCAACATCAAGATAGGATACAAGCCATCCGTTGAACAGTCCGAAAAGAGTTCCTATGAGAATGCTTATTATAAGGCAGAGCCAAATAGGAAGACCGTAGGAGTTGAGGCAGTAGCCTGACATAAGTGCACAGCAGAACATAACAGGCCCTATGGAAAAGTCAATGCCTCCTGTTGCAATAACGAACGTAACGCCCAGTGACAAAAAGCCGAGGAAGTATGCGTAATTCATTGCATTTATTATTCTTGTTATACCAAGGAACTTGCCTTTTGTTACAAGGCAGAAGAACAGGTACATAAGAATAAGTACTATGACAAGAACTATTCTGTTAATACCGACTTTTTTTACCAGAGGGTTTTCTTTAATTTTATTCAATTCACACCATCCCTCTCTCTACATATTTTGTAGATACGACTTTTTTGATTATATAGTAATTTTTAATGATTTTCAATTATACAACTTCTCCCGGCATTTTTTTGGGAGATTTATCCAAATAAGCCTATGCCTTATTGTTAAATTATGAAAAATCACTTTGCCGAGTACTCTTCGTTTATATAAGCATACTGCACTGTGGTTTTATCTTCGTATGAGAAAGCGGTTATAACTATATGATAACCGTCAAGATACCATACGTCGCCGTAGGCCGTATCGTTTGTATTTGAAAACTCACTTTCCCCGTGCTTTTTTGTCTCGGCGTTGTCTATGGTCTTAAAAATGTCCATTACTTCTTTGCTGTCATTGCCGGTATATGTCCAGGCAACCGATGCAAGGTTCCCCTCTTCATTAAACATATACTTTATAGTGCCGTCATGCCCCAGGTAGGTTTTATCAAACAGGTAGGTGTCTCCGCCGTACACAGACACCGTCTTATCCTTTGCATTCCCTTCTTCTGCCCTTACATCCGCAAGGCGCCATGACCACTTTGCATTTGAAAACGGGATAGCCGTTGACGATGCGCAGCCTGCAAGAGTCATTAAAACAAATGCAAAGATGATAATACATGTTTTTTTTATTTTCATACTCATATCTTTTTTCTCAATAGATCTTATCCGCAAATTCATCGAGAATGCCGAGATCCCACAGAAGTCTCGTCCCGACATACTTGTCGCGGATATCTTTTGTCATGGTAAAAGTCTTCTTTATGTCAGCGCTCCCGTACCCGATGCACGAAGCGTCAGTCGGAAAATCAATCGATTCCATGAGGTTCCTGAGCTTTTCGACTTTGGGGAACGTCTTTATTACATTTATTATTTCGTCCCATCTGTCAATTATTGTTTCAAGCCTCGATGCATGTTTTGATGCATCGTACTTATGTTCTTTCCTTTCGCCTTCGATCATAGCTTCTGCGCCGGGACCAACGAAGGCAAGAAGCTTTTCATTCCATGCATCAAGGTCAAATTTATTTACGTATGAAAGTGCTTTTTCGCGGTCTGGTTCAACATTCTCACTCAGCAGCTCTTCATACGCCATAAGCGTGTAAAGTGTCCCGATTCCGGCCTGCACTCCGTGGGTTTCAAACTTTGCATCAGGAAATGCAAGTGATCTCATATCCCAAATATGCGAGAAATAGTGCTCTGTGCCGGATGCCGGGCGCGATACTCCTGCATAGTTCATTGCGATACCGGCAATAGTGAGTCCTTCCATTACAGATTTGACGGATTCGCTCTCTCTTCTTAAAAGGCCTTCCGTCTCACTCATCACCTTGTCAACGGCCTTTTCAACCATAGCCGCAACGATGTCGCAGTAATACTCGTCCACTATTATATTCGCAATCTTCCATTCACGTAAGCTTGTGATTTTAGCAAGCATGTCACCGACCCCGGATATAAGCAGGTGCATCGGCGCCTCACAAAGTATGTCAAGGTCTCCTATTACTCCCCACGCAGCTTTCGACGGGATTGAAACCTTAAGTCCGTCTCTGTCCATGGATGATGTTGCTGAAACGAATCCGTCCATTGAAGGTGCCGTTGCCACGATTATATACGGAAAATTCGTAGCCTTCGCAATCATCTTGGCCGTGTCGTTTATTACCCCCGAACCAATTCCTATAATTGCATCGCATGAATAGTCAAAGTGCATAAGAGCCGCTCCGACCGTCGCCTCAGTCGGCCTCACGGGAGAAACAGGAAATACGTATTTTGAGCTTACGTATCCCGCGCTTTCAAGTACTCCTTCAACTTTTTCCCCGGCCGCTTCAAACGTGTCATGTCCCGAGAGAATGAACGGTTTTTTTACTCCGAGCTCTTCAAGCATCGAAGGAAGTGCGTTTACAGCCCCTTTTTCAATTATAACTTTGGATACGCCGGGTGAGTGCGTTTTGCCGCAGCTGCACTCGAAATCCCCCATTGCAAGAAGTTCATTTAAAGATATGTTTTTTACATCTTCTGCTGTCATATATATCTGTCTCCGTTGAAATAATTTTTGCCGTGATTGACATCTGTCCGGTTTAAATATAAAATAAACACATGGACGATATTAAAAACATTGAAAACATTATACTCGAATATATTGATGAGGCAAGTCTTGTTATAAAAGAATCCAAGCCGCTTGCGGGAATATTCGGCTTAAAAGGCGGTGCCGGGGATGATCCCTGTCACAGAAAATTTTACTCAAAGCTTGAAAGTGCGCTGAAAGAGGGCACTTATGACAGCTACGAAGTTGTAAAGCTTCTTGTTAATGCCGATAAAACCTATGACTGCCACAAAACAATTAAGCTGATGCTTACCGCCATTCAGGGTCTTGCCATTCCTTTTGCCTCATCCCTCACTGATGAGCAGAAGCAGGAATTTCTCACCTACTTTGATGAAAACGTCAAGCGCAAAGACCGTGTGCCCGTTCAGGACCAGCTTATAAAAGCTCTCAAAAAATAAACCTGCTTAATTATTATACCGGTGCAGTTTGCACCGGTATTTATCATTCTACATTATCCTGCTCTTCTTCCTGAGAGCATTCTTCTTCGTCTTCTATTACATCATCTATTACATCATCATATTCATCTTCATCCGAATCTTCCGGTGAAGACCGTTCCTGCCCGTAAAGCATACCGCTATTTTTCATGAGTCCCTTTACTCCCTGGATTATAAAGAGGATTCCGCATGCTATAAAAATGGCAATAAATGCAATCATCAAAGCAAGCTTTCCGCCGCTATACTCAGACAACGAACCGCCTTTGAATATGTCATACACAAGATAAAGGAGATATCCTCCGGCTACAAGACGGAGCAGATAATTCGGCTCATATTTTTTGTCTGTATTTTCTTTTTGTCTGTTAAAAAAATTACTCATATATTTTGCTCGAAAGGCCGCCTCAGGCTTACACCTGAAGCGGTCTTGTTTTTCACTTTATACAGATTTTGTCTCAAGGAGATACTGCTCGGCTTCTGCGCTCCAGAGGCCTCCGTTTTTCTTGCACAGCTCATCAAGCTTTGCAAAGAACGGATCACTTTCTCCGAGCTTTCCGAAATCGGCAATTGCGGTAAGCGGCATATCTACTCCGGTGTAGATGAGTTTCTTTCCGCCGCGGATTTCAGGAAGATGAAGGGTTGCTTCGGGAACCGCATTAAGTCCGCCGACATGTGATACCAGGATGGAAGGAGTGAGCCTTCCCTCTTTCATCATCTCTGCTGCTTCTTTCATATCGTCCGTGTTTCCGCCGGATGTTCCGACGATATGTGTCGATGCGTAATGGACATTATAGAAGTTAAGTTCTGCCTTGAATTCCTTATCAGACGGGCCTGAGAAGAAGTTGAGGCATCCGTCATTTGCAAGAAGTTCATCGCCAAGCTGAACCATCTCCGCAACCGGTGTGAACACTAAAACATCATTGTATCCTTCGCCGTTTGTAAGCGCAAGAAGGTCGCCTTTGGGGTCTTCACAGGATGTGTTGAAGTAAACAAGCTTAACGCCGTTGTTTGCCGCATCTTCAACTGTTAAAAGCTCAGCGAGTCTGTCAAGCTGTTCCTGGCGTCTTCCTGTAACGACAAGGAGTCCCGGGCGTCTGTCGCAGTGGATAATATAATCTATTGCAGCCTGTCCCATGGAGCCGTTGCCTGCCAGCATAACCATATTTCCGCCTTCGACTATGCCCATATTGTGTACATAGCTGCCGTACTTGGTATGGTACATTGCATGGAATGTGCCTATTACGCAGGAATAAGGCTCTGTCATTGAACCTGAGAAATAGCCTTCACCGGAAAACGGGATAAGGCAGTTCATCAGCATTACTTCCTGAGGGATGACAACATATGTCGCGTCACCGCCGATGTACTGATATGAATATCCGGGAGAGTCAAGGCTTCCTTTGTATCCTATTGCCGGCTGAATGATATACTTGTCACCGGGTTTGAACTGGTCTTTCCACTTTTCGCCGACTTCAACTATTTCACCGCAGAATTCATGTCCTATAATAACAGGATTCTCTGCAACGTTTTCAGGAACTCTTTTATGGTTTTTGCCCTGCTTTGCAGCTTTGTAGCTGGACTGGCAGAGGCTGTCGGAAACTACTTTTGCAAGGATTTCATCATCCTTAATCTCGGGAAGTTCGAACTCCTCAACGCGGAGGTCTTCTACGCCGTAAAGGCGGCATGCTCTGGTTTTCATTTATTAACCGTTCTCCTCTCTTTTTACTAAATCCCATGCTGCGTCAACAAGGTGTGCAAATTTGGGATCTGCAAGTTCTTTGCATATAAAGCTCTGGCTCGGCTGGTTAATGTCCTCGCCTGAAATCTGTTTCATGCCGTATTTGTCGCAAAGCGCCATAAGACGGTCAAGCTGCTCGGCAGTATTTCTTGAAGGCATGTATGTTACAGCCTTTACACCCGCGCTGTCGAGATATGCCATGAGCTCGTCGAGATAATCATCTTCATACTTGCATGCGGCTTTGTCTCCCGTGGGGGATGCTCCGACATCACCGAGGTATGCGTAGCAGAGTATTGCGTCTATCTGCTTTGCAAAGTCCACCGCTTCATCCAAAGTGATGAGCTCTTCTTTTGCGGGGATGAATATATCTTTTACAAGTCCGGATTTATACTGTCCGAGAAGTTTATACTGCTCAGCTTCGCTTGCATCCGGAAGCTTTGCCTTGGCAGCGGCATAGAAAAGATGTCTTTCCGTAATGCTTCCGCCGTTTTCGTACTCGGAAATAGGAATTACATCTCTGTCAAAATCAAGATTTAATCCCGTTTCGCGGTTTATATTTTCAAGTTCTTTCCTGTCACGCTCTACACGAAGCTCGACATGAGGCTTGAGAAAGTCTTTTACCTGGTCGAAATAGCGGGCCTTTATGCTGTGGAAAGTCATGTAAACAACGCCGGTCTGGTCGGGGTTGTTGATCTTTTTGTCAGCAAACGGTGATGAATGGTAATCTATTCTCATCTCAATTCCGCAGGTTGAGCCGATGCCCGCAAGTTTTGCCGCCTCACGGAATTCCGCTGCACCGCTTATGGAGTCGTGGTCCATAATTCCGGCCGTCAAAAGGCCTGCTCTTCTTGCCGCCCAAACAGCTGCCGTCGGTGAATAGGGAGAAAACGAGAATGTTGTATGGATGTGATTGTTTGCATACTGCGGAAGTGCTTCAGGCTTCTCTTTTTCCTGTGCAAGAAGTGTCTTTAAGTTCTCTATACGCTCTTTCGCGGTTGCTGCGTTTAAAAATTCTATATCTCTGTCCATATCTGCTCCTTGCGGCTTATCAGTTAAGCATTGTCTGTCCGCCGGTTACGGGGATTGCCTGGCCGGTTTCGAATGTCTGCTCTACACAGTAGAAAAGTGCCTTGGAAACGTCTTCCGGTGTGCATCCTCTGTGAATCGGGCTCTTTGCAAGGTAATAGTCCTTTACGTCCTCAACAGTTTTTGCACCGGGGACTTTGCCTGCGTTGAGATACTGAACGAAAAGTCCCTTCTCGGGGTCAGACCACAGCGGTCCGTCATAGAAGTTGCCCGGGCAGATGGAGTTGACTTTAATGTTCCAGGGAACGAGTTCGAGTGCGAAGGACTGTGTAAGGCCTATTCCTCCGAATTTTGCCCCTGCATATGCAAAGTTTGCCTTTGAGCCAACAAGGCCCGACTTTGAGTTGATCTGAATAATATCAAACCACTTCTCGTTGTTGCCTTCATACTGTGCTTTCATAATTTCGCTTGCGTATTTTGCGCAGTAGAAATATCCGTTGTAGTCAACCTTTGTGACAGCCTCGAAATCTTCCGGAGTCATATCGGGAAGTGCGCCTGCCTTTAAAATGCCGGCATTTGCCACAAATATATCTATACCGCCGAAAAGTTCAACGGCTCTTGCCATGAGATTCTTGCAGGATTCGGGATCGGATACGTCACCTTGTGCGTATGCGCTGTGCGGACCGAGTTCTTTGCAGGCCGCCTCACCCTGTGATTCTCTTCTGTTTGCTATAACTACCTGTGCGCCCTCTTTAACAAGCGCTTTTGCGATACCAAAGCCGAATCCCTGGGCACCGCCTGTTACAACCGCTATCTTGCCTGAAAGTCTGCCTTCATAGGAAGGGCGGTTATTTACGTTTTCTTTTGCGTATATTTTGGCTTCTTCGAATGTCATCGTAAATTCCCCTTTTATATTTTGTATTTAACGCTGTGTATAAATAATATACCTACATCAAAAATCGTTCAATAAATTCTTTGTCCAGAGGATTTTGTCCTCCGAAAAATTGTGTGTACCACTGGATTTTCTGCCCTTCACGGTAATGGATTCTGGCATCTTCCGTATCGGGAAGTTCGGGTCCCATTCCGCAGTAGCATATATGTGCCGGAGTAAACGGGTTTGAAAGATCTATTTCATCGAGCTCCTCGGGTATCTCAGCGCCTATCCTTGCTCTGAGTTTTTCCTGCATGTCTTCAAAAAGTGCGTCAAGTTCCTCAACTGTATCGGCCGCAAAAAACACCCCGTGGTTTTGAAGAAATACTGTGTTGACGTTTGCGTCTATCTTGCCGTAAAGAAATGCGGCAACTTCATATCCGGGCATCAAAAGCGGTGTCCACAAGGCATCAGGGAAGAGTTCCGCCGCGACTTTTTTCCCGTCACGTCCGCATGTAAGCCCGTTTATAAGTGTCGGGTGCAGATGCAGCACATATTTCTGCGGAAAAAAAGAATGGAGAATGACTTCTATGCTCGGCTTTCTGTCTTCTTGTCCGGGAAACTTTGCCTCATTGCAGTTATCTATAAAGGTTTTTTCCCTTATTTTGACATTGTCGCCGTAATCTTTTTCCATCACGGGAATGAGCTTGTTTAAGTCAACCTTCACAAGGTCTTCCTCGGTCATTTTACCAAGCTCATATCCGGATGCCTTGATGTACATCACGCCGTTTTCCTTAAGTGACGTATTCCCCGACCCTGTACACACACAGTCGGGATTTGAGCCGTACCTTCTTGAAAATTCAACCAGTTTTTGTATATCTGTCATCAGTACATCTGATCCTCTATCGCTTTTTCTATTTTCATATTATCCGCATGGTCCGTGCGGAAAGTCATGTAGGAATAAAGTGAGTCTATTATTGTAAGTTCGGCAACACGAGAAGATATGGCCACTATCCTGTATCTTGTCTCGTTAGCCGTTGTGAAAAGGGAAATATCCGCAAGTTCCGTAAGAGGAGATTTTCCTGTGCTTGACACGGATATAACCTTTGCCCCGTTTGATTTTGCAAGCTTTGCATTGTCTACAACCGCTTTGCTTGAGCCTGAGTGGCTTATGGCAAAAATTACATCATCCGATCTTGCAAATGCGGCGCCTATAGCCTGCACGTTCATATCCGAATAAGCTGTTGCGTCAAGCCCGAGTCTCATGAACTTGTGCTGTACGTCGGCTGCAACCGCCGCCGAGCCGCCCACGCCGAATATAAATATGCGCCTTGCGTTAAGAAGAATGTCCGCTGCCGCTTTCATATCCTCTATGTCAAGATTTTCCCTCGTCAGGTTAAGAGCATCTAAAGCCGCGGCGAAGACCTTACCCACAGCCGTAGCCATGTCATCTTCTTCCTCGACTTCTTCGCCCGAATAATTTATTGGTGCACTCATACTTTGTATAAGCGCTATTTTAAGAGCCTGATAACCTGAGTATCCCAGGTTTCTGCAGGCTCTTATTATTGTAGGTTCCGATACACCGCAGTTGTCTGCAAGTGCGCTCACGGAGAGGTTTAAAACCTCTTCCGGATGAGTGCACACAAAATCTGCAACCAGTGCCTCGGACTTGCTCAGTCCGGGAATGAGGCTTCGGATTTTAAAAAGTATTGCGGAATCTTCTGTCGACATTATACGCCGGCCTTCTCGCGCTGGATCTGGCTGACAGCTGTGAAGTTATGTGCGGGCTTTTCTACTCCGAGAGGCATAATCTTCTGATCGATTGCGTCAATAATCCACTGTGCCTGCGGGAAGAATTCCTTCTCGATTTCGGCACAAGGTGTGATCCAGTTCTGGGCACCGATAAGTACGGGAGGTGCATCGAGGTAGTTGAAGCAAAGCTCTGTGATTGTTCTTGCAACATCATTGAGGTGTGATCCTCTTGCGCAGGCATCGGATGCAAGTACTATCTTACCGGTCTTCTTGACTGACTCGACAACCTTGTCGTAGTTGAACGGAACAAGGCTTCTTGCGTCGATAACTTCAGCGGAAACATTGTACTTCTCCTGAAGTTCTTTTGCTGCTGCCATTGCACTGTAAAGGGTTGCACCGACTGTGAGTATAGTGATGTCGGAGCCTGCACGCTTGATATCCGGCTCGCCGATTTCTATCTCGTACGGCTCGGCAGGTACTTCGTGGAACTCTTCGCCCTTGCCGTAAAGTCTCTGGCTTTCGAAGAAGAGAACAGGGTCTGTGCCGTTGAGAGCTGCTGTCATAAGACCCTTTGCATCGTAAGGAGTTGCGGGGAATACAACCTTAAGTCCGGGAACATGTGCTGCAAGTGATGTCCAGTCCTGAGAGTGCTGTGCACCGTAAAGGGCACCGACGGAAATTCTGAGCACTACGGGCATTTTGATCTGGCCTGCGGTCATTGCCTGCCATTTTGCGAGCTGGTTGAATATTTCGTCTCCCGCTCTTCCCATGAAGTCTGCGTACATAAGTTCAACTATTGCACGGCCTCCGAGCATTGCGTATCCGACACCGGAGGAGACTATTGTTGCCTCGGAAATGGGGCTGTTGAAAAGTCTGTGGAACGGAATGGATTTGTAGAGGTCTGTGTATACGCCGAATGCGCCGCCCCATTCTCTTACGTCTTCGCCGTAGGAGACGAGTGTCGGGTCTTCGTAGTACTTGTCTATGATAGGCTCAAATATAGCATCTCTGTATGCATATACGGTTGCTGCGGATACGGGTTTGCCGTCTTCTTTGAATGCAAAGTGTGCCTTCTTCTGGATTTTCTGCCAGCGGGGGTTTTCTTCCTTGGGTCCGAGAACGTCGGGCTCACGGTCTTCCATCTTGGCAACTCTCTGATTAGAGAAGATGTACTTGGAGATTGCATCCGGCTCTTTTTCGAAGTCCATGCGCGGAGATATATCAAGATCGATTGCGAGCTTGAACTGCTCAAGAATGTTGTCGTCAACTTCTTTTTCGATCTCTTCGAATTCTTTTTCGCTTGCTATGCCGGCATTGAGTATTTCATTTTTGAATGTGGGGATTGCGTCGATTTTCTGCCACATTTCGATTTCTTCTCTTGAACGGTATGCGTTCTGGTCTGAAGGAGAGTGGCCGGAGAAACGGTAGGTTACGAGGTCCATTAAGATGGGGCCTTCACCTGACTTGGCAAGAGGAAGCTTGCGGTCATATGCATCGATAACAGCAAGGGGATTCATTGCGTTGATTCTCTCTGCGTGCATCTGGTTGACTGCAACGCCTGCGCCGAGTCTTGCAACATTGTGGTATGCCATGGTCTCGCCGTTTGTACGTCCGCCCATGCCGTAGCCGTTGTCCATTATGTTGTAGATAATGGGGAGGTTGCCCTTGAACTCATCTTCCCAAAGGGTCTTGTACTGATCCATTGCACTGAAGTTCATTGACTCGTATACGGGGCCGCATCCGATGGAACCGTCACCGAGGTTTGCAACGATAACGCCGGGCTTCTTGTTGACTTTCTTATAAAGTGCTGCGCCGGCTGCGATGGGGCCGGAGCCGCCGACTATAGCGTTGTTCGGGTAGATGCCGAAGGGAAGCACGAAGAGGTGCATTGAGTTGCCGAGGCCCTTGGAAAAGCCTGTCTCACGTCCGAAAAGTTCCGCCATAAGTCCGTAGAAGAGGAACTTGACTGCGAGCTTTTTTGTGTCCTTTTCATCTGTATGAGCTTTGACTATCTCAGCGATTTTGCCGTCTTCTATCTCGGCCATGATTTTTTCAAGCTGCTCGTCAGAGAGCTTTTCGATTGCTGAAAGGCCCTTTGCAATGACTTCGCCGTGGCTTCTGTGTGTACCGAAAACGAAGTCTTCCGGCTGGAGGCGGAATGCCTCGCCGACAGCGGCTGCCTCTTCACCTATATAAAGGTGTGCAGGACCTGTGTACATGTACTCAATGCCCTTGAAGGTCTTTGTTGTACGTACGGAGAGGAGCATGTTTTCAAACTCTCTGACATATTTCATGTCGCGGTAGATTGTAAGAAGCTCTTCTTTTGTGAATTTCTTGGAATCGAACTCTTCCTTTACGGTCTTTTTGTAACGGAATACCGGAATATCTTCAAATTTAATATCGCCTTCGCCGAATATTTCCTCGGGAATGTACATCTGTTCTTTTGACATAATATTTCTCCTTAAAGCTTAGCTGCAAATATTGCTTCTCTTATTGCTTCACCGTTTGTCGGATGCGGGAACACGTAGCGCTTCATTGTTTCAACGGGAAGTTCGTTGTCTATCATGATGCCGCAGATTGTTATAAGCTCCGATGCGGGGCCGCCGACTATCGTTGCGCCGATCATGGTCTTCTTTTTCTTGTCAAATACGAGCTTAATGATGCCTGTGCCGTTTTCGTTCTCTGCCATGTAAAGTCCGGAGTAGTTCATGCTGATCTTGGAAGCCACGGCGTCGATACCGGCTGCCTTTGCCTCGTCGAGAGTCATGCCTGCAAATGCAGCTTCCGGATCTGTGTGGACAAGACCGGGTACGCATGCCCAGCGCATGGGATCGAACTTTCCTAATATATGGTTGATTGCAACTTCAGCCTGACGGTATGCAACATGTGCCTGCATGGATGTGCCGTTGCAGTCGCCTATTGCGTATACGCCGGGGATGCCGCTCTGGCAGAACTCGTCAACCTTGATTGCTCCGTTTTCTACGGGAACGTGGAGGTTCTCCGTAAGGCCGAAGCCGTCAACATTTGCTCTTCTTCCGATGCAAAGAAGTGCCTTGTCGCACTTAATCTCTTCCTGCTTTCCGTCTTTTTCAACGGTTACGGAATCCTTGCCGAACTTGACTGCCTTGGTGTTTACTTTTATCTCCATGCCGAGGTCTTCGCATGCCTTGACGATTACGTCTGTTGCGTCCTTGTCAAGTGTGCCTGCTACCTTGTCGGCTGCTTCTACGACAACGATCTTGGATCCTCCCATTGCGTAGTATGTTGCCATTTCAAGGCCTATAACACCGCCGCCGATTACAACAAGAGTCTCGGGAATCTGCTCGAGTTCGAGGAGCTCTGTGCTTGTTACCGTAAAGCCTGATTTAAGTGCTTCATCAAGGCCTTCGATACCGGGGACTATGGGACGTGAGCCTGTAGCGACTACAAGATTCTTGCAGTGATAAGTCTCTCCGTTTGCTTTTACGATTATGCCGTCTGCGTCTCTTCCTTCAACTGTGCCCTCAGCTTCGATTGTCTTAACTTTGGCAGCTTTAAGTCCGCCCTTGACACCGGCTACAAGGTTTGCTGTAACCTTTCTTTTGCGCTCAACAACCTTCTTCTGGTCAAGTGTGGCCTTACCGCATTTTACTGCGTAGGGCTCAGCATGGAGAAATCCGTGATAAAGCTTTGCGCTTCTGAGTAATGTTTTGGTAGGAATGCAGCCTTCGTTAAGGCATGTTCCGCCGATGTGCTGTTTTTCAATCAAAAGAGTCTTGAGGCCTGCCTGGCCTGCTCTTTCTGCTGCGAGATATCCGCCGGGGCCTGCGCCCAGTACTATTACATCAAAATCTGCCATTTTTATTTCCTCTCTTATTTAGCAAGAAGCAGTGAGAAATTCTCAAGACGCTTGCAGAAGTTGTTAAGGAACTCAGCTGCGGGTGCGCCGTCGACTGCTCTGTGGTCTATTGTAAGGGATATACCCATTGCGCGGTACATTTCCATCTCGCCGTTTTCGTCGGGACGTACTCTCCACTCGGGGCTGCATACGCCGATGATTGCGGTCTGGGGAGGATTGATAACCGGAGTAAATGTTGAAATACCGTTGTTGCCGATATTTGTAATTGTGATTGTGCCGCCTGTGAGCTGATCGGGAGTGATTGTATTTTCACGGCATGCCTTGGAAAGCTCCTTGGCCTCAGCTGAAATCTCGTTCAGGCTCTTAAGATCTGCGTACTTGAGTGTCGGAACCATAAGTCCGCGGTCTGTGTTTGTTGCAACACCGAGGTGTACATGATTGAAATATGTTGTTTCTTTATCACTGAAATGAGCATTGAAAATGGGGTAGTCGAGAACTGTGCGGGAAACTGCGAAGAGAATCATATCGTTGATGGAAATGTTGGGGTAGCCGAGCTTCTCGCCCATCGCCTTGACTTTTGCGCGGTACTCGAAGAGTTCCTTGCAGTCGAAGTATGCGGTAAATGAAAGCTGTGCCATGTTTGCAAGAGAATCGTGCATGTTCTGAGCAATAACCTTGCGGATACCGCTGTTTTTGACAACTCTTGTCTCTTCTGCAACGTTGGCCTCTGCCGCTGCAATAGCTGCTGCCTTCTTCGGTGCAGTGATGCCGGCTGCGAGATTTGCTATGTCTTTTTCCATAACTCTGCCTTCGGCTCCGGTCGGAACGGCATCATGCCAGTCAAGACCTGCTCTGTCTGCCGCTGCCTTTGCTCTGGGTGATGCAAATCCCTGATTTTCGCATGCTGCGGGTGCTGCTGTGCATGCTGCAGGGGCTGCCGGTGCTGCTGTCGGTGCTGCTGCGGGTGCTGCTTCAGCTGCAGGTGCCGGTTCTGCCGCGCCTTCGGGGCGTTCAAAGCTTTCGCCCGGCTCGCCTATAACGCATACGGGTGCTTTGATGGGAACATCATCGCCCTCTGCGCAGAAAATACCGAGGACTGTGCCTGCGGCTTCCGATTCAACATCAAATGTTGCCTTACCTGTCTCGATTGCAAATAAAGGTGCGCCTACCGCAACTGCGTCGCCTTCCTTTACGTACCACTCCGCAATAACTGCGGATTCTTCGGTCAGTCCCTTCTGGGGCATAGTAATAACAGTGCTCATTTAAAAACTCCTTCTATTATTAATATAGTGATGGATATATGATAGCATCTGTGTAATTCAATTACAATATTTTTTCAATAAAAAAGTAGTAAAACTACAAAAATTTTCTTAAAAAAAGCAAAATCGGGCTCCGGTTTGCACCAAAAAGCCCGTTTTTTTGTGTTTATTTTTATTCGCTGTTGTTCCCGTACCGGATTATACATCCAGTTGTATCAGCTCAAGATACTTGTTTGTAAATACATCCACGCCCGATTCGGTAATTGCGGCCTGGTCTTCCCATCTGAGTCCGACGCCGTTGCGCTTTAGGAATGTGTCGACCATATATGTAAGTCCGGGTACAAGATCATAATCGGAATTTGCCTCTATCCAGGGGTGTTCGCCTTCCATAAGACCGGTTCCGTGACACGGTCCGTAGAGGTTGCAGCCTTCGGCTCCTTTGCTCTTGAGAAAAGCTCTGTAGTTTGCGTCCACTTCCTTAGCCGGTATGCCTGCTTTAAGCCAGTCGAATGTCTTAAGATGTGCTTCAAGTCCTATCTCTATTATTTCCTTGGCATCATCACTGACTTTTCCGATTATAACCGGTCTTCCTACACTTGATGCATACCCTGAAAGGCGTGCGCCGAACTGAAGCTGTATGACATCATTTTTCTGAATGACTCTGGTCGGGTCCGGTCTTCCTATGGCATGAGTTGTGTTTTCACCGGAGAGTACCCACATCGGATATGCCTCTCCTTCAGCGCCGAGTGCACGTATCTCGGCCTCGGCTATGCCGACAAGCTGGGTTTCCGTCATTCCCGAGTGAACGTTCTCTATAGCCTTTACAACGGCAGCTTCGCTCATCAGTGCTGCCTGCCTCATGATTTCAATCTCGCTCGGTGTCTTTATCATCTTCTGTCTGATGACTATATCCTCGCTTCTGACAACCTCGCAGCCGAATGCTGCAGCTGCCTGGCGTATGCCTTCATAGACAGGTGCATACATAAGAGGATATCCGCATATGCCGATTTTCCTCAGGGAGTTCTCGTTCAGCACTTCTGCAAAAAGGTTATATAAGGTATTGAGCTTTTCTCCGGGATATTCCGGCTCGGAGGATTCTCTGAGTACCTTTATTCTCTCGATTCTGGGAATCTCAGACCAGTATCTTGCAAGAGTTTCCGATTCGGGCCCTATAAGAAGAATTGCGTCCCCTTCTCTCGGGATCATAACCATAGCTGATTCAAATGAAGGCCAGTAATTTGAGTAGTATCTAACGTACTGCGGCTCTGCTTCATTTCCGTAAGTCAGGAGAATATCCAGCCCGGCACTTTCCATGGCTGCCTGGGTATTTTTAACTCTTTGGATAAATTCCTTGTTTTCTATTTTCATTTCCGGATTTCCTTTCAGCCGTTTTCTTCAATCCATTTTTCGCAATAACTTTTTACGTACGGAGACAAGCTCTCTGCTCCGTCTTCAGTTACAACGAATCCTTCTTCTATGCGGTTTGACCCGCCGGGAAGTCCGAACAGGCTTATGTCGGTATTGACTGTCATACCCGCTTTGAATACGGCCTCCGTATCGCTATCGGGATATGGGCTTTCGGCCTCGGCACATCCTATACCGTGAAGCGGGGGATAAACGTCATACTCTGAAAGCCCGACCTCTTTGAAGTAGTTGCGTACGGCATTGACAAAGTTCTTCATAGGCTCGCCCGCCTTAAGATAAGGCATGCCTGCCGCTTTTGCATGAATGAGCACATCGATAACCCTCTTGGTATCGGCGCTGTAATTTCCGACCGCAAAGGGTGCTTCGCATGTTGCGACATATCCTTCGTACTGTACCGCAAGCGCCAGCATTATCATGTCACCGTCTTCGATTATCTTCCTTGTCGGTCTTCCGACTATCGTATTTGTCCTGTCACCTGAACCGAACACGCTGAATATAATATGCTCAGCGCCCTCTTCTCTTGCCTTGGCCTCGGCAATGCCGCAAGCGGCAACCTCGGTCATGCCTATGATATCCGACTGCATAATTGCCTTCATGCCTTCATCGGCAATTCTTGCAGCCTCTCTCAAACAGGCAACTTCATTTTCGCTCTTGGTTTTGCGGATTTCGAAAAGAATATCGTTTGCATCAACTATTTCACATCCGAACCCCGACTCTATGGCTCGGTAGAGATTGACGCTCATTGCATCAACTCCGACTACGCCCAATCTATTGAGCTGTGACTTGGAACGAAGTTCCTCGCCCAGCTTTTTAAAGCTGGTATAACTTGCCAGCGGATAATCAATTTCATCTGCAACTGTTACGCACAGGAAATCCGGAAGGAGCCTTACATCACTCCATACGCTCATTTCCTTTGCGACATTTTCTCCTTCCGGAGCACATAAAACTATTGGGTTGCCTTCTTTTGCAAGAAGCATTCCGCCTCTTTCAAATATAGGCCAGTAATTGCATACATAGCGCAAGTTTTCCTTGCGGTATTCATCGCCGTATACGAAAAGCGCGTCCAGTCCCTCATCGGACATATAGCTGCGCAGTCTGCTTATTCTGTATTCGAATTCCTGCTGCGGGATACAAATTTTACCCATGATAACTCTCCTTGTAAAAACGACGGCGGTCAGATAATGTGACCGCCGTCTACATAGTAATTAATTAGAACCAGCTGTAGTTGTCAACGTCTGCAGCGTAGATAGGTCCGGTCGGAGTGTATGTCCAGGCATCAACGGTTTCGCCATTGATGATTTTGTCAAGGACTTCCATTGTCAGTGTGCCTTCCTGTGTCGGATCCTGTGCAACAGATGCATAGAGTTCACCGCTCTCGAGCTTCTCTCTTACTATGAGGTCCTGTCCCTGGCAGAGAAGTCCGTACTGGCCGAGCTTGCCTGCGCTGGCGATTGCATTGTATGCGCCCTGGAACATGCCGCCGTCCTGTGCAACAACGAGGTCGATAGAATCACCGTACTTTGTGATCATGTCTTCCATGATTGTCATAGCGGTGCTGGGGTCGAAGTTTGCATACTGGTGGTCGTTGAGTATAACGATTTTGCCATCATATGCATCAATTTCCTCATGGATGCCTTCTGTGAGGTGGATTGTGTAGCTGGAGCCTGAAGAACCTTCAATGTAAGCAATGTTGAGAACATCTTTTCCGCTCTCTTCGTAGTACTTAACAATGAGTTTTCCGAGCTCGCGGCCGATCTGAACTTCGTTTGAAGCAATAACAGTTGCCTGGTCAGCTATTGAGTCATCAACGAGAGTGTTGGTGTCAACCCAGGGGATGCCTGTGGAGTTGAGGTATTCAACAACAGGGGGTGTTGATGCGGAATCGCCGGGCCAGTAGATAAGTCCGTCATATCCGTCAGCAACAGCGGTCTTGAGCTGAGTGAGCTGCTTGTCCGCATTCTCTTCGCCGTCAACGATTGTTATCTCGTATCCGAGCTCTTCTGCACGTGCCTGAATAGCTGCCATAAGCGGTGAGCCGTAGGGTGCAGTGTAGTATGCGGCGGTTATGAAGATACGCTTTGCGCCTTCTGCTGCGGGTGCTGCTTCAGCTGCCGGAGCTGCTGCTTCAGTGGTAGCTGTTGCTGCGGTCTGGCCGCATGCGCAAAGTGCGAACACCATAACTAATGCAAGTGCCAGTGCAATGATTTTTTTCATTTTCTTTCCTCCAAATTATTATTATTTCCGCATTTTACGGAACTAATTACTATTTTTTGTTTGTGCTTGTCTTTCTGACTATCGTATCAAACATGATAACGATAATTATAACCATGCCGCGGATGAATCTCTGCATCGATCCGTCCACTCCGAGAAGTGTCAATGCATTGAAAAGGATTGCCATCAGCAAAATTCCTATGATCGTGCGGGGCACTCCTCCGCTTCCTCCGGACATTGATGTTCCACCGATAACAACAGCGGCAACTGCCCATATTGTAAGGTCGGCACCGTAGGTTGCGGCTCCTGAGTAAACTCTCGTGCAGTACATGATTCCGGAAAGTGCGGCGCAGATGCCGACTATTACGAACACCGCGCACTTATACTTCTTTACGTTGATACCGGAAAGTTTTGCAACCTCGTAGTTTCCGCCGGTTGCGTAAATTTTACGGCCGAAGCTTGTGTATTTCATAATGTAGTGCAGTATAGCAAACACTATAAGGAATGTGAGAGGAACTATTGTAAGTCCGCCTACGTTCATCTTTCCGACTGCGGCAAGTACAGGGTTTGATGTGTTGATAGGTTTTTCCTGCGTAATATAGTATGCAAGGCCCTTGATTGTGTACATTGTACCGAGAGTTGCAACGAACGCCGGCATTTTAAGTCTTGATACGAGCCATCCGTTTATATAGCCCCATATTGCTCCGGTCACGAGCACTATAATGGTTGCCGGGAGTATCGACATACGCTCGCACAGCAGGCAGAAAAGGCACGTTGCCCATGCATATATTGAGGAAACCGAAAGATCGATTTCTCCGCATATAACAACGGCTGTCATACCGAGAGCTGTTATACCGTACATACAGCAGTCATTTATGATTGTTACTATGTTGCCCCAGGATCTGAATGACGGGCGATAGAAAACCATGAATATGACAAAGAGTGAAAGGATGATGGCGACAAAATTCTCCATCAGGAAATTGCGTACTTCTAATTTTTTACTGTTATTACTCATCGCTCTTCACCTCAATGCTTAATGTTCTTGCTTATGATATCAAGAGCAACTGCCAGGATAATCAGGAAGCCTTTAACTATTAGCTGATAGTTTGTGGAGAAGCCAAGTATGTTAAGGGCGTTGCCCATAATTCCGATTACTATTGCGCCGATAACGGTACGGATAATGGATCCGGAACCGCCTGATGCACTGTTTCCGCCGACAACAACTGCCGCTATAGCATTCATTTCATAGTTGAGACCTGCCGTCGGGTTCGCGGATGTTACTCTTGAACAAAGAACAAGTCCACCGAGTCCTGCAAGAAGACCGGAAATCGCAAAATAGCTTATACGGTTCAGTTTTACCCTTATACCGCTCATTTTTGCGGCATCCATATTATTGCCTATGTAGCGCAGCTTTCTTCCGTACTGGGTTTTGCTGAGGAAGAAGTGAAGTATCAGCGCAACTATCAGGAAAATATATATCGGGGTATTTCCGCTGCCGAGTGACTTGAAAACGCCGTCATAAACTCTGCCCGCAATGAAAAGTCCTTTTGACGGGAAAAGCGCTATTGCCGCAAGTACAATTTCCATACCGTATGTAACGAGAAACGCTTCGCCGGGACGTCCGTCTATTACGGCAATCAAAGTACCGTTGAGTATGCCGGCAACAAGGCCTATGCCGAGACCTATGAGTATGCAGAGGATTTCATTCATTCCGTTGTTTATACACATGATCGTGAAAACACCGGTCATCGATACTATCGAGCCGACCGAAAGGTCATAGCAAGATGACATTATGCATACTGTCATTCCGCAGGCAACTATTCCGTTGACGGAAACCTGTCTTAATATATTAACAAGGTTTGACCATGCTAAGAAGTTGGGCTCGATTATACCTGTGATTATTATCAGAATTATGATTGCAAACAAAATTCCGTTTGCAAGAACAAAGTCGGTAAGACGACTCTTGAATGATTTTTTCGTTTCTGTCATTTAAACCCACCTCCTTATCAGTCTATTGCGAGTTTCATGACAGCCTCTGCGGTCATGTCTTCGCCGGATAGCTCACCTTTTATCTCTCCGCCGTGCATAACAATAATTCTGTCTGCCATGCCGATGACTTCGGGGAGTTCTGATGAAATCATTATGATTGCCTTGCCGCGTTCGGTAAGTTCGTTCATGAGACAGTAGATATCAAACTTAGCACCGACATCGATTCCTCTCGTGGGTTCGTCAAGTATTAAAATGTCCGAATCCGTGTAAAGCCACTTTGCAAGTGCGACTTTCTGCTGGTTTCCGCCGGAAAGATTAACAAGCGTCTGCTCTATTGAAGGCGTTTTTATCTTGAGGCTTTCCACATACTTGTCTGCCGCATCTTTTTCCTTCTTTTTGTTGAGAAGGATTCCGTCACATGCCTGGTCTAAGTCAGTAACCGTTATATTTTGAGATACTGTCATGGGGAGAACAAGTCCGGTCTCTTTTCTGTCTTCGGTAACAAGTCCGATAGAGTGCTTTTTACCGCTGATTGTCGACTTGATTTCGACTTTTTCTCCGTTAATCAAAATATCTCCGCTGTCTGCGGGATCTGCTCCGAAGATAGCCTCCGCAAGTTCCGTACGTCCTGCGCCGACAAGACCGGCTATGCCCAGAATCTCACCCTTGTGAAGCTCAAAGCTGATATTTTTAAGCTCGTCTCTTCTGCAAAGATTCTTGACCTCAAGCATAACATCACCCGGTGTAGCCGTTCTCGGAGGATACTCCATATCGAGTGAGCGTCCGACCATTTTCTCAATAATCTCATCTCTGGAGATTTTATTAACTTCACTGTTGCCCGTTACTTTGCCGTCTCTCATTATCGTGACGTTGTCACAAAGACGGTAGATTTCGTCAAGCTTATGGGAAATGTAAATAACCGTGATTCCGTTCTGTTTCAGTCTCTCGATTATCGGGAAGAACATGTCTACTTCCTTCTCAGTAAGAGAAGATGTCGGCTCATCCATTACTATAACCTTGGCATTGAACGAAAGAGCTTTGGCTATCTCAACCAGCTGCTTTTCCGCCGTCGACAAATGACCGACTATTTTGTTGACGTCAAAATCGAATCCGAGTGTTGCAAGCAGTTCTTTTGCTTTTTCTCTAAGTTCCTTCCATTTAACCTTAGAAGCACCATTGTATCTTCCCAGGAAAATGTTCTCGGCAACAGTCAGTGTATTTATAAGGTTGAATTCCTGATAAATAATACTGATTCCCTTCTCCTGAGCATCCTTGACGTCTTTAAGCTCCAGTTTTTCCCCGTCAAGGTAAATTTCACCGGATGTCGCAGGATAAACACCGTTGAGCACTTTCATCAGCGTGCTCTTACCGGCACCGTTTTCACCGATGAGAGCATGTATGGTGCCCGGTTTAACCTGGAGATCCACATTGTCAAGAGCCACAACACCGGGGAAGGTTTTTGTGATTCCTTTCATTTCCAGAATATAAGATTCCATTATCAGACCCCTTGTCTCTTATTGCCCTTTGATTAATCAAAAAGCATCAAATCGCGTATTTAAACGTTTAAATTAATTATATTTTATACATTATAAAATTTCAATTGCGGTTATATTGTTTAGTGTCACAAAATA
>R05__coassemble_62_pt1 | contig 58109 bp, 55 predicted proteins | sample R05__metabat2_high_PE_014 | metagenome-assembled genome bin R05
GCTTTGAGACCGTACTTCTTTCTTTCCTTCATTCTCGGGTCACGAGTAAGGAATCCGGCACTCTTAAGTGTGCTACGATAATTCTCATCAACGAGAAGAAGTGCTCTTGCAATGCCGTGACGGATAGCACCGGCCTGACCGGAAACACCACCGCCATTGACTGTTGCCTCAATATCAACTTTACCGACCGTGCCGGTAGCAACGAGAGGCTGACGTACGATGAGTTTAAGTGTCTCAAGGCCGAAGTAATCATCTATATCGCGGCCGTTGATTGTAATAGCACCTGTGCCGTTCGGAATAAGATGGACGCGTGCAACGGAGGACTTTCTGCGGCCCGTTCCATACATGTAGGGCTTTTTAGATTTATATGTAGCCATTTATCTTTCCTCCTTAGCCTTCGTAAACTTCGGGCTTCTGTGCTTCATGACCGTGCTCGGAACCTGCAAAAATTCTGAGACGCTTCATCTGCCAGTCAGCGATTTTGTTCTTCTGGAGCATGCCTTTAACAGCAAGCTTCATAGCGAGTTCGGGTTTTTCTGCCATAAGAGTCTTGTACTGAGTCTCATGGAGTCCTCCGGGATAACCGGAGTGTGTGCGGTAGTACTTCTGCTCAAGCTTTTTGCCTGTGAGTACTGCATCCTTTGCGTTGATGATAATGACATAGTCACCGCAGTCAACGTTTGGAGTATAGGTGGTTTTGAGTTTGCCGCGGAGAAGATCTGCGGCCTTAACAGCTGTCTCGCCCATGGGCTTTCCTGCTGCATCAAGGATGTACCATTTACGTTCAACGGTCTCCTTGGTAAGCAAAGTTGTGGACATTTTTTGCCTCCGTATATAAACTATGTTTTGACAATTGTTCCGCGCTTTAATACAATATCTCAGCGCGCTCATCTTTTATACCACGCGCATCTTTAAGAGTCAACCATAATTTTAACTTTTGCAGTTATATCTCGTAAATTCTCTTAATATCTTCATTATTCTCGCTAATTCTAAATTTCATTTTTTAATTTGCCCGTATTGGGCGGAAATGCGGTAAAACATGTATAACAAACTCAATGATTTCACCGGTCTAGTCAGAAAAGCTGTCGATGACTATCAAATGATTAATGAAGGCGACAAAATAGCTGTCGGCATATCAGGCGGCAAAGACAGTATGCTTCTTTTGGTCGCTTTAAACCATTTACGGACATATTACCCGAAGCACTTTGATCTCGAGGCTGTAACTATAGAGCTCGGCTTCGACGGCATGGATTTTTCGCCGGTTAAGGAAATGTGCAGCAATCTTGAGATTCCTTATTCCTGTATAAAAACCGATATAAAGGAAATTGTTTTTGATGTTAGGAAAGAGGATAATCCTTGCTCACTTTGCTCTAAGATGAGGAGAGGGGCCATCAACGATGCTATCACTGAACGTGGCATCAGCAAGCTCGCTCTCGGACATCATTTTGATGATGCCGTTGAGACCTTTATGATGAGCCTTCTTTTTGAAGGGAGAATTTCATGTTTCCGCCCCGTGACATATCTCGACCGCTCCGGTGTTACTCAGATAAGACCGCTTATATATGCCGGAGAGTTAAAAATCGCCAACTTAGCCGAGGAGCTTGAGCTGCCTATAGTCGAAAATCCCTGTCCGGAAGACAAAACAAGCAAAAGATATGAAATAAAAAAGCTCCTTGCTGAAATGAGCAAGGAGTATCCGGATATGAAATCTAAAATTTTCGGCGCTATGCAGCGTCTTCCTCTTCCGGGATGGGAATTATTCGATGGCAATTAATTTAGCACCAAGCGAAGCAACAAGATCCTCAACCGGCTGAATTATTCCGCTTACGTCAAGAGATATGGTTACCTCAGCGCGGCCTCTTATAGGAGGGGCTTGTGTAATGGTGATTATGCTTCCGCCGGCATCAGATATTTTACTCAACAATGCACTCAGCCTTCCGGGCTCATGGGAAAGCATCACAGATATCACTGCCGTGCGGCTTGATTCCATCTCACCGACTTCGAGTATATAGTCTTTGTATTTATAATAAGTAGAGCGGGATATACCGACAAGCTTTACTGCTTCGCTTATATCCTTTGCCTCTCCGTTTTCTATTTTATGTCTTGCCTCTATTACTTTTTCAAAGTAATCAGGCAGGACTTTTTTATGGACTATAAGGTAATTGTCAACCATTGATTATAACCTTGCCATTTTCTACGTTGAGTTTTCCGCTGACGAACATCTTTATTGCCTCAGGCAAAAGCACACACTCAGCCTCCACAGAAATTCTTCTCATAAGCGAGGCACTCGTATCGTCATCTTTAACCTCTACGGTTTTCTGTGAAATAATAGGACCGACTCTTCCGTCGTTATCGGCAAAATAAACTGTGGCACCTGTAAGTTTTACGCCCCTGTCTATTGCCGCTTTGAATATATCTCCGTCAGGAACATCATCAAATGCCGGAATAAGGCTCGGGTAGCTTCCTATTATTTTGCCCTTGTACTGATACGGTATTACGCCAAGATCGACATAGTAATCAGAAAGTATAACAAGATCAATGTCCATGTCACGGAGCTTATTTGCAACCGCCATAGAATGGCTGGTGGACGTGGGAAATAAATCAGGGTCCACAATAAAAGTCGGCACTCTGAAGTTTTCAGCCCTTTTTACCGCATTGCAGTCCTTATTTGTAGATATAACCGCAACGAGTTCAAAATCCTGTATTTCTCTGAAATAAACCGCATCCAGAACGGACTGAAGTTTGGATCCGTCCCCGGATACAAGTGCTGCTGCTCTGACCATAATTACCCCAGCTTTCGGTTTGACTTGCATGTTGTTTTTTATTATACTTTATTGACAATTATTATTCAAGGTATAGCAGATATGACTTCAATTTACGTTGTCCGCCATACACAAGCGGAAGGTAATCTTTACAGAATGATGCAAGGCCACTGGGACGGTAATGTCACACAAGATGGCAAAAAGCAGATAGACAAGCTTGCCGAAAGGTTTAAGGATGTGCATATCGACGCTGTCTATTCAAGTGACTTAAGACGTGCTGTTGCAACTGCTGAGGGTATCACAAGATACAATGGCCTTTCAATCACAACCGACGAGCGTCTCCGTGAAATAGACATGGGGCCTCTTGAAACAGAATTCTTCGGCAATCTTTATCACCTTGACCCCGAAAACGCAAAGCTTTTTATGTATGACTCAGACAACTGGTATTATCCCGGTGCCGAGACCTTCGCCCGGGTAAAAGAAAGAGTATATGAAGGACTTGAAGATATTGCGAAAAGGAATGACGGCAAAGTTATAGCCGTTGTATCCCATGGTGTTGCCATAAGATGCCTTCTTTCAAAAATCAAAAATGTTCCTCTTTCAGATATCCGGAACTGTCCCATATGCAAAAATACATCCGTTGCCTTCTTTACATACGATGAAGGTAATTTCAACTGTGAATATTTCAACGATGTATCTCATCTCGGTGATGAGCATGAATATCATTGGTGGAAAACAGAAGACCTTCGCGATGAAGTGATTGATGTTGCCAAAAACGAAAAATACTATAAGGATTGTTATAAAGATGCCTGGCTCTTTGCTCACTGCGGAGATTTGAGCGGGTACAATGAAAATTCCTACTTTTCGCTTGCAAAAAAACATACTGTATATAAACTTCTTTCCGATGATACCGAAGCAGGGCTCGTCGAGCTTTCTGACCGCGGGGTAAAGGACGGGTACGGATGGATATGTCTTCTGTACCTCAATGAAAAATACCGCGGAAAAGGATACGGTACTCAAGCGCTCGGCCGTGCTGTTTCACATTTTTCGAAAAAAGGCATACGCACACTTCGTCTTCACTGCGCTGCAAGTAATAATGCCGCTTTTAAATTTTACGTAAATTGCGGTTTTAAAATAATAGCTACCGAAAGCGGTGCTCAGGGGCCGCTCTATCTTATGGAAAGGAAACAATAATTATGGCATCAAAAGTATATTTCACGGATTTCCGTACAGTTGCTTACGGTGACGGTCTGCCCGTCAAGCTTGAAAAGCTCATCAAGGCTGCAGGTATCGGCAATATAGATATGGACGGCAAGTTTGTCGCCATTAAAATGCATTTCGGTGAGCATGGCAATGTGTCATTCCTCCGCCCGAACTATGCAAGAGCGGTTGTCAACGTTGTAAAGTCTCTCGGCGGAAAACCATACCTTACCGACTGCAATACGATGTACCCCGGTTCCAGAAAAAACGGCATAGAGCACCTTTACTGTGCCTGGGAAAACGGATTTACCCCTCTCAGTGTTGACTGTCCGGTAATAATAGGTGACGGCATCAAAGGGACCGATGATATAGAAGTTCCGGTCGTCAATGGTGAATACTGTGAAACGGCAAAAATCGGCCGCGCTGTTATGGATGCAGATGTGTTTATTTCCCTCACTCACTTTAAAGGGCACGAAGAAACGGGATTCGGAGGAACTCTCAAGAACATAGGCATGGGCTGCGGAAGCCGCGCCGGCAAAAAACAGCAGCATACCTCAGGTAAACCGTTCGTCAAACCTGAAAAGTGCAGGGCGTGCAGAAGGTGTCAAAAGGAGTGCGCCAACGGCGGTCTCGTGTTTGATGAGGAAGCTAAGAAAATGACTGTAGACCGCAACAGCTGCGTCGGTTGCGGAAGATGTCTCGGTGCATGCAACTTTGATGCCATAGCTTTTGAAAATGTTGATGCCAATGACATGCTCAACCGCCGTATCGCAGAATATTCAAAAGCAGTTGTTGACGGCAGACCTAATTTCCATATCTCGCTCGTTGTAGATGTTTCCCCGTTCTGTGACTGTCACGGTGAGAATGATGCCGCCATCATACCGAACATCGGCATGTTCGCCTCTTTTGACCCGGTTGCCCTCGATCAGGCCTGCGCCGATGCATGTATGGCCGCTCCTCCTCTTCCGAACACAATACTTGCAGAGAGGATGTCCGAAGAAGGCTTTGAAGACACACATGACCATTTCTGCAATATATCTCCCGATACTAACTGGAGAACATGTCTTGAACACGCCGAGAAGATTGGTCTCGGAACAAGAGAATATGAGCTTGTAACGCTCTGACTTTGGCAATTAGCAAAAGGCTGATTCGAATCTTATCTCGAATCAGCCTTTCTTTTTTATATAAGGAGTGAAATTGTTACGTTCTGCTATTATAAAATTCTATAGCCGCGGTATCTGTTAAAATCACGTCACACTGCCCGGCATAAAGATAAGCAAAGCAGTCCGACACACCTCCGACAAGTCTCATAACATTTGCAAGTTTCTTCTCCAGCGAGGGATTGCTCTTTACCGCCTCTACCGCCTCGGGAGTTGATGGCATTGCCATTGTCTTTCCTCGAAGATTCAGCTTATTTGACCCTATGGAGGTTTCTCTTGCCGCAATAACTATATCATTGTGAAGATAAGGACCGTACTGGACATAGAGCTTTTCATCTATCTCATCTTCGTTAAGTGCAATGCCTCCCCAGGCGCAATCGATGTTCCCCGCGGCAAGCTCCGTGTAGACATTTTCCTTCTCTATGGATTGTGCTTTCAATGTCCAGCCCAGTATGTCACATACCGCCGAGGCAAGCTCAATATCATATCCCCAGAATGATTCGTTTGACATGTAAGCAAGAGGAAATGAATTTACATCTACGCCTATTATGAATGTTCTTGGCTCCGGAAGTCCGAGCTCGTCAAGCGCACCGGCGTCGGCATCAAAATCGATGCATTTGCTGCCAAACCATTTGAGTGCAAGTTCATCAACCGTCCCGTTTGCGGCCGCTATCTGAATTCCCGCGGTTACATAAAAGTAAATCGGATCTCCGTCACGGAATGCAAGAGAGTAATCCTGTGAGACGAGTGTTTGTACCGCTTTTACTTTATATGACGAACTTCCGCATGATGCGAGAGTCATTACCATACATACTATTAAAATTATGCTTATAACTTTTTTCAATGTTTTGGTATATACGTTCCTTTTTTCTCTTTTATTTCAATATCTTTTTCTCGCTTTGCTGCTTTTACAGGTTCTTTTATTGTCTCTTCATACTCTTCATACTCCTCATATTCATCTGCATTTTCATGCCCATCGTGTTCATCTTTTTTATTCAGCAGCTTAACAGCTATTATAGCGGCAGCAAGAAGCGGAATGATTAACAAAACGTAAAATGGGAATGAACTTTCGTCTTTTTCATTTTCCGTATTTGTTGAATTTGTCTGCAGGGGCTGTATTGTAGCAACCGGTGCAGCCGTCGGTGTGGGTGTGGGCGTAGGTGCCGGAGTCGGTGTAGGCACAGGTTTTGAATCCAGAGATACGGCATACTCAGCAAGATGTGCCCCTATATCCGCAATCGTCTTTTCATATGTCGAAACATTTTTTGTCATTACCGTGACGATTATCGGATTCGGAGTATAGATTATTGCTGCCGTATGATTGTCTTTGGTTCCGTTTTTCTCTTCAAATGCGCCGTATTTCTGTGCAACCTCATATACGCCCTTCAGCGCAAGATTGTAGTAATTGTTAGGCTGTGCCTGTTTGAGGTATGAAATAACGTAAGGATATGCGGCGTCACCGCCTTTATACAGCGTGTTCATAAGTTTCGTCATAAACCGCGCAGTATAATAGCTGTAGTTATAAAAATCGTCGGTATAATAACCGTCGTCCAAATCGGTGACATATTTTCTTGCCATATCGGCATCTTTTCCGTTGTACGTGTCGTATGCACTGACATTTTCACCTACATAGTCGGCTATATAATGCCCGGACGCATTGTTCGAATCAACAAGCGCCGTGCGCTCAAGATATGCAACGGTCATGCCGAGAACGGTACTTTCCTGCGTAAGCTCGCCGGCTGCTTCTTTTTCTGCCAGCATCATAGAAACAGGTACTTTATAAAGGCTTGCCGAATACATGAATTCATCGGCATTATAGTAGTACTCATCTCCTGTTTTTGTGTATATAAATCCCACAGATACAACTTTGCCGTCGCCTGACAGTCCGTTATCCGCTATATATTGATCAAGCCAGCTGTTCAGCTCCGCCTCATCTATAATCGACGCGGCGTCACCGGCTGCATATCCAAAGGCACTCAGTGAAAGAACAACTGTGAGCGCAATAAAGAGCGCAGTAATTTTTTTCATCTTATTAATCATACTCAATTATGTACCCCATCTTGCCGCTGTACATATCACCATAGTCTGCACACGGATCGTTTCTGCTGTCGTTATATACCCATTCTCCGCCGTGTTTCCACAGCATAATATAGTCTTCATATACATTGTCCTTACTGTCGTACTTTGACGGTTCTCCGCTGTCCCATACGTAGTAATCTATATCTTCATCGTTTTCCCATATAAGTTCACCGTTTTCCCTGTGGCAGCCTATCCACAGGTAATTGCAGTCGTTTAACATGGTCAGCGCAATTGCTTCGTCTAATTCGGCTTTGCTTGATATTGTTATAAGGTGTCCGTCTACCTCCTCACAGGCTTTCTTTGCATCCGTCCAGCTTATATCCTCACATCTGAATATATATTTCTCCTCGGGTGTTTTCTCTTCCTTTTCCTCTTCTTTTTCATCTTCGACGAGTACCATAGAAGCGGAATTAAGCGCATCTCCCGGTTCCGGTGTCGGAATATACAATCCGTCATTCGGTGTCGGTTTGGCGCCTGACACTATGTTCTCATCTATATTGTCAACTTCATCTCCTGCGAGGTTCTTAATCGCCGACCCTAAAATTATGCCGCCTACAAGAATTATTGCGCACAGTATGGCAATAACGGGAAATACTTTCTTTTTCTTTCTATACTTGGACCTTGCCGTGCTTTTTTTCTTTATCGGTTCCTCATCGCCCATGCGCGGCTCGGGTGTAACAGTGTATTTAGCGTTTTCTTCCGCCTGGGTAGTATAGCTTTTGGGCATTTTACTCGGTGGAGTGACGGTACTTATTTTAGGACTGACACTTTGCTGCGCAGGCGAAGAACTTTCAGCATCATTGTCTATTATATCTGCCATCATTTTCTCGATGTCGCTCATTTCCTCCTGAGATTTGCGGAGAATTATCTCTGAATTAAGCTTTTTGTCTGCCATTTTAAGCACCCCTTCAACGCTATTATGCTAAAATAATTCTATCATCAAAAATAATGTTATGTCAACGAAATTATGATGTACATTTTGATATATTTTATGTTATCATATTAATCATGAAACGCTTAATCCCAATTATTATATTGTGTCTTTTAATCCTCGCTTCATGCGCCGAGAGTGATCTTTCCGCTGAAATTGTCGAGGAAGCTGAGTCTGCGTCCGCTGTCCCTGATCTGGAAGCAGTAATTGAGGTCACCCCTGAAGCTTCACCATCTTCTGAGATTCCCTCCGAGCTGTCCGTCGGTGAACAGATTATTCAGGAAGCACTGGCATTCGAAGGTTACAAGTATGTCTATGGCGGGAAATCTCCCGAAGGAGGCTTTGACTGCTCAGGGCTCATTTATTATCTTTATAAGCAGCACGGCTATCTTCTTTACCGTGTAGCCGAAGACCAGGCAACGCAGGGAGAAAAGGTTGAATCGCTTGACGATCTTATGCCGGGTGACATTCTTTGCTTTAAAAAAGGAAATTACTGCGGTCATGTGGGTCTGTACATGGGAGATGGCAAATTCATCCATGCAACCGACGCAACCGGCTGTGTTACTGTCACGGACCTCGCTGATTATGCCGAAAGATATGCTGTTGATGCAAGACGGATTATAGGGAACATGGAAGTTAAAACAAAGGAGCAGATAGAAAAAGAGGAGGAGGAAAACGATCTTCTCATTGCCGAAGCTCTCAAAGCCAAAGCCGCATTGGCAACTTCAACGCCGATGCCCACCCCCGAAATCGAAATAACTCCCGACCCGATGAGTTCCGGTATTTATATAATTCCAACACCTTTGCCAAGCGAAAATCCTCCCGTCGAGGAGCAAGATGACGAACCTTCATCCGAATCTTCCGACATACAGGATGATAATACGCAAAATGAAGAGCCTGCATCATCTGCCACGGAATCTTCAATGCCCGATACCGGCACCGATACCGCAGAAGATTCAGCACCATCTCAGGATTTGACTGCCGGCGACAGCTGAACAGCAGCGTTAAAATATAAACTCCCTTTGAGCACTTGCTGATATATCAATGCGCCCGAAGGGAGTCTTTTTTATTTTTCTGTTCTGCGGTAGGTTTCCGTGATTTTTCTTAATTTTGCCGGAGACGGGAGCTTCGTCATCCTCCATCTCCAGTTTTCAAGTGCAGTTCCGGGTGTATTCATTCTGGCATCTCCACCAAGTTCAAGCACATCCTGCATTTGCATTACAAAGAGATTTGACGATGTTGACATGCCGGTTCTGATCATACCATACGGCCATCCCTCTTCCTCGGTAATATGCATATATGCTTTTGCAAATTCTTTGTCGGCTTTTGAAAGAGAATCTACCCAGCCAAGTACCGTATCATTGTCGTGTGTTCCCAAATAACAGCATGAATTACAAGTGCAGGCATGCGGAAGATAATCACTGTCCGAGTTTGCGTCAAAGGCAAATTCCAGTACCTTCATTCCGGGAAGCTTTGAATCCGAAAGAAGCTTTCTTACCTCCGGAGTTGCGTAACCGAGGTCTTCTGCTATGAATTCAAGATTTGAAAACCATGACGTAAGTACTCCGACAAGATCCATGCCCGGGCCTTTTATCCAACGTCCGTTCTTCGCGGTGTCGTCCCCGTATGGAACCGCCCAATAACTTTCGAAGCCTCTGAAATGGTCTATTCGGATTACGTCATAAAGCTTTGATGCTCCTTCGATGCGTCTTATCCACCAGCCGAATCCGTCGGATTTCATTGTGTCATAGTCATAAAGCGGATTTCCCCATAGCTGCCCGTCTTCAGTGAAGTCATCCGGCGGCACACCGGAAACTTCTTTCGGCCTGCAGTTTTCGTCAAGCTGGAAAAAGCGTGTTTCCGACCATACGTCTGCACTGTCCATCGCAACATAGATGGGGACATCCCCGATAAACAGCACCCCGTTTTCTTTTGCGTATGCACGGAGTTCATTCCACTGCTTAAAGAAAAGATACTGAACAAATACCCAGAAGTCTATTTCCTCCCGGAGCTCTTCCGAATACGATCTTACAGCTTCCTCTTTACGAAGGCGTATGTCATCGGGCCATTCGGTCCAAGGCTTCATACCGTACTTGCATTTTACCGCCATATAAAGAGCATAATTTTCAAGCCAGCGTGCATTCTCGTTATAAAACGAGTCCAATTCTTTATCTATTTTCTTTCTGCCGTTTTCATATGCTTTGCGCAGTACTTTAAATCTGTTTTCGTATATCTTTCCGTAGTCAACTTTTGTTTTGTCGCTGCCCCAGTCGATTCCGCTTATATCAGACTTGCTCAGTATGCCTTCTTGTATAAGCATATCCAGATCTATAAAATAGGGATTACCAGCAAACGACGAAGGTGATGCGTAAGGGCTGTCACCGTATGATGTCGGACCGAGCGGCAGCAGCTGCCAATATCTCTGCCCGGAATTTTTCAGGAAATCTATAAATTTATATGCCGCCTTGCCTAATGTTCCTATTCCGTACGGAGATGGCAGAGAGCTTATTGACATTAATATGCCGGATGAACGTTTCATTGAAATTATCCTTTAACCGCACCTGCTGCCACGCCCTTTATTATGTGCTTTTGGCAGCAAAGATAGAATATAATAATTGGAATAATGCTAAGTAGTATGAGTGCCATTGTCGCGCCAAGATCAACTGTCCCGTAAGACCCTTTAAGATATTGAATATGAATCGGAATTGTCATGTACTCCGTTCGGTCCAGAACAAGGTACGGCAGGAGATAGTCATTCCATATCCACATAATTTCAAGTATGCCCACAGAAATCAATGTCGGCTTCAACATCGGCAATACAATATTGAAAAATGTTCTTATCGGTCCGCATCCGTCTATGGAGGCGGCCTCTTCTATTTCAATGGGAATAGTCTTTACAAATCCGGTGAACATGAAAGTCGCAAGTCCGGCGCCGAATCCAAGGTATATTACCGGTATAGTCCAGGGTGTGTTTAATTTCAAAGTGTCAGCCGTTTTTGAAAGTGTGAACATTACCATCTGGAAGGGAACTACCATTGAAAAAACGCAAAGATAATAAATTATTTTGCATATTATAGAATCCACTCTGCTTATATACCATGCTGCCATCGAGGTACAAAGGAGTATAAGGAAAGTCGAAAGAAGTGTTATCACAAGTGAATATAATGCGCTTTTCCAGAAAGGATAATTCCCGAATGTCATTCCCTTCACGAAATTTGACCATCCGGCAAACATTTCGCCGGCAGGCCACGCAAAAGTATCTGTTTTAACAAATGTGTTTACCTTGAATGAATTAAGCAGAACCATGAAAACAGGGAAAACATAGGCTATTGAAATAAGAGCAAAAACAAGCGTCAGAATTGTTTTCGTATTTTTTTCTGCAGTTAAAGTCTGTTGTTTTGTTTTCACTGCTGCACCTCTCTTTTATGCGTTACACGCAGCTGTAAAAGTCCGAGTGCCGCAACCAGTACAAAAAACAGTACTGCCTTTGCCTGTGCAACACCTCTTGAATTGGAATTTTGCCCGTAGAAAGTATTATATATATTAAGGGCCAGCATCTCTGTTGTTTTTACGGTAGTCCCGTCTGAATTGAATACAAACGGTTGACCTCCATTGAGCGCAAGATTCTGATCAAACAGTTTGAACCCGTTTGTCAGCGAAATGAACATACAAATCGTAACAGAAGACATAAGATTTGGTATCGTTACTTTCCACAGTGTCTGCCATTTTGTTGCACCGTCTATTCTCGCAGCTTCCAGCATATCTTCAGGTATGCTTTGAAGTCCTGCTATATAAATAATCATCATATATCCTATCTGCTGCCAGCACATAAGAATAATGAGGCCCCAGAATCCATACTTTGTTTCCATAAGGATTGATGTACCGTATTTGCCGAGAATTCCGTCAAATATCATTGACCAAATATATCCCAGCACAATGCCGCCTATCAGATTCGGCATAAAAAACACCGTCCTGTACAGGTTGCTGCCCTTTATACCTTGTGTGAGTACATAGGCAACTGCAAATCCAAGCACATTTATAAGGACAACGGATACAATTGCAAAAAGTGCGGTATACCAGAATGCATGCTGAAACGAGGCATCAGTAAGTGCCTTTTGATAGTTTGAAATGCCTACCCATGTTGCGTTGCTCGTGGTTTTGAATTTACAAAATGACAAATAGATTCCCTTTACAAACGGCCAAACAAATCCAATGCTGAAAGCCGCTGTCATCGGAAGAAGAAAGAGCCAACAATATTTTTTTAATTCATTTTTGCGGTTCAAAAAATCAGCCCCTTAGTTAAGGTTGTTTTTAGAAAAAGAGGCGAGACCTTTTCTCGCCCCTTTTTGTTTGTTGAAATTTCGTACTCAGCCGTTTATTGCTGCATACTGTGCTGCCCATCCGTCTACAAATGCGGTCTTTACAAGCTCCCAGTTTGCATCACTTTGATCTGCATCATACTGGTTCATTGCAGCTACAAGACCTGCACGGTACTCGTCAACATTAGGCTCATAGTTGAATGCCCAAGTCATAACATAGCAGCCGGCATTTGCATAATCATTTGCTGCAGCGAGGAATTTGTTGTCAGATGTTGCAGCGTGAGTATACGGCAGTGCACCCCAGGTATTATTGAGAAGAGCGGAAGCCTCCTGATCGGTTACAAGCCAGTACATGAAATCGAGTGTGGCCTGGATATCTTCATCGGATGCGTTAGCGTTTACTGCCCAGCAGTTTTCTGTGCCGCAGTTAAGTCCCGCTTTTTCTTCTCCTTCAACGCCGCAATAGAAGGGGATTATAGTAATGTTGTCATCACCCAGTGCTGAGCATGCACCGTACTCCCATGATCCGTTCTGATAGAACACCGCTTCACCGTTGACGAATTCAGCTTCAGCATCAAAGCCGCCTGTTGCAAGCTCTTTCGGGTCGGTTGCGGAGTTGTTGATGTACAAATCCCAAAGATTTTTAAAATTATCAAGATATGCGCCTGTTATAGTTGCAGGGCATGGACCGGCTTCCCAGCCATCGTCACGTGCTTCATAATAGAGATCTGCATTTACCAGGTGTCCGGTAAATCTCCATGAGGAAGAACCGTCCATACCGGAGGATGTGAATGCGTCAAATCCAAGCGTTCCGGCATTTGCGTGAATATCTTCTGCAACTGCCTTAAGGGTTTCAAAGTTCTTAATCTCATCAATAGAGTGGCCGGCTTTTTCAAGAAGGTCGGTATTTACTATGATTCCTATGGATTCGTAGCAGTAACCTATGGAGCAGAGTTTTCCGTCCGCATCATAGAGGTTATATGCATCTGTGTTGAGTTCTTTTGCAACTGCCGTATCCGTGAGGTCATAGCAATATTCTCCCCATGTGTCAACAGCTGCGCTGTTTCCGACTACAAAAAGAGTCGGTGCCGCGCTTTTGTCCATTTCGGCGGTAAGTGTTTCGTTGTATGTGCCGGACGCTGCGGTAACAACCTTCACGGGAACACCTGTAGCCTCTGTGTACTTTGCAGCAAGAGTCTGGAGATCTTCATCAGATTCGGGCTTGAAATTCAGCCAGTAAACTGAGCCTGTTGCTTTTGCTTCTGCGGCTGGTGCTGTCTCTGTTGTCTCTGCCGCTGCAGGTGCTGCCGCAGTCTGTCCGCAGGCACAAAGTGCAAACACCATGCAAAGAGCCATTGCGAGTGCAATAATTTTTTTCATCTTTATTTTTCCTTTCAAAAAATGTCTTCTAGATATATTTCAACCGCACTAATGCGATTAAAATCAGATTGTCTTGACGGACTTTCCTTCACGAAGCTTTGCCTTCGGTCTTACATGCTCATTTTCTCCGCTGCCGTCAATCAGCGACACGAGAATTCTTACGCTTTCCTTTCCCATGCTTTCTGCCGGTTGGACCATGGTTGTGAGCGTCGGTTCTACATATTCTGAAATCTGAAGGCCGTCTATCGCTATCACAGAGCAGTCTCTCGGTACCTTTATATTCCAGTCATCCATTGCTTTGATAGCAGATATGGCCATCATGTCAGATATGGTAAAAACAGCTGTAAATTCCGCCTTTGATGATATAAGCTTTGCCATACCGTCATATGCCTCTGCCATATCATATCCGCCGCATTCTATGCAAAGGTTTTTATCCGTTTCTATGCCGTTATCCTTTAGTGCATCGAGATACCCCGTAAACCTGAGCTCGCTGATTGAGCTGTCCGAAAAGCTTGGCACAAGTGCCGCTATTTTTCTGTGACCGCTGTTAATCAGCTTTTTTACCGCCTCATATGCTGTTTCGTGGTCATCGATTGACACCGATGAATAGTCCGACTTATTTAATGAGCCGAAACTGTTTGTATATGAGCAGCAGACAAACGGGACTGTAAGTGTTGAGATATCCGTTGCCGTATAGCTGTATCTTCCGCCTAAGAACAATATGCCCTTAAGTCTTTTTTCGCGCTCCAGCATCGCTCCGATCTTAATTTCATCATCATTCGTTCCAATATATCTAAGTGCAATATCATATCCCAGCTTATCTATCTCATCGGATATGTATTTCAATACATCGGCAAAGAAAAGATTACTGTTGCCTCTTACAACTACACCGATAGTATTAGAGGATGATTTAACCAGATCTCTGGCTGAGTTGTTTGGAACATAGCCGTTTCTCTCAACGGCGGAAAGCACTTTTTCTCTGACACTATTGCTGACATCCGGATGATTATTAAGCACTCTTGATACGGTGCTTACTGCCACATTACATTCTTTTGCTATGTCTTTTATAGTCATGATGAGAACTTTCTGGAAACGTTTCCAGTCCTTTGCTTCATTATTTTAACAATCGTTATTGTTCGCGTCAAACAATAATGCTCCAAGATTAAAATCTTTGGAGCATTTAACAAACAAATTTCAAATTTTTAGATAAATTTGCCTATTTCAAAATGTCGTCCTCACCGTAGAAGGAAGGCATTTCTTTGTTGTAATTAACATTGAGTCCGAATTCCTGCGGCATATATCTCGGGCATACATTCTCGTCCACCGTTATGACGGCAGACGCCAGACGTGTCCCGATCTCAACCGCCTCTTTAAGATTTTTCCCGTATGTAAGCCCGGCTGACACACCTGCGCAAAACGCGTCCCCCGCACCTGTAGTATCTCTCACGCAGACCTTGTTAGCAGGGCAGAGACCCGTTTCTCCGTTCTTGCTTGCATAAACCGCCCCTTTTGACCCAAGCGTTACTACCATGGACGGTATTTCCGCAGCCGTTATTTTTTCATAAAGCAGTGAAGGAAGCTTTTCCACGTCTTTTGATTCAAAATCATCGAGGAACAATATTCCCGCTTCCTGTTCATTGCATATAAAGCAATCTGTCTTTTTAATAAAGTCACGTCTTTCCGAGGCTATACTCATATTGGCCACAACCGCATAGACTTTTTTTCTGTACTTTTCTGCAAATTTGAAAACGGACTTTACTATCTCTTTATCAAGATCCATTTCAAGAACTATGCTGTCACAAGAGGCAAATATCTCATCGCCTTTTTCATCAATAAGAGATGCAAGAGGACCCATTTCGGGACGCTTGGATATAGCCCCGGCAACATCTCCGGTTTCGTCAAAGACCGCAAGCCATATGCCCATGCCGTTTTTGGTCCTCATTATGTAGTCGGTATTTACCTTATGGTTTTTAAGCTTTTCTATAACATCCGTTCCCTGTGCGGATTCATCCACCATTGAAACATATATCGGGCGAAGTTCCAGATTCGCTATATCCTCGGCAACATTTCTTCCGACACCGCCGTGAACAAACTCTACATTACCGGCATTTCTTCCTGCCGGTATATAGTTGTCGAAGGGAAATCCTTTTACATCTACGAATGTTGTTCCCACTACTGCTATAGGCATCTTCAATAAAACCTCGTGCTTTCTGAGTTTTTTCTCGCATTGTCGTGGCCGGGCGGAAATGGTTCCACCCCGGCATAAAATTCTTTTGAACTTTTGCTGCCTTATTTCCGGCATCGTACCCCTGAAAAGCGGCAGATGCTTTTCAAGTTATCTTTTTCACTTCGGCGTCAATCATCCGCAGTTTGTCTTGCGTAATAAAAAATATACTGCTGGGCAAGTCCCGCAAAGGGTCCAAGTTTTTTTGCATCAAAATCTTCTGGAAAGTTTTCTTTCAGCGCCCTTTTCATCCAAACATCTATCGGAAAAGCCTCCATATGATGAAGTCCGTAAAGGATTGCGCAATTGGCTACTTTCTCTCCGACCCCCTGTATCATCAAAAGCCGCCTTTTTGCCTCTCCATAAGAGCATGTCTTCAGTTTATCAAGGTTCAAAGACCCGTCTGCAACTTCTCCGGCCGCATTCATTATATACGGCACTCTGTATCCGGCATGAAGAGGTGTGAGGTCCTTATTCAAAATTTCTTCTGCCGTGGGGAAAGGACCGCCTTCACAGAGCGTCTCAACTATGCCTTTTATTCTCGGTATATTGTTGCATTGTGAAATTATAAAGGATATAAGCGCTTCAAACGGGTCCTGCCTCAATATCCTTATTCCCCGGCCGAATTCCGTACATTCTTTCATATACGGATACACAAAAAACTCCTTCTCATGTGCTCCGTAGTCCTCATCGAGGTCAAAATAGTCTTCCCAGAATGACAACGGCTTATCTGATTCTACATATACCTTCCCGTTTTCTTCATATACCTCGGCATTATATGTCCGGTATATCCCTTTGCCGCCTGCATTCCACCTGAAGCATTGGCCGCACTCAAATGTTTTTTCTATATTTAATATTTTAGCATCAGCCAGATACATTTTTTCACCTGCACATAAATGAATACCAGCGGCAGTTATGCCTACCGCTGGTAGCTTGAAATTTTATCGCTCTGCTTATTTGTTCAGATAGTTTCTGACAAGCTCCTGCATAAGCTCGTCCCGGTCAATACGGCATATGAGCTGCCGAGCATTGTTGTAGTTTGTAATATAGGTAGGATCTTCAGACAGAATATACCCCACTATCTGGTTTATAGGATTATATCCCTTGACGATAAGTGCATCGTATACACTGTCGAGTATCGCACGCATCTCGGCTTTGCTGTCCAGAGCAGTAAATTTTCTGGTTTTATCTTCCATTTGTTTTCTCTTCCTCGCACGCGTTATCTATGAAGTAAATATATCATTATCGGATAACAGCGTCAAACTTATCTTTAAGTGCTGCAAGAACATTTTTTACTGTGAGTTCGCTGTCTTCATCTGTCATGGTTCTGTCTTCTGCCCTCATGGTAAGAGATACTGCCACGCTCTTCATTCCTTCGGCTATATGATGTCCTTCGTACACATCAAAAGGCTTGCATTCTTTCAAAAATTCTCCGCCTGCATCCATTATGCACTCAACAAGATCCCCGACAGGGATTTTCTTGCTGCAGACAATTGCCAGGTCTCTTGAAACCGCCGGATATCTTGGCAAGGGCTTATAGACGGCAATACCTTTGCGGTGTGCGTAAAGCTTTTCAAACGAAATTTCAGCCGTGAAAACTTCGGTATCGATGCCGTAATTTGAAGCCACTTGCGGGTGAATTTGTCCGAACACGCCCAGATAATCGTCCCCGAGATAAACATCGGCGCATCTGCCGCTGTGATACGAAGGATTATCCTTCACCGCAACATACTTCGCATTTTCACCGGTAATTTTCTCAATCATTGTCTCTATGACGCCTTTAATCTTGAAAAAGTCCATGCCGGCTCCGTACATGCCTATTGACACAATCTTCGGCTCATCTGCAAGTCCGTCTTCGCGCTTGAAGTAAACTTTTCCTATTTCATAAAGGAAAGCTTCCTTGTTGCGGTAATTGTAGTTTCGCGTGACAATTTCCAGCATAGACGGGAGAACCGTTGTTCTCATTATGGAGGTATCTTCCCCGAGCGGATTTAAAATTTTAAGACTGTCGCGAAGAGGGGACTCCTCCGGGAGGCAGATTTTATCGTAGTATGTCGGGCTTATGAATGAGTAGGTTATAATCTCATCAAGTCCGAGGCTTCTCAAAACCTCGCCCGTCTCACGCTCGCACATTTGGATATCCGTAAATCCGCCGCATGTGGAAATACCGCCGGTAAATTCTGTCGGAATCTCGTTGTATCCGAAAAACCTTGCAACTTCCTCGGCAATGTCGGAATAGTGGGAAACATCACCTCTCCATGAAGGAACGGTTATGTCGTCGCCGTTTATTTCAAAGCCAAGCTTTTCAAGTATTTCTACCATCGTCTGCTTTGAAATATCCGTTCCGAGAAGAGCATTTATTTTGTCCTGCTCAAGTTTGACATGAGTAGCCTTATATTCTTCAGGGCGTACATCGATTATTCCTTCAACAACTTCACCGCAGCCGAGCATTTCGACAAGTTCACATGCGCGGTTGACAGCTCGTAGAGTATTTTCGACATCCAGTCCTTTTTCAAATCTTGAAGATGCATCCGTCCTCATACCGAGGGCGGTTGCCGTTCTTCTGACGGACGGCCCGTTGAAGCAGGCGCTTTCAAAAAGCACCATCGCCGTATCTCCGACAATCTCACTGTTTTCGCCGCCCATGACGCCGGCCACGGCAACAGGTCTCTCCGTATCGCATATGCAAAGCATGTCTTCAGTAAGGTTTCTCTCATTTCCGTCGAGTGTCCTTATTGTTTCGCCTTTGGCAGCCCTTCTTATATGGATTTCACCGTCTTTTACGCATGAAAAATCAAATGCATGCATCGGCTGACCATACTCGAGCATTACATAGTTTGTAATATCTACCAGATTGTTTATTGGGCGCATGCCTGAGTTGCGTATGCGCTCTGCCATCCATTCGGGGCTCGGAGCTATCTTTACGTTCTTTACCATGCGCGCCGTGTATCTTGTGCAAAGCTGCGGATCTTCAATGAATATTTTGGCCAGTTCATTTATGCTGCCGCCGGCTGCTGCCTTCACCTCAGGCTCATGAAGTCTGAGGTCTTTATTAAATGTCGCCGCTGTTTCCCGTGCAAGACCTATGACGCACAAACAGTCGGGGCGGTTCGGTGTAATTTCAAACTCAACAACATGGTCATCAAGCCCCAGCTTCTCGGCTACATCGTCGCCCGGCTTATAGTCGCCTTCAAATATCAATATCCCATCCTCGACAGCATACGGGAAATCATGAAGCGTCATGCCAAGCTCCTTAATTGAGCAGAGCATGCCGTATGAATCCACTCCGCGAAGAGGTTTCGCCTTTATTTCAATGCCGCCCGGAAGGATTGAATCGTCAAGTGCCGCAGGCACCAAATCTCCCTGCTTCACATTCTGTGCTCCGGTGCAAATCTGCACATTCTTTCCGTCACCGACATCAATCTGGCAGACCCACATATGATCTGAATCGGGATGCCGTTCAATGGACACGACTTTTCCGACCTTGACATTTTTCATTTGGGTGCTGAGATCTTCTGTCACTTCAACCTTTGAGCCCGAAACAGACATTGCTTCGGCATACTCTCTGTCACCGACCTCGGACAACGGGAGGTCCACGAACTCATTAAGCCATTTTCTGGATAACTGCATTTTATTGACCTCCTAAATTAAAACTGTTCCAGGAACCTTACGTCGTTTTCAAAAATAAGACGAAGGTCTGAGATTTTATATTCACCAAGTGCAAGCCTTTCAAGTCCCATACCGAAGGCCCATCCCGAGTACACATCCGGGTCTATTCCGCAGCCTGCGAGGACTTTCGGATGAATCATGCCGCAGCCGAGGACTTCTATCCAGCCTTCTCCTTTGCAGGTAGGGCATCCGGCTCCTCCGCATTTGTGGCAGCGGATATCCAGCTCGCACGAAGGCTCGGTAAACGGAAAATGATGAGGACGGAAACGTGTTACCGTACCTTCTCCGTAAATCTTTTCAACAACAAGATTAAGCGTCGCCTTAAGGTCCGCCATCGTAACTCCCTTATCTACGACCATACCTTCTATCTGGTGAAACATCGGTGAGTGAGTGGCATCGACTTCATCTTTCCTGTAAACGCGTCCCGGAGCAATAATACGTATAGGCGGCTTGCCTGCCTCCATCGCATGAATCTGCATCGGGCTTGTCTGGGTACGGAGAAGTATGTTGCTGTCTTGCGTGAAATAGAATGTATCTGTCCATTCGCGTGACGGGTGAGTCTCCTCTATATTGAGCTTTGTGAAGTTATAGTCAGCTAGCTCAACTTCCGGCCCGTCTATAATGTCAAATCCCATTCCTATAAATATATCCTTTATCTGGTCAAGGACGTTATACATCGGATGCTTGTGTCCGAGTTTTGAAACATTTCCGGGAAGCGTTACATCAACTGCTTCGTTTTCAAGCTTTGCATTCATAAGCGTGCTTTGGAGTGCGCTCTTTCTTTCCTCGATTCTGTTTTCAATCTCCTCGCGGAGTTTGTTTGCAAGCTGTCCCATTACCGGTCTTTCTTCTGCGCTGAGTGACCCCATCTGACGCAGTATGCCTGTGAGCTCACCCTTTTTACCCAGATACTTGACCCTCAGTGCCTCAAGAGAATCAATATCGCCTGCCTCAAGTATTGCCTTCAGCGATGTCTCTCTCAGTTTTTCCATCATTTCCTTCATCTGATTTACTCCTTAATAACAAAAAACTTCCGTCCCGGTCATATGGGACGAAAGCAAAACTTCCGTGGTACCACCCAAATTCGGTCTTTTCAAACCGCACTCAAGTCAGGCTTAACGCGCCTTCACGCCTGTGATTGGCAGGAGCTCCGGGGCGAACCAAGCGTGAGATTCTTAAGAAGGCTTTCAGCCTGCGGCCTTCTCTCTCTTGAAGATCTTTTTCGCTATTTTCCCCTTCATAGCTTTGCTAGAATACCACGAAACGCGCTGTGATTCAAGGTTAAATATCTCTGTTTTATGGATTTTACAATACCGTTGTGGTAAAATATTTGGCGCTTGATTATATTCCACTTCACGTAAGAAGGTACATTCGTTATGGATTCGCGTCAAAAAAGAACATGGGCTGAAGTTAGCCTTGACAACATAGAATACAATTACCGCAAAATAAGGTCGGTCATTCCCGACAGCTGCCGCTTTCTCGGAGTCGTAAAGGCGGATGCCTACGGGCATGGTGCGCTTGAAGTCTCAAAGCGGCTTCAGGAATGCGGGGCAGATTACCTTGCAGTTTCATGTCTTGATGAGGCTTTGGAGCTGAGATCCGGCGGTATAAAAATGCCGATTTTGATTCTCGGCCATACCCCGTCAAAATATACCAAGGAGTTAATCGACAACGACCTTACCCAAACTGTCACGAACCTTGCCAAGGCAAGAAAGTACTCAGCCAAATGTGCAGAGCTTAATGCTGTGCTTAAAATTCATATCAAAGTCGACACAGGCATGAGCCGCCTCGGTTATCTTTGCGAAGGCGAGATGTTTAACGAAGGCGTAGACAACATTGCCATGTCCTGTGCCCTTGAAGGACTGTATCCCGAGGGCATTTACACGCACTTTGCCGTATCCGACGAAGAGGGAGAAGAAAACGAAAAATATACTCTTTCCCAGTTTGATCTTTTCATGTGTGTTATCTCTTCTCTTGCCGCATCCGGTATAAATTTTGATATTCGTCACTGTGCAAACAGCGGTGCGGTTGTGAATTACCCTCAGATGACACTTGACATGGTCCGCCCGGGTCTTCTTTTATACGGCTACGGAGACAGTGGCAAACTCGGTCTTAAACCCTGCATGAGATTTGTTACAACAATCAGCACAATAAAGTATTTCGAGAAGGGCACAACAGTCAGTTACGGCCGGCGCTATGAAACGCAGCGGCGCACACGCATGGGAATACTGGGTGTCGGATATGCAGACGGTCTGCCAAGACTTGCCTCAGGAAAATGCAGCTTCATGACGCCGTACGGGGAAGCACCACAGTGCGGAACAATATGCATGGACATGTGTATGATTGATTTAAGCGATGTATATAATGCCGCTGTCGGCGACGAAGTCGAACTTTTCGGCCCGGGATGCCCTATTTCGAAGCTTTCCGATGCCGCAATGACCATACCGTATGAGCTTCTTTGCAGTGTAACCAAGAGGGTCCCTCGAATCTATACATAACTCAAAAAAGCTCCTCCGGAAATCCGGGGGAGCTCTACAAATGCCGCGTCGGCCCTAATCTGACCCGCCTTAAGGCAGGTGGGTTTTCTAAGTTCTGTTTCCCTGCTTCCAACATCGGCTAACGCCGGAGGCCTGCAATCCGCAGACTCAATTCGAAATCCCTTATGAGAAATGTAGGTCCAAATGGGCCGTAACGAGCGCATAAACGCTCACGCAGAAAAGTAGCTCGATTATTCTTCTTCGGCATCGAGTAATATCATGAACTTCTCATAAACATCATTCAGTTCATCGTCATCCTCGACATCCTCGAAAACTTCTTCTCCGTTTTCTTCAGTTATGCGGAGAATTATCCATCCGTAATCCGGATCATCTTCATCCATGTCGGCAGGCAGGAAAAGCCCGTAGGATTTATTGTTGTAATCTATTGTATCGATTACTTCAAGTGTAGCCTCGTTTCCGTCCTCGTCCACCACGGATATATAATCACTGCCGTATTCATCACTCATTGTATCAGCCTCCGTCTCTTGATTTCATCTTACAAGTAAATAATACCCCATGACATGCAAATAATCAACCAAAGCTTTTATCACGGCATTATTAACAATTAACACATTTTTCAAAGAATTTTCACTAATGTGCCGAAGTCTATGTTATAATAGGTAATCATTTTTCGGAAGGAGGAGACTTACCCTGGCTAAAATCGAACGATTCAGCGAAGATCAGCTCAATTTAACGTCTAAAACCGAATTCACCGGAACACATGAAGATCTTACGCAAAAAGAAGTAGATGCAGAGATGGCAAGACAAAAAAAAGAAAATGCCAGAATTGCAACCGTCAAGGCTCTTCAAGTGGCGGATAATGCACTCGGTGTAACCTCTTCCGTTATATCAACCATCTTTAAGATTCTTGGCACATTTTTACTTGTTGTCATTCTTTCAGGGCTACTATTCGCAACCATATTTGCTTTATATGTCAAAACCTGTCTTACTCCCGAACTTGATGTTGCTCTTGATGATTACCGCCTTAATCAGTCAAGCACCATTTACTACGCGGACTCAACAGGCGAATGGCGCACACTTGTAACTCTGACCGGTACGCAAAACCGTGTATGGGTTGACTATGATGACATTCCCGTATACATGGAACAGGCTGTTGTCGCCATAGAAGATAAACGCTTTTACGACCACAAAGGTGTCGACTGGTACAGAACAGCCGGAGCATTCATCGAAATGTTTGCCAAAAACGAGAACAGCTACGGCGGGTCTACCGTAACTCAGCAGCTTATTAAGAACTTAACCGGCGAAGACGATATCACCGTTCAAAGAAAACTTTCCGAGATATTCTCCGCTCTCGAGCTTGAAAAAAAGTATGACAAGAAAGAAATAATGGAGTGGTATTTGAACGCCGTATACTTCGGTGAAGGAAGTTATGGTGTCCAGACTGCTGCGCATACATATTTCGGCAAAGATGTTTCGGAGCTCTCGCTTGCCGAGTGTGCCGCAATTGCGGGTATAACAAATAAGCCGACTTACTATGACCCGTTTTACAACGAAGAAAATAACAAGACCCGTCAGGAGACTATTCTCCGCGAGATGTATAACCAGGGTTTCATAGACTATTCAACGTACAAGGCAGCCGTTGATGAGGAATTGGTTTTTGCAAGAACTCCGGAGGAAAACCTCAGCCAGGAAGTTTATTCTTACTATGAAGAAACCGTCATCTCGGATGTTATATCCGATTTGATGAAGCAAAAAGGAATAAGCGAATCTACCGCAAGAACGCTTGTCTTCAACGGCGGATATCAGATTTATTCCTGTTACAGCGTAAGTGCCCAGGCTGCCGTTGATGCAGTATATACAGACCGCAACAACATTCCGAGCGCATCGGGATCGCAGCAGCTTCAAAGTGCAATCGTCGTCATGAATCCTTCCGACGGAAGTATAATTGCTTTAAGCGGCGGCGTCGGTGAAAAGACAATAAGCTTCGGCCTTAACCGGGCTGTAGACACAACACGTTCACCCGGGTCTTCACTGAAACCGCTTGCTTCCTACGGTCCTGCAACGGAGCTCGGCTATATCACTCCGACAACAATTGTCGACGATAATGCAAATATTCACCTTGCTGGAACAAGCTGGTATCCGAAAAATGACACCGCCGGTAACTTCGGAGTAATGACCATATATGACGGTCTGCAGTACTCTCTCAATACCATTGCTGCTCAAATTGTAGATAAACTCGGACCCGAGACGTGTTACAACTACCTTATAAACAATCTCGGTTTCACAAGTCTTGTTCCCGATGACTGTGATTATGCTCCTATGTCTCTCGGACAGCTCACAAACGGCGTCACAGTCCGCGAAATGGCTGCCGCATATTGTTCATTTGTAAACGACGGCATATTTACCTATCCCAGAACATATACACTTGTTACGGATATAGACGGAAACACTGTTTTAAATAATTCTCCTTCGCAGATTCAGGCCTGGTCTGAAAATACCGCTCACGTCATGACATATATGATGCAAAATGCTGTTGAAAACGGAACCGGATCCGAGGCATATTTAAGGAACATGCCGGTTGCCGGCAAGACCGGTACATCCGGTGAATATAAAGACAGATGGTTCGTCGGATGCACACCTTATTACGTCGCGGCAGTCTGGACCGGTTTCGATACCCCGGAGACAATCAACACCTCCGGCAACCCCGCTGCGAGAATATGGAAAAGTGTCATGCAGCCGATTCACGAAGGCCTTGAATATAAAAGCTTTACCTACCCGTATATAGGCCCGAACACAGGAATTTTCGGACTTACGGAGGAAGATCTCGTAAGCGATATTGAGGGCGGTGATACCGATGATACGGACAATCTTCCGCAAGGTGACATCGAAGCTGCACCAAATACCACTGACACTACGCCCGCCGAAAGCACCGGCAGCGATATAGTTTTCGTCAATTAAATATTGACAATAATACTTTAATAGATTACAATTTAGTTACATTTTGGAGGTATACTGTTATGGCAAATTCTCTTATGTATAAAGGGCATCCTCTTCAGAGGAAAGACAATATGATTTATTATGGATCTTTCGCGGACAAATACATCATTATGATGCAGATTCTTGAAACAAAAAAAGTCAAGGATCTTGATGTTGCCAGCAAAGTTTCCGTGCAGCTTCAGTATACCGATCCTGCCGTTAAATCCCGTGACAGAGTTGTTAAAAAAAGTGAGAAGGAAAGCCTTTACAGTGCAATAGACGTTGCATCTGTATGGCTTGACAGGGCCCTTGCTCAAGGTTAAGGAGTTTCAGATTTCATGCGCAAGTCGTTTGTAAAAACTACATTAGCGCTTACTCTAATAGCGTCCATGCTTATAATTCCGTGCTATGCAGATTCGGCAAAAATAACGGGTGACTACGTCAACTTCCGTTCAGGTCCGGGGCTTAGCTACGGAATTATTGGCTGTTTACGCAGCGGCACAGAGGTAACTGTTACCGGCACCGAGGGCTCCTGGTCGGCCGTATCGTACGGCGGTGACATCGGATATATATCAAGTCAATATCTCTTGAAGTCCTCTTCCGTAACGGTTACATCCGGTTCTCAATCTCAAATCGCATCATCTTCTTCCGCTGTTTTGGTTTCTTCAGATGCAGATTCCATAGTTCTTATAGGCTCTTCCGAAGACTCCAAAACTTACGGTTCATCATTTGATGATACAGATGATAATATATCTGAAAGTACAGCTGCTGAGGCAACTCCCGCCCCTTCTTCAACCCTTGCGCCTGCTGCAGCTCCTGCATCTGCCGCCACTCCGGTTCCGACAGCTGCAGTCGAAGTTTCAGATTCGAACAGCAGTTCATCCGCAGCCGGGTATATAAGCGGAGACTATGTGCGCTTCAGGACAGGTCCGTCCACATCATACACTATTATTTCCACATATAATAAAGGTAAGACTCTTTCCATTCTCGGCACATCAAATGATTGGACAAAGTGTGAAATTGACGGCAAAACAGGGTTTGTGTTTTCCCAGTATGTGAAGCAGGACGTTTCTGCTTCTAGTGTTTCTTCAACCGTAAAAAATACTGTTGAAACCGTATCGACTCCTGTCCCTTCAGCCGCTGCCGATACCTCCTCGGCATCGCAGTCATCGAGTGTGTCCGATTCATCGTCAGGTATCACAAAAGCCGGATACATATCCGGCAACAATGTCAGATTCAGAGCAGCTGCTTCGCTTGATGCCGACATAATAGGTGAGTTCTTCTTTGCAAATTCGGTCACAATCACAGGTACAAGCGGTGACTGGACAGCTGTAAGCGCGGACGGGAAGACCGGGTACGTCTACTCAAAGTATGTAAAAGAAGGTACCTATTCCAATTCATCATCTTCAGGTGAAACCTCAACTGCCAGCGGCCAGGCCGTTGTTGACTATGCCATGACACTCCTCGGGTCGCCGTATAAATGGGGTGGAACGGATCCATCCGGATTTGACTGCTCGGGGTTTGTATACTACGTATATCAGCATTTCGGAATTACTTTGAACCGCGTCGCTCAGGATCAGGCATCCAACGGCTCGCACGTAGACCCATCTTCATTGCAGGCAGGCGACATACTTTGTTTCTATTCCGGTTCTAACTACATCGGGCACTCGGGAATCTACATAGGCGGCGGAAAATTTATCCACAGCGCCACCTCCAGCACAGGTGTTATCATAACCGATTTGTCCGGATATTATACAACCAGAGGATATGAAGCAAGAAGAGTGCTGCAATCCTAGTGCAGATATTTTGAATTGATAAAAGCAGGTCTTAAAGGCCTGCTTTTATATTATCTATGTAGTTTTCTATGTCAAAAGGCTTTACTTCCTCATCTTTTTTCAAATAGAGCGGGTGGTGAGGATGTCCTTTTTTGGATATACTTCCGGCACAAAGCCACACTGCGTCATGTTTCACGCCTATATCGACCATATCGCGGAGACACGAAATAAGATACGGTCGTTTTTCAATTATCGTACCCCATGCAGCCCACAGCGCCGGTTTTTCATAGCCCGACAACAGATTGTCAAATTCTTTCATATTGTTTATATGAAGATTTTCATTTATCTCTTTGTCCATGTCGTTTGGATCGGTCGCTCTTTGGGCGTAGACATTGAACATTATAAAGCTGTCAAATCCGTTGCCGTGAGCAATCCTTTCAACACTTTTTAGCGTATTATCCAGATTGTCAGGCTCTGCAGTAGACGGGTTTATTCCTATACAAATAAGCGCATTTTTCCCTCTTGTACCGAGTATATAACGGTAATTTGTATAGTAGTCCGGCACATATATCCACTTTTCTTTATCGTATGAATTACTCAACTGTTCAAATACTCAATCTGTTCTTTCGTCATGGTATCTATTTCAATTCCCATGCCTTTAAGTTTTCTTCTAGCTACCTCTTCGTCTATTTCGCGGGGCACAGGTACAACACCCTTTGAAAGTTTATTTTCCGTCAGATATTTACAGCAAAGTGCCTGAATTGCAAAGCTCATATCCATGATCTCTGCCGGATGACCGTCGGCCGCTGCAAGGTTTACAAGTCTGCCGTCCGCTATCACAAATACTGTTTTGCCGTTTGGCAGCACATATCCTTTAATATTGAATCTTGCATCATAGCTCTCAACCGCCATTTCCCGAAGGCCCGCCATGTCAACCTCAACATCAAAATGACCGGCATTTGACAGTATCGCCCCGTCTTTAAGAGACTCAAAGTGCTCTTTCGTAATTATACCGCTGCATCCTGTGACGGTACAGAATATATCGCCTATCCTGGCAGCTTCTGACATAGGCATTACTTCATATCCATCCATAACAGCCTCAAGCGCCCTGACGGGATCCGTTTCGGTGACTATAACCTTAGCACCAAGTCCTTTTGCACGCATGGAAACACCTTTGCCGCACCAGCCATAGCCTGACACAACAACATACTTACCGGCAACGACGAGGTTTGTTGTTCTCATGATGCCGTCCCAAACGCTTTGACCCGTTCCGTAACGGTTATCGAACATATGTTTGCAGTCAGCCTCGTTTACCATTATCATCGGAAATTCGAGTTCGCCCTTACTGTCCATAGCCTTTAGGCGGTGGATTCCTGTCGTCGTCTCTTCACATCCGCCGATGACACCCGGTATAAGGTTTTTAAACTCTGTATGCATAAGATGCACAAGATCACCGCCGTCATCAATTATGATATTGGGTCCGACTTTAAGCACCTCTCTGAGGTTATCCTCGTATTCATCCATTGTGCAGTTCCACTTAGCAAAAACTTCCATCCCGTCTTTTACAAGTGCCGCTGCAACATCATCCTGTGTCGAAAGCGGGTTTGAGCCTGTCACATACATTTCGGCTCCGCCGGCTTTCATTGCTTTGCAGAGATACGCTGTCTTTGCCTCAAGATGTACGGACAGCGCAACTTTAAGCCCCTTCAGCGGCTTATTTTTTTCGAAATCTTCATAGATTCCGCGCACAACAGGCATGTTTCTTTCTACCCATTTTATTTTCATCTCGCCGCTTTCATATAATGCGGCGTCTTTTATTTTACTCATACTCCAAGTGCCTTTCTTAACTCTTCAACCTTATTTCTCTCTTCCCATTTGACTTTGAGGTCTTCTCTGCCCATATGTCCGTATGCTGCGAGGTTCTTGTATATAGGTTTTCTTAAGTCCAGTTCCTTTATAATTCCGCCGGGAGTGAAATCGAAAACCTCTTTTACGGCGTTTGAAAGTCTGCCGTCATCGGTTTTCCCCGTGCCGAATGTTTCCACAAGCACAGAAACAGGTTCTGCAACACCGATTGCATACGCGAGTTGAATCTGGCATCTTCTTGCAAGGCCCGCTGCGACCACATTTTTTGCCGCCCATCTTGCAGCATAAGCCGCGCTTCTGTCGACTTTGGTCGGATCCTTACCTGAAAACGCCCCTCCTCCGTGAGGTGCGCTTCCGCCGTAGGTATCGACTATTATCTTTCTTCCGGTAAGCCCTGAGTCTCCTTGCGGACCTCCTATAACAAATCTTCCTGTCGGATTTACATAGATTTTTGTTTGCTCATCAAGGAGATTTTCCGGGACTATTGGCTTAATTACAAGATTTATCATGTCATCGCGTATCGTTTCGAGCGATGCATCCTCTGCGTGCTGAGTGGATATAACAATGGTATCTACTCTTACCGGTTCTCTGTTTTCATTGTATTCAACCGTTACCTGAGTTTTGCCGTCCGGGCGAAGATACGATACCAGACCGTTTTTCCTTACTTCCGTGAGTCTCTTTGCCAGCTTATGTGAAAGAGAAATTGCAAGAGGCATAAGCTCTTCAGTCTCATCGCAGGCATATCCGAACATCATGCCCTGGTCTCCGGCTCCTCCGACTTCGTCATTTGTGCCGAGGGCAATGTCTCCTGACTGCTCATCGATATTCGTGATTATTCCGCAGGTATCGCAATCAAATCCGTATTTTGCCCTGTCATATCCGATTTCCCGCACAACTTCACGTGCAACTTTGGCTATGTCAACATAGCATTCTGTTGAGATTTCACCCATTATGTGGAGAAGCCCGGTAGAAGCCGTTGTCTCACAGGCAACTCTCGCATTCGGATCTTTTTCAAGTATTGCGTCAAGTATTGCATCGGACACCTGGTCGCAGATTTTATCCGGATGCCCTTCCGTTACGGACTCCGATGTAAAAAGATAATTCGCCATGATATTCCTTTCCCGGGGTATCAAAAGACCCCGCCAAAAGACGGGGCTTAAATTTTACCTATTCCCCATCATACAAGCTTTAGCACCTTTCCCTTTTTAAGGGTGGTTGCTGTGCGGTCACAGGGCTTGTCCCTCACGCACTCTTTATAGGTCGGCTATGATTATATTAGCGGTTAGCGCCTTTGTCAACAGCAGTTTTATCAGGCTTTCACTTTGTACGAGGAAACATTGAGTACCGTCTCTCCGTCTATCTGAAGAGCACACGGATTGTCGAATTTAACTTCAATTTCTTTTCCTGTCATTATACTGACCATTTCCTTGTTTCCGACATGTGTTCCTTTAAAAATATTCGGAAATACTATCAATGCCTTAAGTTTGGACCATGTGTGATATACAACCACAGTAAGAGTATCGCCCAATCTGTCCTGCTCGGGAGCTACCATCATTCCGCCGCCGTAGAATTTCCCCTTCATTGAAGGTGCGAGCCATACCTTTTTGTATTCGTACTCCTTGCCGTCTACGGTTACGACTGCATTTCTCTGCTTAAAGTGGAAAAGCAGACCCTTAATTGCAATGGCAGTATAGTTAATTGCGCCCGTATAACCGTCCGCTTTCATCTTATCCGCCACTTCACAGCAATAACCGTCTATGCCGTAGCCTATGCCGTTGATGAACTTTTTCTCCATGCCGTTTACATATACGGTCGGAAGATTCTTGATATATTCGTTTATAAGTATATCCTTGCCGTCTTTATCGCCGAGGTCATTCATGAAATCATTTCCGGTCCCGGATGCGCTGAAGTAAACATTGTTTTTGATTTTGTCCGTATCAACAGCGTTGATAAAGTAATTGAGAGTACCGTCTCCGCCTACAAGTACAACCTCGTCGTCTTCTTTGAGTCCGTCAAAAAATTCCTGATAATTAATTGCTGTCGCGTCTGTGAACTCTGCGTTTTCCAGATATGCGGGTTTTATTCCGTTGTTCGCCTTGGGATTGTATAAAACGTATTTCATGCTATATCTCCTTTCTTATATTGCAAGTAACATTAAGCCAAGAACTATCATAAACTCACCTATTGAGTAAGTCAGCATAACCAGGAAGTGAGATTTTATCTTGCTGTTCTTGTCAAATCTCACAAAGAAGAGAGTGGAGTCCGAAATGTAGAACAGCAATGCACCGATTCCGGTTACGACTCCGCTTATAACAGAGCATGAACCGCTCAAAAGCCGGAACCATGCAAAAACATTCATAGCGCCGTTTGTGAGAAGGTAAAGATACATGGGGTAAAACAATGCTTTCGGAAGGCTCTTTTTCAGCTTTGAAAACGTTATTGTCGATGCAACTGCATATACAAGACATATTAAAACCGCTACAGCCGTATTTATATTTGAAAACACGACGCCTGATTCCCAGTATGCGAATATAAAGAGGAAGTGGGAAATCCAAAAAGCAATTCCTCCCGCAGTGAACCATTTTACTCCCTTTGGTATCAAAAGTACGTCACCGAGCCAGCTGGTAACGAGTGCAAATACGACAAATGCGGATGCGTCCACTCCGTGAACATGTACCCACTCGAGATACATTCCAAGTATTGCAAGCAGAATTACCGGCTTTGTAGGTGCTCTCAAGCTGTCCTTCTTTTTTATGCTTGCATAGAGGTGTATCGCCGTAAATACAGCGAAAATTGCTATATACGTATACACAATATACATAATCTATCTCCTTAAAAAAGAATTATTAAAAACAGCGGCAGTGTAATCAGTGACAGAAGCGTGCTTGTCGCGATCATCTTTGATGAATACTCAGCATCCTTATTGTACTGCAGGCAAAAAGCCGTTACCAGCACAGCACTCGGGCACCCGCAAAGTATAACGCATGTTGCAAGAACAACATCGTCCGATGTCAGCGGCCTCAGCGCAAAATATACAATCAGGGGGATTATAATCAGCTTAAGCACCAGAAAAATCCAGGTCCTCGGCTTCTTTAATTCCTCCAAAGGATTGCACTGTCCCATTGTTGACCCGATTATTACCATGCTTATCGGAACGGTTGCGTTGCTTATTGTACCTATAATTTCGGTGGCAAATGCCGGGAGTTCCAGGTTGAAAATAAATATTATCATAGCCGCAAGAGATGCTACCAGACATGTAGTTATCATATCTTTTAGGGCTATCGATCCTTTTCCGCCGTTGATTCTCCAAACGCCGTATGAATAAAGGATTAAATTAAACGATATGCAGCTGATCCCAACATAAAAGCTTGTCGCGCCCCCTATTGCAGCGGCAAGAATCGGCATCCCTACAAAAAAAGTATTTGTCGCACTTAGCAAAAGCTCCGTAACTCTCGCATTTTTGTCTTTTTTTGCAATAAGTGTATATGCAAACCCGACGGCATAACATATTACAAAGGAAAGGGTAAGAAGAGCCATTACACTCCAGAGCTCTTTTGAGCTCATTTCAGGTCTTCCGGAAATAACAGAGTTTACAATTGCGCAGGGAAGGAAAAGATTCAGTATAAGTTTGCTTGTGCATTTATTGAATTCAACTGTAAGTATATTTTTTCTTGCAAATATAAAGCCGGTGGATATCAGAATGACAAACATCAGCATTTTTGTCAAAAGTCCGGAATAATTCATCAGAATTTAAGTACCATCCTTGCTATTTGAATGTATATAAGCAGTGAAACTGCATCTGTAATCGTTGAAATGAGCGGATTTGCCATGACGGCAGGATCAAGGCCTGCCCTTTCCGCAGCTATAGGCAGAAGGGAACCGACAACTTTTGCGAACATTACTATAAACACAATTGAAAGCGATACGATCGCTGCAACAGCTATCGTAACTCCATCATTTCCCAAAAGCATTCCGTCTATAAGCAGCATCTTTACAAAGTTCACACATGCAAGCGACGCCCCGCACAAAATACTTACGCGAAGTTCTTTCCACATAACTTTAAGCACATCTCTCGGTTCTACATCACCCAGTGACAGTGCACGTATAACTGCCGTTGATGCCTGTGCTCCGGAATTCCCGCCCGTGCCCATCAGCATCGGAATAAATGCGATAAGGGCTGATTGGACGGCCAGTTTATCTTCAAAATGCGTAAGAATCATAGATGTGAATGTGGCCGAAAGCATGAGAAACATCAGCCAGGGGATTCTGTTCCTCCACATACTCAGCACATTCATTCGATCGTAAGGCTTATCCGACGGCAGCATAGCAGCCATTTTTTCAAAGTCTTCCGTTGTCTCATCTTCTATAACGTCGATAATATCGTCGACCGTGACAATGCCCACGAGCCGGCCCTCGGTATCAACAACCGGCATTGCGATAAGGTCGTAGTCCGAGAATTTATCGGACACATCGCTTTGGTCCTCGGTTGTCGTGGCATAGACAACATTCGGATCCATTATGTCCTCGACTATGACTTCATCATCAGATAAAAGCAGGTCCTTTACGGTAACTATCCCTATAAGCTTTCTGTCTGAAGATGTCACAAAGCAGACATATATTGTCTCCTTATCCTTGCCGACCCTTCTTATTTTTGCAAGAGCATCTTTAACGCTCATGTATTTTTTGATATCGATATACTCGGAAGTCATAATGCTTCCGGCGCTGTCTTCAGGATACCTCAGATATTCGTTTATAAGGTTTCTGGTTGCTGGCGTTGCTGTCTTCATGACACGCTTAACAACATTGGCGGGAAGTTCCTCCATCATGTCGACTGCGTCGTCCACATACAGATCTTCAATTATTCTTTTAAGTTCCGAGTCCGTAAGAGCATTTATTATTCTTTCCTGCTCCGGGGATTCAAAGTTGGCAAAAACATCTGCCGCCATATCTTTCGGCAACAATCGAAAAACCATCGGCATTCTGTTGTCTTCAATATCACTTAAAAATTCAGCGATATCGAATTCGTTCATTTCCAGCATGCGCTGCTTAAGCTTTTTCATGTCCTTGCTTTCCAGCAGTTCATACAGTTCGTCTGTTTTGATGTCGACGAGCTCATCATAGACGATGTTTTCCAACAAAAATCACCTCCCGGCCAAGTAGTCCTCAAAAGTGGCTGCTCCGCTTAATTCATAACTTTTCGCATTTTCTTTGCCGATATATCTGTAATGCCATGGCTCATATATTATGCCCGTGGTATCGGTTGTATTGTTCGGATATCTCAATATAAAGCCATATTCAATGCAATGTGACATAAGCCACCGCTGCGTATCTGTCCATTCCTGGGTTATATCCAGCTCTCTGTTAAAATCGTCAATAATATCTACTGCAAGCCCGAGTTCGTGCTCGCTTGTACCGGGCTTTGCAACGCTCTTTGCTGCGCTTTCAGGTGCAAGTTCGTAATCAACTCCGCTTTCTATTTCCCGCTGAACCTTGTCATCAAAAAGTTTCTGCTGATATTCGTGTGTCCTGTATGCGGATATGACTACCGGTCGGCATCCTGCTGCTTCACAATCTTCAATCATTCTTACAAGCGCCGCAGCCGCACGCTCATCATAAAACATTTCTTCGTCTTCTCCGCGGCGGCCTATTTTTACCGTTCTTATTTTTGTTTCGCTGTCAAGTTCATTCCACGGATTAACAAGCGTCAACAAATATTCCCGGTCGTTTTCGATCATGTTCTCACGGAGCTCTTTTCGTAAATTAAGCTCGTCTTCATATTTCTTTTCTTCGTCTTGTACTCTTTTCAGCCTGGTATCGGAGGCAAATCTTCTTATATAAAGCTCCGTATCGTTTGCATTCATTTCATTATTGAGAGATTCTTCTTGTGCCTTGGCAGACATGTAAAGCGCAGCAAGAACAAGCACTGCTGTCACGAGCACTGCAACGACGGCTATGGCAATAATTATGTTTTTTCTTTTTTTCGTTTCAGCCATCAAAATCTGTTGTCAAGTTTGTATGTTAAATCCGTCTCAAAACTGAATTTCTTTTCACGTCCCTTGGTAATGCGCACAATCGCCGGTATATGCTTTATCAAAACTGCCGCTGCCGTAAACACAACAAGATACAGAATAATTTTTTCGTCTATTACCAGCACCGCGAACATTATTATGGCAAGCGCCCCGGCAAACGTTCCAAGCGATACATATTTTGTCCATAGTGTCAATGCCGCAATTACGACACCGCCTGCTATGCCGACGGAAGGCGCGCTCATAATCGCAGCAAAAACCATTGCCAGCGACGCGTGGCTTCCCTTCATATTGGTAAACGGCCAAAGCCTTCCCATCACGAGGCAGAATCCGGCAAAGGCCCGGCCTACGTCGGCATGTCCCTTTATCATAAAAATAAGGCCGCCGATTAAAATAGGCACAATATCCTTAATTGCCTCGGTAAGAAGCAGCAGCAATGCTCCCTTTATCCCATAAATCCGGCGGAAGTTGCTCAAAAACACATCGCCTCTTCCGAGCTTTCTGAGATTTTTGTGGAAGACAAATCTCCCGGCAAGTACAAGTGTTGAAACGGTGCCGCAGTAATATGCAATTATTGCCGTGGGCAAGGCCATCAGCCAGTATATTATCACTTGTCTTCTTCTCCTTTTTGCCTTATTACCATCTTTATCGGTGTTCCTTCAAGTCCGAATACCGAACGTATCTGATTTTCAATATAGCGCTGATACGAAAAATGGAAAAGTTCTTTTTTATTGCAGAATACAACAAAGCAAGGCGGCTTAATTCCGGTTTGCGTCATATAATATATTTTCAGTCTTCTTCCTTTATCTGTAGGCGGCTGTACTCTTGCCTGAGCATCGGAAAGAACATCATTGAGCATTCCTGTTGTTATTCTCATATTTGTCTGGTCATTGACAAAATTTATGAGCTCAAAGAGCCTGTCTATTCTCTGCCCGGTCAACGCGGACACAAAAAGTATAGGAACATACGGCATAAAGGAAAGATCTCTCATTATATCCTTTCTCATCTTTTCCATTGTGCCTGTTTCCTTGTCGATAAGGTCCCATTTGTTAACAACCACGATTGATGCCTTCCCCGCTTCGTGGGCAAGGCCGGCTATCTTTGTGTCCTGCTCCGTAACCCCTTCTCTTGCATCAATCATAATGATGCAGACATCGGCCCTTTCTATTGCAAGCTGGGCCCGCATCACGGAAAATTTCTCTACTCTTTCTTCAACTTTGCTTTTACGCCTTATTCCGGCCGTGTCTATAAAAAGATATCTGCCGTGTTCGTTTTCAAAAACCGTGTCTACTGCATCTCTCGTTGTTCCTGCGACATCGGAAACAATTACCCTCTTTTCACCGAGCACCCGGTTTATAAGCGAGCTTTTTCCGACATTCGGCTTGCCTATTACGGCAACCTTTATTATATCTTCGTCTTCCTCCGCATCTTCCTGCTCGGGGAAGTTTTTTATGCACTCGTCAAGAAGGTCACCTGTTCCGTGGCCGTGTATTGCCGAAACGGGGATCGGATCTCCGAGCCCTAGAGAGTAAAATTCATATACGCCTACATCTGTCGGTCCGGTTGAGTCCGCCTTATTTACTGCAAGCACCACGGGTTTTTTTGATTTTTTCAGCATGTTGGCGACTTCTTTATCCGCCGCTGTAACACCTGTGCGGAGATCGGTTACCAGAATTATCACGTTGGCTGTATCTATCGCTATTTGAGCCTGCTCACGCATAAAAGATAGAATTTCATTGTCTGTATTTGGCTCTATGCCGCCTGTATCAACCATATCAAAGGTCTTACCTGCCCACTCGCACGGCGCGTAAAGTCTGTCGCGTGTAACCCCCGGTGTGTCCTCGACTATAGACAAGCGCTGCCCGACAAGCTTATTGAACAGCATAGATTTTCCTACATTGGGCCGCCCTACTATAGCGACCAGCGGTCTATTCGCCATATTTTTTCATTATCTCCTCATTAAAAATTCCGCACATCGCATCATAAAGTGCGAATCCGTCCTGCTCAACGGTGTGGATTGGGACGTTAAGAGCTTTTGACGCATCTTCAAGCTTCACGTCATCAAGAAAGTCTCTCTCCTGTTTTCTTATCATGTTTTGTGATATCAGCAGAAATTCTCCGAGATCTTTACCCTTAAGCTGCGAAACAAGATCTCCTCCCGTTATAAGTCCGGAAACATTTACCGATGTCCCAAAATAATTGTTTTTTACAGGGTATACTTTGAAGTTTTCACTTCCGCATTTTTCATTTGCCGCTTTTACAAGTCTTTCCATGTATGGTGCAACCGATTCGCCGCAGGCAATTGAGCCGTGCTTTATCTTGTCATCGGAAAAAGCAATGGCAGACATAAATTCGGTCTCAAGAAGTCTTATCATTCCGACTCCGTTTTCAAGCTGTGTGTACTCCTCGTAAAATTCATCTTCCGGTATATCAAGATTGGCTTTTAAATAAAGTTCATCTCCGCAGAAAAATATTCTGCTGCCGTATTTCCTAAGACACTTTTCCGAAAATTCCTCTACCTGTTTTACCGTTTCAAAGGCACTTTCCACGGTAAACGGTTCAAGTTTATACAGTCCGTCGCGGTATTTTGTAAGTCCTACCGGGACTACGGAAACACTGTTGACTGCAGGATACATGGAAGAGAGGTCCTCCATGGTCCTTTCAAGTTCACGCTTATCGTTTATTCCGGGGCAGCAGACAATCTGGCAGTTCATTATTATGCCATTTTGCGCAAACCGTCTCATAACATCTATGCTCCTGCCTGCATTTTTATTGCGGAGCATCATGCATCTGAGTTCCGGATTTGTTGTGTGCACCGAGACATTTACCGGTGAGATTCTCAGGTCTATTATTCTTTCAATTTCACGCTCTGACAGGTTCGTAAGCGTTATATAATTTCCCAGCAGGAAAGACAGCCTTGCATCATCATCTTTAAAATACATCGTGCTTCGCATACCTTTCGGCAGCTGATCTATAAAGCAGAAGATGCAGTTATTTGCGCATGCACGAGGTGAATCCATAAGATAGTCTTCAAACTCCAGCCCCAGATCCTCGCCTTCCTCTTTTTCAATCCGGATTTTACCGGATGAAAATTCGATATTAAGTACAGGGTCATAAGAGTAGAACTTATAATCCAGAACATCAACAATTTTATTTCCGTTTATGGAAATAAGTTCATCGCCCGTATTCACCAGTCCCAAAAGAGGACTGCTATTGTCTATAGATTTGATTATGTTTAACATGACACTTTATTATATCAAAAAGCAAAATATTTAGAAACATTAAAAAACCCTCAAGACCGAAGTTTTGAGGGTTTTTTGATGTTTTTTAAGAATAATTGTGTGCTTTCTGCAAAACCATATCCTTAACCTTGAGAAGTCTTACCTTTGTCGAGTTTTCATTCTCGGCAAGCTTCATGGTTATATACTTGATATTTTTTTCAAGCTCGGGAATTGTGGAATATTCAAGTGCGTTAACGCGCCTTCTTGTCTTCTCTATTTCCTCCGCAAGAAGCTGCATGGTCTTTTCAACTTCAGCAAGCTTCAGCATATCTTCAAAAACCTGTGCCAGTTTTTCGAGTGAGTCATCGAGCTCTCCCGAAGTCTGGGCAAAGCCGTAAGGATAGATTTCTGTCGGATCATTCGATTTGGTTGAGAATGTATACTCCGGAACGTTGACCGACATAATATTTTTGTATTTCACCGTAAGCTCAACGCTCTGTCTGGGGTAGAGCAGGGCCTGTTCGAGCATTTCCGGGCTCATTATGCTGCTTGCAACCTGAAGTGAACCGAAAGCGGCTGTAAGGCCTTCTTCAACCTTTATCCTCAACACCTTGTTTTCTTTAATAACTTCCAGGAACTGGCGCATCAGCTCATCGCGCTTGTCCTTCAAGAGTTTATGACCGCGGCGTGCGGTCTTCAAGCGACCTTTAAGCTGATTAAGCACCATTCTGGTCGGGGTAATTGTGGTGCTTGCCACGGCTTATTCCTCCTTCGGAAGATATTTTTCAATCATCTCGGTTTTTATACGCTTTAGCTCACGTGTAGGCAGAATGCTCAGCAGTTTCCATCCGAGATCAAGTGTTTCCTCTATGGACCTGTTGGTCTCGTTGCCTTGCGATACATACTCCTCTTCAAATGCGTCCGCAAACTTCGCATAAAGTTTGTCATCATCAGAAAGTGCGGCTTCACCGAGAATTGTCATAAGTTCTTTAGCGTCCTTGCCTCTTGAGTATGCCGCAAAGAGCTGGTTCATAGTGCCGGCGTGGTCTTCTCTTGTCTTTCCCACGCCTATGCCCTTATCCTTTAGACGCGACAGGGAAGGAAGAACATCAACCGGAGGAACAATGCCTTTACGGTGAAGATCACGGCTGAGAATTATCTGTCCTTCCGTTATATATCCGGTAAGGTCGGGAATGGGATGGGTCTTATCGTCTTCAGGCATTGTAAGTATCGGAATCATCGTTATTGATCCCTTCTTGCCCTGACGGCGGCCTGCACGCTCATAAAGTGTCGCAAGGTCGGTATAGAGGTATCCGGGATATCCGCGGCGTCCGGGAACTTCCTTTTTTGCCGCAGAAACTTCACGCAGCGCCTCTGCGTAGTTTGTTATATCCGTCAATATTACGAGAACCTGCATATCTTTTTCGAACGCGAGGTATTCTGCCGCGGTAAGTGCCATACGCGGTGTTGAAATACGCTCAACCGCCGGGTCGTTTGCAAGGTTTGAAAATACTACGGTTCTTTCAATTGCGCCCGTTCTCTTAAATTCGTTTATAAAATACTCTGACTCTTCAAAAGTGATACCGATTGCAGCAAATACGACAGCGAATGTCTCATTGTCTCCGAGAACCTTTGCCTGTCTGGCAATCTGCGCTGCAAGTGCGGCGTGAGGAAGTCCGGAGCCCGAGAAAATAGGAAGCTTTTGTCCGCGAACGAGGGTATTAAGGCCGTCAATTGTCGAAACTCCCGTCTGAATAAACTCCGCGGGGTATGCTCTTGCTGCAGGGTTCATCGGCAAGCCGTTTATATCCATGTGGGCATCCGGAATGATTTCCGGGCCGTCATCTATCGGAAGTCCCATACCGTTGAATACGCGCCCGAGCATGTCCTCAGAAACCGCAAGCTGCTGGGGATGACCGAGAAATCTTACCTTTGACTGTGCAAGGTTAATGCCCTGTGCGCTTTCAAACAGCTGTACGACAGCCTTGCTGCCTTCGACCTCGAGCACTTTGCAGCGCCTGATTTCACCGTTTGGAAGCTCAATTTCGCCGAGTTCATCGTAGGTTACACCTTCTACGCCTTCAACTATCATAAGAGGGCTGGCAATTTCTTTTATGCTTTTATACTCTTTAATCATTTATTGGCCCCTCCTGCTGCAACTTCATTGACTTCTTTAATCATAAGTGCCTCGATCTCATCGTAGTACGGGTCGAAATTGTTCGGATCTGCCATCTTTGCACGTCCGATTTTCTCACGGCTTTCAATTGTGAAGAACTGCTCAGCATTTATATCGTCAGACAGTACTTCACGGCAGGCTTCGTCATAGCGCAGAACTATGTCAAGAAGACGGAACTGCTTTTTATATGAAGAGTACGCATCTTCATCGACAAATGCGTTCTGCTGCAGGAAGTCTTCTCTTATCATCTTTGCCGTTTCCATTGTGAGACGGTCTGCAGGGGAGAGGGCATCCTGTCCGACAAGACGGACAATTTCCTGAAGCTCACTCTCTTCCTGAAGAATATGCATCGCCTTTTCACGGTTCTTCATATACTTTTCGCCGAACTGCTCTGTATACCAAGGAGCAAGAGTGTCAACGTAAAGCGAATATGATGTAAGCCAGTTGATGGCAGGGAAGTGGCGGGCATAAGCAAGCGATGAATCAAGAGCCCAGAAAACCTTTACTATTCTCATAGTTGCCTGCGAAACAGGTTCCGAGATATCGCCTCCCGGAGGTGAAACGGCTCCGATTGCCGTTACGCTTCCCTGGCGGTCATCGCTGCCGAGGCATTCAACAACACCGGCTCTTTCATAGAACTGGGCAAGACGGGATGCAAGATATGCGGGATATCCTTCTTCGCCGGGCATTTCCTCAAGACGTCCTGACATTTCACGCAGAGCTTCCGCCCAGCGTGATGTGGAGTCTGCAAGAACCGCTACGTCATAACCCATGTCACGGAAGTATTCTGCTATTGTTATACCTGTGTAAATGGATGCTTCGCGTGCCGCGACGGGCATATCCGAGGTGTTGGCTATGAGAACCGTTCTCTTCATCAAAGGCTCACCGTTGCGCGGGTCTTTGAGTTCCGGGAACTCCATAAGAACGTCGGTCATTTCGTTTCCGCGTTCACCGCATCCTATATATACAACAATATCAACATCGGACCACTTGGCAAGCTGGTGCTGTACAACCGTTTTTCCCGAGCCGAAAGGTCCCGGTACTGCAGCCGTGCCGCCCTTTGCTATCGGGAACATTGTGTCGATTATCCTCTGTCCCGAGTTCATAGGACGGGACGGGACATACTTCTTGGTATAAGGTCTTGCTATACGGACAGGCCACTTCTGCATCATCTGCAGTTCATGTTCCTTGCCCTTTTCGTCTTTAACAACCGCAATAATGTCGGTTACCACATGCTCACCGGTCTCAATCTTTACTACCTCACCGGCTACACCGTAAGGAACCATTATCTTATGATTTATTGCGCTTGTTTCCTGAACTGTGCCTAAAACATCACCGGCCGCAACTTTGTCACCGACTTTAGCAACCGGGACAAAATCCCATTTCTTTTCTCTATTAAGTGCCGGAACATCGGTTCCGCGAGTGATGGAATCGCCCGAGAGTTTTCTCATCTCGGGAAGAGGGCGCTGAATTCCGTCATAAATGTTGTCCAGCATGCCCGGTCCAAGTTCAACGCTCATCGGCATACCTGTCGATACGACTTCGGCACCCGGTCCGAGTCCGGATGTCTCTTCGTAAACCTGTATGGAAGCGCTGCCACCTGTCATATTAAGGATCTCGCCTATAAGGTGCTGAGAGCCGACACGCACAACGTCGGATACGTTTGCGTCCTCAAGGCCCTCCGCAACAACAAGCGGACCTGAAACTTTAGTAACTATTCCCATATTTCTTAATCTCCCAAAATGTTTGTTCCGACCGCTCTTTCAACTGCCTGCTTGAGCGCATTTTGCGCAAGGCCGATTGAGCCGTCTCTGCCCGGTATCAGAATGATAGCGGGAGTAGGGCTGTCTTTGAATTTGTCTATTTCACCTGTCAGCGACTCGGCAAGTGTTTCCTCGATATAAATAATGGCGTATTCCTCGCCCTCAGCCGTGAGCTCTTTGAGTTCCTTCCTGGCCTCTTCCGCATCGGCAACGCCTCTTGCGTCAAGCCCCAAAGCTTTGAAACCCATAACCGTTTCGGTTCCGCCGATAACTGCAATTTTAAGCATACATATCACGCAACCTTTCTTTTATTACACTGCTATTAACTCCGGCGAGACGTCCGGTAAGAATCATTCTTACCGCGGTTATCTCGTTTTCAACCGCCGCAAGATATGCAGTAAGCGGTTCACTGCCGTAACTTACCAGTTTAGCCTGGCAGAGGTAGCTGTTTACCGCATTGTCACACTCAAGTTCGAATGCCGTGAGCGTTCCGCCATCGATTGCCTCAGCGCCTTTTTGAGCTGCGGCTTCCAGCTTGCTGTGGGCAAAAAGTTCTGAAAGAGCGTCTTTGTCAGATGCGTTCAGGATTCTGTCTTTATCTACATCTCCGCCGCTTGCAAGAGTTGCCGACATAAAGTCCGACCCTTTTCCCATTCTAAGCGTACGTACAGCGCTTTTAAGATTCGCGCTGTCTATTAATATCTTTGCATAGCCTCGTAAAAAATCGTTTCCGGACTCTTCGGCTGCACTGCTTAGTTCCTTGAAATATGCTTTGTCGATTACAAAATCGGATTGCTGCGGATTTGCCGTACGGGCAAGTACGCTTTTACCTTCTTCCATCGCTTTTCCGAGCTCCCCGGGCATTGAGCTGTATTTTCCTTCTTCATACAGATTTTTCAGTTCTTTTCCCGGGATTCTTCCTGCATCGGAAAGAATATCGTCAGCCTTCGTTCCTACAGCCTCGGCTTTAAGTATAACCTTGGCATTGTGGTAGTCATATTTCATCTTAAATATGTTTGCTATATCGCTGTCCGGTGCAAGACGGTCTATTTCGTAGAAAATATCTGCACGGTGTCTGTTCAGCTGCGCCTCAATTTCTTTGGCGTTCATGCAGGACATATCTTCATATCCGCAGTCTGTCAGAAGTTTTGCCGCTTCTTCGAATGTTGCCGCATCAAGCATGCGGTTTGCTTTATCTGCATTCAGCAGTTTCACTTCACGGGCACGAAGCATAGAGGACAGGCAAAGATACGATTCTCTGTTACTTATCAATTATGTACCTCCGTTTTAACGGGGACGATTATCCGAACAGGATCTTTGCAAGTTCTGCAGCCATGTCGCTGCGGCAAAGATCTATCAGAAGCTCAAGAGTATTGTTTACCTCAACTGCGCCGTTAAGCACCTTAAGTCCGCCTTCAAATTCTCCGGTTTTGTCGGAAAGTGTGAGATTCCCGCCGAGCATTTTATTTGCTGTCTCTACAAGTTTTGCTCCGAATTCTTTTTTGTCCTTTTCATTGAGGACGATTTCGCCTTCGCCATTGGGCGCTGACTTTACGGCAAGTCTTGTAAGAAATTCGAGATACTCGTTTCCGCTTAATCCTTTTATTGCATCAAGTGCCTTGTCAAAGCTTGCAGATACCATCTCCTGCTTGAAAGCAAGGATGTTTTTCTTGCTCTCCATCTGAGCAATTCTCCGCTGGCTTTCCGCGGCATCCTCACACTTTTTAACGCCTTCGCGAATTTTGAGTGCGTAATTCTCCTGTGCTTTGTTTTCGTAATCCTCCCGGATACCCGCGCACTGCTGCTCCGCCTGAGCGAGTATCGCGTCAGCTTCCGCTTTTGCGTCAGCTTGAATATGCGCGATTATTTTTTCAGTGCCTTTCATATCAAATTACCTTTCTTTGATCAATTATGCGAGCGTGATTGTGTTGAGCATAAGGAATGATGCAAGAAGGCAGAGGATTGCGTAGAACTCAACAACGATACACATAATCATACCTTTTGACCAGTCATCCTCTTTCTTTGCAAGGATATTGATGGATGCTGCCGCAACCTTGCCCTGTGCTATAGCAGAAAGAAGGCCGCCGATGCCGATAGGCAGGCAGGCAGAAATAACTTCCATACCCTGTGCAACGCTCACAGCCGATGCTGCGCTGATTTTCAGGTAAGCAAGGAAGAAAATAACGAAGCCGTAAAGGCCCTGTGTTCCGGGGATAACCTGGAGAATCATAACTTTACCGGATTTGCTTGGGTCTTCGGAAACAAGACCTGCGCCGGCTTCACCGGTGATACCCGTGCCCTTTGCCGACCCTGTGCAGGCGAGGGCCGCTGCCAGTGTTGCACCAAGAAGTGCCAAAGCTTTTCCGCCGATTGCATTTAAAAATTCCATTTTTATTTCCTCCGAATGGTGGTTTTATTTTTATTTTTTTATTCCTGTTTAACTTTTACATATTTCCCGCCAAGTTTGAGCGGTCTGAATGCTTTTCCGCCGTCCTGATAGAACTTTCCGAAGAACTCCAGGCATTGCAGTCTCAAATCATGGACATAGCACCCGAGAAGGTTCAAGCCGAAGTTCATTGCATGTCCCAGCAGGAAGATAATTATAAATGCGAGAGCTGTAATTACATTTAAGCCGCTGCTCTGCGCCGGCAGTATTGCAACGGTGTTGAACACCTGGCCTATAACTCCGCCCGCCAGCATCAATGCCATTATACGCGAATACGACAGTATATCGCCGAACCAGCCCGTTGCCGTATTGTAGATACACCCGAATGCCGCGGTCACTTTCCCAAATCCCTTGGCCTCTCTTCCGGCTCCGAACAAAAGAGCCGCTATTGCCACAATCAAGAAAACAAGTGCTGCGGTCTCGGGAATCTGGGGTACGATTCCTGTCTTTTTCAGTGCAAAGACTACACCTGCTATAAGCAGAAGCCACAAGGTTCCTTCTTCCCATATGGCCGATGCCTTGTCACCAGATTTCCATTTCTGGACAAAAGAGACAACCATGCCCGCATTCAGGTGTAAAAGGCCGAGTACCAGCGAACCGACAAGGACCATAATGCTGTCCTCTGTTGGGCTGAAAAGTTTCGGAAGTCCCTGCCACGTCGGTTCAATACCTTTTGTCTGGCAAATGAGATCGTAAATCTGCTTCGGTGCATCACTGAAAAATCCGCCGGTAATTGCTCCCATTAGGAAGGTTGAAATTCCGCCCCATAAGAGAAGTCTTGAGAAGCTGAGCATTCCTCCTTCGGGTTTTATCTTCTTGATGGCAATAACCGCCGCAATAATCATTAAAAGTCCGTAGCCCATATCCGCCATCATAAGTCCGTAGAACAGTATGAAAAACGGTGCCATAAGCGGGTTTGGATCAACCGTGCCGTAAGCCGGAAGCGAATACATATTCGTTACCATGTTAAGTCCGTCTGTTATCTTGTTGTTTCTGAGACTTACAGGCACTGCCGGATACTCTTCTTCTTCGGGGTCTCTCGTTTCGTATGCGCAATCATACTTTTCAAGAATTTCCTCGAGTTTCCCTTCAGACTCTTCCGGAACCCATCCCTCCATCATTACAACAGACTCTGTTCCGAAAAGTTTTTCTTCAGCTTCCGCTTTTGCAATCTGAGAAGAAATCTTGTCAAACGCAAGCTTGAGATCATCTCTTATTACGGCCTCAGCAGCAATTTCATTGCTGCATCTGACCTTCTCCTCAGCGAGACTTTTAAGCTCAAGGTTAGCCCTGTCACTGCACGATTGCGCGCTTCCTGTCATTCCGGTAAATGTAATCTGCGTAAACGAACATTTTCTGAGGGCCTCGACGGCAGGTGCAAGCATTTCGTTTATTATGACAAGTACAACATAGTGTGCTGTCTTGTCTTCGCTCACAAGGAAAATTTCCGCCTCGTCCGTAACTTCCTCCACGCAGTTTTTTACGTCTTCGATCTTTATTGCTGCGGGGATGCTTCCCATAAGGACGGAAGCTCTTTTTGTTCCCGTCGTCTGAAGCGGCATCGGAAATTCAAGCCATGGCTTTAAAGATTCTATTATGCTTCTTTGTCTGCTTTCCTCACCGGATATTCTCTTAATCTCGTTGTCACTGTCTATGATGCGTCTTGATACCGTAAGTGCCGTATCGACTCCTGCGGATGACATCATAGTATTTTTGTCAACTTCCGGTTTGGAAGAGAGTAAAGCCGTTTTGGCCGGAACACATCTGTCGAGTACCGATATTGCACCCTGCACTAACTGCAGATCATTTCGGAGCTTCATAATCTCGGAAGATTCTCTTTTTAAAATATCCGCAGCCTCACTTCCGGCCACGGCCTCCTGAATCTCGGAAAACTCCACACACCCGAGTTTTAAAAGCTCGTTAAGCAGTGCTTCTTTCTTGGACCGGATAACCGCTAGAGACAGGCGTTTCATTTTAACAATTGCCATCTCAGCTCATCACTATCCTCTCAACAACAATCTTGGCCGCTTCTTCGATCTTTTCCCCGGCAGCACTTTTCAGTTCGGCAATAATACCTTCTGTTGCCTTAGCCAGGTCAGCAGCTTCGTCCAAGGATTTTTTGTCTGTCATCTCCTTTAACTTCGAAAGCTCATCTGCCGCTTTCTTTTCAAGCTCTGCCATTCTTGCCTTGCCTTGCTGCTCGGCATCCGAAAGCATCTGTTTAGCCTGAGCCTGCGCAAATTCCACAGCATTTTTTGCTGCGTCTTCCGCTTTGGCAATATCTGTTATTGCTTCAAAGGACACGTGTTTTCCACCTCCTTAATTTTTATGGTTTTACCTTATCTATAATAATATAACACCGCTTTTGCGTAAAGTTAAAAAGCGGTGTCAGTTTGACAAATTTAAAACGATATCTTTTATGCAATTTTGTTAATTTTTTAACTATGTCTACTTTTTTTCGTGTTTCCCGACATATCCATTCGTCCTGGTTTTGATAGTATCATCGGTTGTTTTCGCGTATTTTCTGCCCGGTATTGAAATTTCCGGTATATTAACCGGCAAATCCCACTCAAGGCAGAACCTGCCCCATTTTGTGTCTTCGTTCTTTTCAAGCACTTTGTATATCCACTGCGTTATATACCACGCTATAAATCCCGAAACCACTCCGACTATAGCCCCGGCAAGGACGTCTGACGGGTAATGTGCCATAAGGTAATTCCTTGCAATCATCATGAGCAGCACCCACACAACCGACGGTCCTATCCATTTTTTCCCTTTCATGAGGCATATGGCCGTCACGCCCGCAGCTGCTGCAGTTGCATGTCCCGACGGGAACGAAAATCCGTCTTCTTCGGGTGCTCCCACTGCTTCCCACCACTGTCTGAAAGTTTCGGATGCTTCAAAAGGTCTCAGTCTTTCAACCGTATCTTTAAGTATTATATTGGTTATGAGTGCACCGCAAGCAACCGCGCCGAAAAGGCACACTCCGAATTTTCTCGTCTTTGAAAAGCACATGCACGCAAGTGCTACAAGAAAAAATATTATGCCCTTTTCTCCGAGAAAGGTTATTACCTTGAAAATAAATGTCAGAAATCCGCACGCCAGAGAGTGAAGTATTTTTAGTATGAAATAATCGTACCCCGAAAACACATTGTTTATAGCTGCTGCCATGGTTTTCTCCTAATTTTTAAGAATTTTTAAACCGTGATTTTGATGTTCAAATCACGGTTTTTCTGTTTGTCAGTCATCTGCTCCTAGAGCTTCGAGGCCTTTGGCATTTTCGACTTTTTTTGCCTTTATATTCTTAACCATCGCTGCAAACACAACAAAGCTAAGACACAACAGGATTGAAGCGTATACGGGAAGTGCCCGCCATGCCTTTGTCTGCTTGAACACGAAGCCGAGAAGAATCGGGGTAATTGTCTGCGCAGACATCGACGCTGTGTAGTAAAATCCGGTAAATTTCCCTATGGTCTTTGATGAGCTGAGCTCAACAACCATCGGGAACGAGCAGTTGTGTACAAGTGCCATTCCGAATCCTTTTATTGCCCATACAGCGTAAAGGATAACCGGCATTGTATAGTCACCTTTGGCATTCTCAATACCCGTGGGTCCGACAAAACACATTATAAGGACAGCAACTACCGAAATCAAAAGGCCTGCCGAGATTGTCCATTTTCTGCCGACTTTGTCAGCAATTCCTCCGGCAATTGCAAATCCCACAACAGATGCAAGACCGCCGACTATTGTAAGTATCATCGTCCCCGATGATGCCGCATTGAGGTAATAGATTACATAGTTTCCTATATATGTGCCGATTGCATTGTCGGCCATGAACCATAAAAATTCCGCCCCAAGGATTGCAAAAAGCATCGCCTTGTTTGCTTTGGTCATGGGCTTGTCATCATCTATGGCATCTTCGATAGCTGCCTGTTTTTCGCCCTCTTCCATCTCATCTTTGAGCTGCACAGCAAGCTCGTTTTCCCTGATTGTCTTGAAAAGAACAAATGCGGAAATGACCATAAGAACGGAAGCAACAAGGAAGGGAATCTCTATTGTCCAGAGATTTCTTTCAGCATCTGCGGCCTTTATGTAGTTTGACAGCACGCAGAATATTCCAAGCACGGTCGCAAATGCGCCGCCGAGGTAACCCATTATATTTATGATTCCGTTTGCCTTTGCGCGAAGAGGCTTGGGTGTTATGTCAGGCATCAGTGCGACGGCAGGGTTTCTGTACATCATCATAAAAATCAGAACTATTGCCATCGTAACAACCATCCCCGGAATATTGCCCTTATGGAAAAAGAGCGGAACAAACGGGAATGCAATTGCTGCGACAAATGTGCCTGTGAGAATATACGGCATGCGTTTTCCGATAGGTGTAACCGTACGGTCCGAAAGTGAGCCGAATATGGGCAACAGGATAAGAGCTGCAAGATTGTCACAGGCCATTATTATTCCGACCAGCCACTGTACATTGAGTATCTTATCCGCGTCTCCGCATGACTTGAGCTCATATGAATTCATTCCGTACCATGCCCGCGAGAAAATATCCGTTAAGAAAGTGGGGCACCAGGAGTCATAGACCTGCCATAAAAGCAGAATGCCGAAAAAAGCGAAACCAATAAGACATGTGCGTTTGTAATTGAGCTTAAGATTCATTTCTTGCATGATCCTTTCTCATAAATTTTAACATCCTCATCATCTAAAACTCCGGATGACGCACTGTGTTCCCGCCTTACCCCGGGGCTTAGTTTGGTCACATACAAAACGAGCGCAAGTGCCAGTATAAATGCGGCCAGAAGGCCGAATATTTTTATGGTTCTGTCCTCTCCGGTCATCATTATTGCGATTATCCCGAGAAACATTGAGACGCCGTATAGCATCACAACCACCTGCTTCTGGGTAAATCCCATGGCCAAAAGACGGTGATGGAAATGTCCCTTGTCGGCATGGAAAGGACTTTGTCCGCGCAGAATTCTTCTTATGAATGCAAACGCCGTATCCGCAAGCGGAACAGCAAGGGCAATAATAGGCACAAGCATCGTTACAAATGCATGCATCTTAAAAAGGCCCACAAGTGATATTGTGGAAAGCAGAAATCCGAGCAGCTGTGACCCGACGTCACCCATGAATATCTTTGCCGGGTTCCAGTTATACGGTAAAAATCCGATGCAGGCACCGAATATGCATCCGAGGATAATGGTGACGTTATCGTTTGTCTCCGGAACGAAAAGTGATACGATCATAAGCGTGACCGTTGAAATTGCGCTCATGCCGCAGGCAAGACCGTCAAGTCCGTCTATAAGATTGATTGCATTTGTGCACATCACTATCCAGCCTACTGTAATTACATAAGCCAGAATATCCGAGATATATATTGTTTCACCCTGGGATACTCCAGATACGGCATTTACGACTACCCCGAAGGCAATACATACAACGGCCGCCGCAATCTGTGCGCCAAGCTTTATCCAAGGGCTGAGGTCATAAATATCGTCAAGCGCTCCCATTACAGCGATAATTATTGCGCCGAACATTATTCCCTGCACCTGCTCCGTGAAATCCGCGAATATCAGCACCGATAGAGTGAAGCCGCAGAATATTGCCACTCCGCCCATTCGCGGGACAGGGTGGTCGTTTATGCGTCTCTCGCTCGGCTGGTCCACGGCGCCTACGGATTCGGCAAAGCGCTTGACCTGAGGAGTCATAAAATATGAAACTATGCCTGCCACTATAATGGCTAAAACTACTGTCAAAACGGTTTCTCCACAAATCCTATTTTTTTGCAGACTTTTCTTAAAGTCTTTCTTGCTGTGTAACTTGCTTTTTCAGCTCCGAGCGTATAGATGCTCTTGAGATATTCCTTGTCGGAAAGCATTCTCTCCGACTCTTCTCTTATCGGTCTGAGCTTTTCTATTACCGCATCTCCTACCGCACTCTTGAATACTCCGTATCCCTGACCTTCAAATTCCTTTTCTATTTCATCAAACGTTCTGCCTGTAACGGCCGAATAAATGCTCATGAGATTTGACACGCCGGGCTTATTTTCAAGATCGTAGTGTACAGGGTTCACCGTATCCGAATCCGTTATCGCACGCTTGAATTTTCTTGCGATATCCTCCGGTTTATCAAGTAAGAACACACATCCGTTCGGGTCGGATTTGCTCATCTTTGATGTCGGATCTGAAAGGCTCATTATACGCGCACCGACTTTCGGAATGTAAGGCTCCGGGACAGTAAATGTTTCACCGTATACATTGTTAAATCTTATCGCTATATCCCTCGTCAGTTCCACATGCTGCTTCTGGTCGGCGCCGACCGGGACATAATCCGCCTGGTAAAGAAGAATATCTGCCGCCATAAGTGTCGGATATGTGAAAAGCCCGCCGTTAATATTGTCTGCGTTTTTCGCGCTTTTATCCTTGAACTGCGTCATTCTGGAAAGTTCCCCGAACATTGTGTAGCAGTTAAGTATCCATCCAAGCTCTGCATGCTCATGCACATGGCTCTGGATGAACAGAGTGCACTTTTCCGGATCGAGCCCGCAGGCTATATATTCGGCAAGCTGCTCCGAAGAGCGGCGTCTGAGTGTTGCCGGATCCTGGCGTACGGTTATGCTGTGTTCATCAACTATGCAGAAATAGCAGTTGTACTCATCTATGATATCCACCCAGTTCTTTATTGCACCCAAATAGTTTCCGAGGTGCAGATCTCCGGACGGCTGAATTCCAGAAAACATTATTTTTTTCTCGTCCATTTTTATACCTCTTGCCGGCGGATTTAATGCCATTTTCCCGCCTGTTCGCAAATTATTGGCAAATAATTATACCTAAATATATCATCGTTGACAACTGTTTAAATCTACATTATTATATTTTATCGGAAAAATTGGAGGCAATACTATGAGCTTTTTTGAAGATAACGAAAAGAAAATTCCTGTAGGAAAGGTACGTACCCGCTTTGCCCCTTCGCCCACGGGTTATATGCATATAGGAAATCTGCGCACAGCACTTTACACATACTTTATTGCAAGGCATGCAGACGGCACTTTTATTTTGCGTATTGAAGACACTGATCAGGGCAGAAAAGTTGAAGGCTCAACAGATGTCATTTACCGCACACTCAAGCAGTGCCACATGGAATATGACGAGGGTCCGGATATCGGAGGGCCCGTAGCTCCTTATATTCAGAGCGAGCGCATGAGCATGTACAAAGAATATGCCGATTACCTCGTCGAAAAGGGATCTGCATACCGCTGCTTTTGCGAAAAGACGGAATCCGAAGAAGATTCCGGCAACTTTGACCGCGGGGACGATCCCTGCCGTACCCTTTCAAAAGAAGAATCCGACCGCAAAGCCGCCGAAGGACTTCCGTATGTAATCCGTCAGCTTATCCCGCATGAGGGTACAACTACTTTCTCCGATGAAATATACGGGGATATTACGGTTGAAAACAAGACGCTGGATGACCAGGTTCTTATTAAGCGCGACGGTCTTCCGACTTACAATTTTGCAAATGTCGTGGATGACCACGTAATGGGCATAACACACGTAGTCAGAGGGAGCGAATATCTTTCCTCCGCGCCGAAATACAACCTCCTTTATGAGGCATTTGGATGGACAGTCCCGAAGTATGTGCACTGTCCCTCCGTTATGGTTATGGCTCAAAAGCTTGACGAGAACAAAGAACCTGTGTTCAATCCCGACGGAACACCCGCCATGGCACCGCGAAAAATGAGCAAACGTCTCGGCGACCCTTCGTTTGAAGATTTGCTGTCCGAGGGTTTTCTTACGGATGCAATCATCAATTATGTGACTCTTCTCGGATGGAGCCCGAAAGGTGAGCAGGAAATATTTACTATGGATGAGCTCAAAGAGCATTTTGACCTCACCGGCATTTCAAAATCACCCGCCATTTTTGACAAAGAAAAGCTCAGATATTTCAATGCCGAATATATAAGGGCTATGTCTCCCGAGCAGTTTGCCTCCGCAGCCGAGCCCTACATCCGTATGAGTGTCAAAAATGAAGCAATCAACACTTCGGCCGTTTCCGCTCTTTTGCATCAGCGCACCGAAGTCCTTGCCGAAATCCCCGGAAAAGTTGACTTTTTTGATTCTCTTCCCGAGTATTCATCCGAACTCTTTGTGCATCAAAAATCCAAGTCTGACAAGTCAACATCAAAGGCGGTGCTTGAAAAGATCATGCCGTTATTTGAAGAAATTTCAGACTGGACACCCGAAAATATCCTTGCAGCACAGGAAAAACTTGTCGAGCAAACAGGATGCAAAAAAAGTGTGGTAATGTGGCCTGTCAGAATTGCAGCAGCCGGAAAAGCTGTTACTCCCGGCGGAAGCACTGAAATATGTCATATTCTCGGAAAAGAGGAAACTCTTCGCCGGCTTGGCATCGGCCTTGAAAAACTTTCCTGATGGATGTATTAAGGCAGTCATACATAATAAGCGGCAACAAAGCTTTAGATAAGGCTCTTGAGATTGCAGGAAATGCCGTCAAATCAGATAAGCAGCAATGCCCGGATATCGTGACCGTTTACAGAGAAAAGACCGAACTCTTGGTTTCTCAGGTAAGGGCGGTTGTTGCAGACAGTGTAATTTTGCCTAATGAAAGCCAGTTCAAGGTATATATCTTCGCTGACGGCGACTACATGAACGCATCAGCACAAAACGCTCTTTTAAAGCTGCTGGAAGAACCCCCTCCGTATGTTATTTTGATACTCTGCTGTTCAAAAGCAGACGTTTTTCTACCTACAGTAAGGTCCAGATGTATTGAAATATCCGCCGAGGGAAGTCTTGATACAAGCTATGAACTTTCCGAGGAATTTATCAGAGAATTTTCAGGTGACATCCTTTCAAGAATTGCCTGGCTTGAAGGGCACAACAAAATGAGCATAGGCGAGTGCCGGAGTTTTTGTGAAAACACGATTCAGCTCATTGCGGATATGCTCTGTCAAAGGCATGACAGTTACGGAATAGAAGCCGAAGTTCTTTCATCTCTTGAACAAGAGCTGGAAAAATGTATTAAATATTTAAATGTAAACGTTAATGTAAAACAGATTTTTTCTCTGTTGGAGATTTTTTGATGACAAATGTTATAAGCATAAAATTTAAGCCCTGCGGGAAACACTACTTTTTCGCGCCTCCCGAGGGTCAAACCGTCGAAGTCGGGCAGAAAGTTGTCGTTGAGACTGCAAAGGGTCTTGAGATAGCAGAATGCGCCAAAGGTGTAAAAGAGGTAGACGACGAGCTCGTCATTCAGCCTCTCCGTCCCGTTGTCCGTATAGCCACGGATGCGGATTTAAAAACGCTCGAAAACAATAAACAGCTGGAAAAAGATGCCTTCGGCATATGCCAGAAAAAAATAGAAGAGCACGAGCTTGATATGAAGCTTGTTGATGTCGAGTGCAATTTCGAGTGCAGTAAAATAACTTTCTTCTTTACCTCAGACGGAAGGGTAGACTTCCGCGAGCTGGTAAAGGATCTCGCTTCCGCTTTTCATACGCGCATTGAACTGCGCCAGATCGGTGTAAGAGACGAGGCCAAGATGATAGGCGGAATCGGTATATGCGGGAGGCCATACTGCTGCAAGGAATTTCTTGACGATTTTGCATCCGTATCCACAAAGATGGCAAAAGTCCAGAACCTCTCATTAAATCCGGCAAAAATTTCCGGATCATGCGGAAGACTTATGTGCTGTCTCAGATACGAAGAAGAAGCCTATGAAGAGCTCACATCAAACGTACCTAAAGTCGGCGCATTTGTGGAAACTCCTGACGGATACGGCAACGCTACCTCGGTTGACATTCTGCGTCAGAAGGTCAAGGTGAAACTTGACAATGACTCTGAAGACCTTGTCCGGGAATTTCCGGCAAAAGCAGTTGCTGCCGTTCCCGGAGGCAGACCGAAATTCGGGGAAAAGCCCGTCCATATTCTCTCTTATACCCCGGACGTGGAAGAAGAGTCATCTCCGGTTGAAGAAAAAGATTCATGGAATACGCCTTCATATTTTGTTGAAGACACAATTGAAGATGTTGACGTAACCGTTGACGAACCATCATCCGGTAAACCGGCCGATGAGAAGCAGAATTCAAAGAAGGGCGGTAAATACCGCTATCGCCGATATCCCGGCAAAAATAAAAAGTCCGGTTCCGCAGCCAAAAAAGCCAAGAAATAAATCAATCCCGTCCGAAATTGCCGGACGGGAAATTTTTATGCGCCGAAGCCTTTCAAGGCCATTAAGTTTTTTTGTATTTCGTCTTCACAAAGTGTATAGCTTCCCATTATCATAGTGCCTTTGCCTCCGCCGCGTCCGCCGATTGCCTCATTTATATCCTTTGCCATTAATTTGAGGTCAAAGGTCTTTGAGCCGCACACATATTTCCCGTTTGAAAACACCGCTGCGATTTCATGCTTTTCCATAAGCCGATTGCAAAGTTCCCTCTGCGCCTCATCCGACAAGCTTGCAAAAACAACATTTTTGTCGGTACTCATGCTGCCGGCGATTTTCATCTCGAGCCCTTTTAATTTGTATTCAAGGTCTCCTTTTTCTTTTATAAGCTTATCTACTGCTGCAGATGTTTCAAATCTCGGACAGGAAAGGCTTTGTGATATGCAGTCATTTTGTTTCTGCAGTTTTTTGATATAGTCAAGGGCACTCATGCCGCAGACTATTTCTATTCTTGTTCCGCCTCTGTGGCGCATGTGGGATATCACTTTTATAAGTCCGACTTCCCCTGTTGTTGACATATGAGGTGCACAGCAAGCGCACTTGTCTAATCCTTCAATTTCGACAATTCTTACGTTTTCAACCAAATCCAGTTTACTTCTGTATTCAAAATTCAGATTTTCGGGAAAATAGGTAATAACGGGAAGATTTGCCCTTACCGCTTCATTTGCAAGCTGTTCTATTTTTTCCACATCGACCTCTCCGCTGAGGTCCATGGTCACTGTATCACCCAAATGAAACCCTACATTTTCAACACCGTAAAGATTATGCGCAATACCGGTCATGATATGTTCTCCGGTATGCATCTGCATTTTTCGAAGCCGCTCCTCGGCATTTATCCGGCAGTGAGTATCATTTGGCATTTTGTCAACGAAATGTCTTATCTCGCCGTCTATTTCCTGCACATTTGCAACATACGCATCGCCTATATACCCCGTATCGGAGCTCTGTCCGCCGCCCTCCGGGAAAAATGCGGTTTTATCTAGCACAACATAGCCGTCACCTTTTTTGATGACGGCTGCGTCGAATTCAAAGAGCTTCTGATTTTCGTAATAAAGCTTTTCAGTCAACATATAATACTCTCACACGAAGGATGTCGGGGATTTCTTTTATCTCTTCAGCTGTTTTCGGCCCGATTTTCTTGTCCAGGTCAACTATTGTATAGGCATATTCTCCGCGGGCTTTATTAATCATGTGTTCTACGTTTATATTTCTTTCGGATATGAAATCAAGTATTCTTGTAAGCATTTTAGGTACATTCTGGTGCAAAACGCAGAGCCTGCATGCCCCCATTCTTGAAAGCTGTGCATCCGGGAGGTTTACGCTGTTTTTTATATTGCCGTTTTCGAGATAGTCATATATCTCTGCTGCGGCCATTTCGGCACAGCGCTCTTCGGACTCCGGTGTGCAGGCGCCCAGATGCGGCATTGCAACAACATTCGGAGCTTTAAGTATGACAGAGTTTGGAAAATCTGTCACATATTTTCCGACTTTACCGCTATCAAGAGCTTCTGTCATATCCTCATCGTCGACCACTTCGGCTCTGGATTCATTTACTATTCTGACGCCTGTTTTCATTTTAGCAAACGCTTTTGCATTAAGCATATGAGCGGTTGTCTCCGTATAAGGGATGTTCACCGAAATATAGTCGGATTGCTCATATATCTCTTCCACATTTTCGCATCTTTTTACTTCGCGGCTGAGACGCCATGCACTGTCTACCGACATATACGGGTCATATCCCAATACGGTCATGCCGAACTCAATCGCTATATTTGCAACGAGTGCCCCTGTTGCGCCAAGGCCTATCACGCCGAGAGTCTTATTTAAAAGTTCAGGGCCGGCAAAAGAGCTTTTCCCTTTTTCTACAAGCGCAGGTATTTCATCGCCCCTGTCTGCAATTGACTTAACGTAGTCTATGCTTCCCAGAACATCTCTTGACGTCATTATAAGTGCCATCATAACCTGCTCTTTTACTGCTTCCGCATTTGCTCCGGGGCTGTTGAATACAACGATACCTTTTTGGGCGCATTCCTCTATCGGAATATTATTGTATCCTGCTCCGGCCCGTCCGATAGCGAGCAGATTCTCCCCGAGCGGCATAGAGTGCAAATCTGCGCTGCGGATAAGCAAAGCATCAGGGTTTTCTACATCTTTTCCTACCTCAACATTGCGTTTTTTGAGATAACCGATGCCCTGCTCGGAAATTGTATTCATTGTTTTTACTTTAAACATGTGCCTCAAACTCCTTCATATAGGAAACAAGTTTCTCAACGCCTTCTACAGGCATCGCATTATAAATGGAAGCTCTCATGCCTCCCGTAACCTTATGGCCTTTAAGATTCAAAAATCCGTGTTCGGCAGCGCCTTTTATAAATTCTGCATCCGTCTCCTCACTTGCGGTTTTAAATGTTACATTCATGTCGCTTCTAGATGATTTGTCGGCAGACGGGATAAAGAGGCTGCTTTCATCAAGATAATCGTAGAGAAGCCCGGCTCTTTCCTTTTTTATTTTCTCCATGCCTTCAAGTCCGCCCCGGCTTTCAATCCAATTAACCGTGAGGCCGAGCATATATATGCACCAGCAAGGAGGAGTATTCAGCATAGAATCGTTTTCTATCATTGTTTTGTAGCTCATTATCTGCGGTGTATAGGGAAGTTCTTTCCCCGCGAGGGATTTGTCGATTACAACAACCGTAAGTCCGGCAGGCGCCATATTCTTCTGTGCACCGGCATATATAAGGCCATACCTCGACACATCGACGGGTTTTGAAAGAATATCCGATGACATATCGCAGACAATCGTTGACGGTGCATCCGGTATATAGTTCCACTCCGTGCCATAAATTGTGTTATTTGCACAATAATAAAAATATTTCGCATCTTCATTGAATTTCAGCTCTCCGTCTTCCGGAATTTTGAGAGCATCATATATTACATTTACCTTTCCGTACTTTTCGGCTTCCTTGGCAGCTTTTTTTGAAAAATGTCCGGTTATTGCATAATCTGCGTTTTCGCCTTCCATTAAATTCATCGGTATTGCGGCAAACTGCATCGTCGCCCCGCCTTGCAGGAAGAGCACTTCATGCGTATCGGGCACGCCGAAAAGTTTCTTGAATCCTTCTTTTGTTTCGTCAAATATTTCTTTATATACGGCTGATCTGTGCGACATCTCCATTACAGACATCCCACAGCCGTTGTAGTTTGTGATTTCACTTTTTGCCTTCTCAAGCACCTCTAGCGGCATCACGCTCGGGCCGGCCGCAAAATTATATACACGTTCCATATAAGGTTTCTCCTTCTAAGCCAAGTATTTTAACATCTGCCATCTCGTTGCGCAATGCATCTCCATCAATTTTTACAAGAACATAGGTATCAGGATGTCCGCGGTTGTTG
>R05__coassemble_89_pt1 | contig 49077 bp, 47 predicted proteins | sample R05__metabat2_high_PE_014 | metagenome-assembled genome bin R05
TTTCAAAATCAGTCCTGTCCGGGAAAGGCGGGAAAAGCATCGGCAGAGCAGAGCGCTGAATATTCTTGGCATACTCAAGTTCTGCGTTGATTCTGTCGACTTCTTTCTGTGCGCTTTCTTTAAGTGCCGCAACGGTTTTATTAATGTTTACCGAAAGCGACTCAAACTCTTTTGTTCCCTTTGCATCAACCTCTACTTCAAGGTCACCTTCTGCGATTTTTTCAAGAGAAACGGCTACCTTATCAAGATTATCCGCTATAATTCTTTTTACGAGGTGAAATACTACAGCTACCATCACAATGAACGTTATAATCTGAAGTATATCCGTAACCCACGTGACCTCGTCCATACTCTCTGCCGTCTCTTCTTCCGGCAGAACGGCAAATATATAATATCCTTCAACTGTGTCGCAGAAAAAAGAATATGGTTTTTCAAATAAGTGTCCGTGGAAAAATTCTTTTTCCACGCAGTCGTCCAGAAAATCCAACGACAGTCCTTCAAAATAGGATATATTTTCTCCGTTGTATTCTCCATACGGGCTTGAAACTATGGTCCCGTCATTTTTTACAATAAGAATAAATCCGGTCTGCCCGACATGGCGGTTCTTAGTGAAGCCGTATATAACAGAATCTAAATCCGAATTGAATTTTTCCTCATTGTACCCGACCTGTATAAATCCTTTTTCGAGCTTTGCGCCTGCGAACTTCTTATATTCGGTATCGTCAAATGATGTAGGTCTGTATTCCTGAACATAAAATTCAGCGTCACTGAGCAACACAAGAAATTCTGTTGACTGTTCCCCGGATGACATGTCATATCCGATATATTTTTCCTCGGTTGAGCAAGTTATTATTCCATTTTCATCGATAATATTTATTTCACTCAAATTATTTAAATCACGGAGATATAAAATAGCCCTAAGCTGATACGGCAGTTCATCACCATATCCGGAAAGTTCAAACACTTTCAGATATTCATTATAATACTCGACATATTCTTCATCATATTCTATAGCTATTATATCTTCATAATCTTTTTTTACTGTCTGGCATATGGAGAGTATGTCGTTGTCCGAGGCATCCATTATGTCCTTTTTCACATCAGCAACATGTGTTGCAAGCAGTGTTTCAGCTTTTTTCACTGAAATTTTTTCGCTAAGTACATTAAAAACTATCAACGACAATATAAGTGCCGCAACAAATATAAGGACCAGATAGTTTCTGAATATAATTGAAATGTTTTTACTTTCTTTATTTTTCGACATTTTAAAAACCTCAAAATCCCAAGACTATATCTGCTTTATAATTTTATCATAATTCAATGAAATATTATATATAAGAAAATTTTAAAATAGGCGCAACATTCCTTTCCTATTTTTGATATAATAAATCAAAAATATAAAGAAAGAATGTTTTCCGGGGCGAAGCATCATTAAACCAAAAGAATTCTGCCCTGCCCGGACAATATCATATGAACGAACAGGATCAAAAAAACTATATAAAGATGACCGAAACAGGTGTTGAAAAGCTCATTTTGAAACTTGCTGTTCCAACTACAATCAGCATGCTCATAACAAGCCTTTACAATACCGCCGACACATACTTTGTGAGTAAAATAAGTGTCAGTGCCTCAGGTGCAACCGGCATTGTGTTTGCCCTGATGGCAATACTTCAGGCGTTCGGTTTTATGCTCGGGCATGGTGCGGGAAGCAATATAAGCCGTCTTTTAGGTGCCAAGGAAAATGACGCGGCAAGCATTTTTGCCTCAACGAGCTTTTTTTCCGCTCTCTTCTTAGGAGCAGTAATCGCCGTTGCCGGCAATATATTTATCAAGCCTCTTATGTATCTTCTCGGAAGCACCGATACGATTCTTGAAGACGCTTCAACCTACGGAATGTGTATACTCTTAGGAGCTCCCGCACTTATTTCAAGCTGTGTCATGAACAACATTTTAAGGTATGAAGGACGGGCCACGTATTCCATGATCGGTCTTACAGCCGGGGGCATACTCAACATGATCCTGGACCCGATTCTTATTTTCGGTTTTAACATGGGCATTCTCGGTGCGGGCGCTGCAACTGTATTTTCCCAGTATGTGAGCTTCATAATCCTTCTGCTGCCGTTTCTCCGCGGAAAAACTTCGTCAAAATTTGCCCTTAAATATTACACCAGGTCTTTTGCGGACATCTCCAACATTCTTCTGACGGGTGCGCCGAATTTTCTGCGTCAAGGGCTTAACAGCATGGCTACGGCAGTACTTAATCTGCAGGCTGCGGCTTACGGTGATGCGGCAATTGCCTCATTTTCAATCGTCAGCAAATGTCTAAGCATCGTGTATGCCTTCGCTCTGGGTCTGGCCCAGGGTTTCCAGCCGGTTGTGGCATTCAATTATGGTGCAAAAAAATATGACAGGGTGAGAAAAGCCACAATATTCACGCTTGCCGGCTGCACTTGTATTATCGCACTTATGGGAGCAGTGTGTTTTTCTTGTTCGGATAAAGTCGTCGGTCTTTTCCGTGACGAACCTCTGATACTTGAAATAGGCGGAAACGCGCTCAGGTATGTCTGCATAGGTCTTGTCTTTCTTCCCGTATCAACGGTTGGCAGCATGTTTTTCCAAAGCACAGGCGAAAAAGGAAAAGCAATTCTTGCTTCACTCCTTCAAGGCGGGCTTTTATACATTCCTCTGCTGTTTGCTCTTCCTGCGTTTTTCGGCCTCACCGGGCTTGAGATTGCGCAGCCTTCGGCATATGTAATAGCTTCTTTTATTGTACTGCCGTTAATACTCAAATTCCTTTCCGATTTGAAGAAAAAAGAAATCGAAAAATCCTCCGATCTTTGACCGGAGGATTTCTTTAATTAACTATTCTCGTAGTTGTCTACCACTTCTCCAAACTCAGTTATTTCGACCTCGATATCCTTAATGCCGGAAATGTCTCCGTTTCTGATATCCGCAATTTTCTCTCTTTTTTCATTTACCTCGTCTCTCAGGGAATCTATGCGGGCAAAAAGTTCTTTGAAGTCCTCTTCCGGTGCTTCTCTGGTCTTTTCGTAATAAAGCCTTCCTATCTCGGTAAATGTGTCCTTTGCCTGCTCTTTGGCACCGTTTATATCAAATTTCAGCGCGGCTATTTTACTGTATCCGCTTATTTTATCTATACCCTCTTCGTATATTTCTTTTGCGGACTTGCCGTTTGTATAATCCTTGACTTTGTCGATAATCTTGTCGAATGTATCGTTTATCATGTCCATATAATCAGCCATTTTTCTTTCTCTTCCTTCCGTTTACAATTAACAGTGTTGCTCCGAATACAACCAGTAAAGCGCTTACAAGCTGAGATATTCTTATGCTGCCGAGATAAAGTGAATCCGTGCGGAGCCCCTCTATAAAGAATCTTCCGGTTCCGTACCATACGCAGTATATAAGGATACACTGCCCGTCATATTGTCTTTTACCGGACTTCAGGAATCTGTTCAGAATTAAAAATCCGATAAAATTCCACAAACTCTCATAAAGGTACGTCGGATGCACATATATTGTGTTTCCCGCCGGGTCGGTAAGACCCATTTTGCAAAACACATCGGTCTGTGCGCCAAAGGCTTCCCTGTTTGTAAAATTGCCCCACCGTCCGATTGCCTGGCCGAGAATGCAGGCAATTATAAGAACATCCATAAGCGCAAGCGGCTTTATCTTTTTTACTTTGCAGACTATATATACGGTAATTATTCCCGCTATGATTCCTCCGTAAATAGCAAGTCCGCCTTCCCATATTGCAAAAATTTCGCTTGGGTGAGCCTTATAATAATCCAGCTGAAAAAGGACAAAGTAAAGTCTCGCCCCTATTATTGACATCGGAATCATCCAGATCACCGTGTCATACACATTATCCTCGGTTAACCCGGTGTATTTTGCATGCTTTGACGCATAAAGTATTCCGAGCAGAAAAGCGCAAGCAATTATCACGCCGTAAAGATATATTCTCATTCCGAACACTTCGAAATAAGACGGCGGATTCACCGTAAGGTTCAAAAACGGAAAAGATATTATGCTGTCTCTTTGAATGGTATTCATTTTACCGGCACTAGTACAGACATGGCAAGGTGGTCATCATTGATGTTCTCCTTAATCCAGTCTATGCAGTCTTTCTTCGTTATTTTTTCAAGCTCCTCGAGCGATGTGAAATAATTATACCCGTCGAAAACGGAAAACATTGTTGATACACAAACTTCGTCGAATTCCTCAAGAGCTCTGAGCCTTCCGCCGATGGCGGATTTTTTGGTCCTTTCGAAATACTCATCTGAAATATCCGGATTTTCCGCTTCTTTTAAAAGCTCCGTGTATACTCTTTCATAGTTCTGGCTTTCTCCGCCGATTATGTAATATCCCGTTCCGGCAGAAAAATCTGCTTCGGCATCAAAATCTCTGTTGAGTGTTCCGTCGGCATACAGTCTTGTGTAGAACGGACTGGCATTTCCGAAAAGCAGTTTTGAGCAAAGAGATGGTATCAGTCTCTTTTTATATGTATCCCCTTCGATTTTGCAGCCTATAAGAAACTGCGGTGCGGATACAGGCATCGAAAGCATCTCGCGCTTTTTTACGGGCAGAAGGCTTTCCTCTTCACCGTAATCGGCATGCGGCACCGGTGAGAGCTCGCTTGTAAGTTCATTTCTTGCAATTTCGAATATTTTATCCGGGTCTACATCTCCCTCTACGCAAAGACACATGTTGGACGGTGCATAGAAAACTTTATGGCAGTCATAAAGCGTCTTGTCTGTAATTTCGGCTATGCTTTCAATTGTCCCCGCAACTTTGTCTTTTATAGGATGATGATCGTAAAGAAGGCCGAGGAGACTGTAGTAAATGCAGCTTCCGGGGCTGTCTTCGCACATATTTATTTCCTGTCCTATAATTCCCTGCTCTTTTTGGACAGTTTCCTCGGTAAAATACGGAGTGGAAACGAAGTGCAAAAGAAGCTTGAGGTTTTCTTCAAAGCCTTCGGTGCATCTGAAGTAATAGCATGTTATTCCGCTCGAAGTAAAGGCGTTGGGATCTGCCCCGTTGGCCGAGAGCATTGCAAGGGCGTTATCTCCACCCGGTAAGTCAAACATCTTGTGCTCCAGGAAGTGGGCAACACCTGCCGGTGTATCAACTTTTTTGCCGTCTACTTCGAATCTTCTCATTGCCCCGCCGTAATTTGTTCCGAACACGGCATAGTATGATGAAAATCCGGGTTTTGGTATAACTCTTATCCTGAGTCCGTTTTCAAGGGTTCCCTCATAAACGGTCTCCCCTATATTTTTATATTCAATCTTTGTCATCGTCATCATTTTTTTCTTCGTCTCTCAAAAAATATATAAGATCAAGCACAACACTTCCGGCTATTTTCATGACATCTTCTTTTGTCACCTCATCAACAAGTCCGGCAAGCTCCAACGGGTTCCAATCGAGTCCTGCGAGTGTATTTGAAAAATAAAAATTTTCAAGATCATACTGACTGTCTGTCATTGCGTAAAGATCTGACCTGATGGCTTTTTTTGCATACATAAGCTCGTCATCTGAAATATTCCCGATTCTGATGTCATCCAGCTGGTGCAAAATTTCGTCTTTGGCTTTTTCAAATTTATCAAATTCAATTCCCGAGTATGCATACATAATTCCCTTGTGGCAGTCACAAGAGGACGCGGCATAGTAACATAGCTGCATTTTTTCACGTACATTGTTGAAAAGTTTGCTGTTGACTCCTCCGCCGAACACCGTGTTGAAAACCTGGATTGCAGGTATATTTGGCTCTTCCATGCACTCACCCAGTCTGAACCCCATTACAAGTTTTCCCTGCGTGACATCAAGTTTTTCCTCGAAATATCTCGGTTTATCCTCGACGGAATTCATTCTTACATCGGTGCCTATATCGAAATCTATCTCACCTCTCGGCATTGAGCACAGAGCATTCTTGAACATTCTCTCGACGTTTTTCTCATCAGTCTGTCCGAAATAGAATATCTCGACCGGGCTGTGCATCAAAAGGTTGTGATACTGCTTTGTAAGCTTCTTATAGTTTATATTGTTTATATCTTCAACACTCCCGTATTTGCCGATAGATATGTCTTCATAGCAGCACATTTCCTCCATGCATCTCATGTTAGCGTAGGAGCGTTTTTCGTTTATAAAAGAGCTCACAAGATCAGCCAGGTTTTGCTTTTCACTCTTCACATAGTCGTTTATGAGAAGTCCTCCCCGGGTTGCAGGTCTTAGCAGCATCTCCGAAATAAGGTTTATCATCTCAAGAGTGACATTTGCCCCTTCGGGCAGATATTTTTCCTCCGGGAACATTGCGTCAAGTCCGATGCCCTGTATTTCGCCGCATCTTCTGATCGCAGGTTCAAGCGCTGCTCCGTAAAGGTCATCAAGTTTCTCGCTCAATGACTTCATGTCCGGATAAAGGGTCGTACCTCTTTTCAAAACAAATGGTATAAGAGCGTTCATCGAAGCCGTTTCACGCCTGAGCTGGCTTAAAAGTGTAATGCTTATAATAGATGTCTTGAATTTGCCGCTTTTCAGGCAGTTTAAAAAAACGCCGGGCATTATCTCTTTTCTTAAAATATCTTCCATTTTTAAAGTCCGTTCTTTTTTATCTGCGCCCACTTGCGCGGGTATTTTTTATCCGTGTTTTTTATTTTTCTTATAACTATTGCACTGTGTTTTATATCCGTGCCGGGTATTTCGTATACCGCGCACTTTTCGCATTTGCCGCCAAGAGTCTTTATGGCGTTTTTAGCCTCCTCAAGTTCTTCATCAAACTCCGGTCCCTTCATTGCCACGAACGCTCCCCCGACCTTCACATAAGGAAGACACAGCTCGGCAAGAATGTTCAATCTCGCAACAGCTCTGGACGTTGCGATATCAAATGCCTCCCTGAAGCCGTCCGGAACATCCTCAGCCCTTGAATGCACGAGCTTAACATCTCCTATGCCAAGCTTGCAAAGGGTATCATTTAAAAAGCTAAGTCTCTTGTCCAGGCTGTCAAGAAGAGTCAGATCTATGGTATCTTCCTCTATTTTTAAAGGAAGTCCCGGGAATCCGGCTCCCGTGCCGACGTCTATAACTTTTTTCCCTTTGAAATCCTCGATGTCAAGAAGGGCAAGACTGTCAAGAAAATGCAGCGAATCAATTTGCTTCTCATCGGTTATCGCGGTGAGGTTCATCACTTTATTCCACTCGAGGAGATTCTCCCGATATATTACGAATTTATCATTCAATTATTTTATCGAACACCTCATCTGTATTATTGCAGTAACACATAGCGCCAAGATCTTTTATTTCGTCAAAATCCCTGAACCCCCATGTAACCGCTATGCACGGAAGCTCTGAATTGAATGCGGTTTTTATATCGACCTCCGTGTCGCCTATATATACACTCTCTGCCTTATTCGCTTTCATAAGCCTCATTGCCTCGTTTACAAGATCCGGAGCGGGCTTTTTCATAAGTCCGTCTTTTTCCCCTACGGCAACATCTATATATTCACCGAACCATTCTCTTGCCAAATCCTTAACGGCGCCGTCCATTTTGTTTGAAACGACCGCCATTTTTATTCCCCTTGATTTGAGCTTTGCCATAAGGTCTAAAATCCCGTCATACGGCTTTGTGTTTATTGCGCAGTGGGATTTGTAATACTTGGAGTAAAACTCAAGTACCGGATCTATTTCCGTCCCGTCGGGGCATGCCATAGTTATCAGGTGTCTTGATGCGTTCCCCGTATAATGCTTTGTCTGATAGGTGTCAATTTCGGGATATCCGAAATGTCTCATTGTATAATTGACGGCATTTTTAAGGTCCTCTATTGTGTCAAGGACCGTGCCGTCCATATCAAAGAAAACGTACTTGTACATTATTCCCCCGGATGATATTATTTATTCATTCAAAATATACCACAAAGGAGTCAATTATGGAAGGCTACAGGATAATGGAAATAAAGCAGTCCGTATTTGAAAATAACGACCGCGACGCAGATAAATTAAGACAGGAACTTAAAGAAGACAAGACATTTCTTCTAAATCTCATGTCCTCTCCCGGAAGCGGAAAAACCACCACGCTTCAAAGGACAATTGAGGCATTAAAAGATGAATTCGGCATAGGAATCATGGAGGCCGACATAGACAGTGACGTTGATGCCGCAACCATAGAAAAAACCGGTGCTAAGGTAATTCAGCTTCACACAGGCGGCATGTGCCATCTCGACGCAGACATGACCCGTCAGGGGCTGAAAGGGCTCGGCACAGCCGACCTTGATCTCGTTGTACTCGAAAATGTCGGCAATCTCGTGTGCCCGGCGGAATTTGACACCGGAGCCGTCAAAAATGCGATGATACTCTCCGTCCCCGAAGGTGATGACAAGCCGGTTAAATACCCGCTGATTTTTACGGTTGTGGACGTTGTGCTTATAAACAAAATCGATGTGCTCGAGTATTTTGACTTCTCAATTGAAGAATGCGAAAAGTACGTTCACAAATTAAATCCAAATGCGAAAATCATACCGATTTCATCTAAATACGGTACCGGAATTGACGAATGGACTACCTGGCTGCGCGAGCAGGTCACCCTATGGAACTCATAAAAAATTCACTTTATAAAAACGCCTGAGAAATATTCTCAGGCGTTTCTTTTATATAGTACCCAAAGTCCCTTCAGCAAGAGCTCATCGTCAATTATTATTTTATTTCTGCACTCTTTTACAATCGCGTTTGCAAGTCCGCCCGTTGCAACAACCGCGCACTCGCCCATTTCCTCTTTAAATCTGTCTATCATGCCGTCAACCAGCGATGCTGTGCCGTATACGGCTCCGGATCTCATGCAGTCAACAGTATTTTTACCTATGCACATGCCGGGTGCGGTTATTGATATACTCGGAAGCAGACTTGTGCCGGATGAAAGAGCGTTATAGCTGAGCGCTACGCCGGGAATAATTGCGCCTCCGATAAATGCTCCGGTTTTATCAACCGCCGTAATTGTTGTTCCGGTTCCGAGGTCTATCATTATGCACGGCGCTCCGTAATATTCAACTGCGCCGACAGCACCTACGAGCAGATCGGCTCCGAGTGTGGACGGATCGTCGATTTTTATACTGATTCCGGAGTCCATATTGTATTCTACTTTTATGCATTCTTTTTTTGTGAGATGCTCGACGGCATTTATAATATTATCCGTTACTCCCGGCACAACCGATGATATGATGGATTTTTCAACTGTCTTAGGGTCAATTTCCAGAAAATCGAAAAAATCTTTGAGCTTTATGGCATACTCAACCCAGGTCGCATCACGCTCCGTGCGCGTCCTTATAGTATTATCCAGTATTTCACCGTTTTCGATAAGACCTAAAACTATATTTGTATTTCCTACGTCAATTGCAAGAATCATTTTCTTTTTCTCCTATTTTACTGTGCCGAAATATGCTGCACTGTGGGGCTTTTTGATGTTAGGGCTTTAAAAACAAATCCGTTTTCGAGTGCCCAGGGTATAAATTCATCCATGGCTTCGACGGTTGTTTCTTCCGTGTCATGGTTCAGCACCAGGCAGAACCTTTTACAGTCTTGTACACTGAGTTTAAGTCTCGAAACAACTTCTTTTGTTGTCAAGTCCTCCGTTGCATCCTCCGTGGAAGCATCCCAGTCAAAATATGTATATCCCATAGCGTTGATTTTTTCAATCAGGGATTTCATGTCCGTACCGTATTTTTCCGCAACGGAATTCGAACTGCCGCCAGGGAAGCGCATTATATCCGTCATCGACCCCGTTAAAGAATACACCAGAGACTCAATCTCTTCAAAATCCTCAAAGTATTTTTCTTCGGAGGAATACATCAAGTAATCCGCATGATGCATGCAATGAAGCCCTATGCTGTGTCCTGATTTGAATTCACGGCTTATAAGGTCATAAAATTCTTCTTTATCTCCGCATACGAAAAATGTCGCTTTAACATCATATTTGTCCAATATATCGAGCAATTTTTCCGTATATTCACCGGGACCATCATCAAATGTCAGATATATAACCTTATTATTTTCTTTCAAGTTGCTGCCGAACGCTGCCGTGACCTCAGGAGAAGCTTCCGCCAATGCTGATGATTCGGGTAATTCATTTTGAGTCACAGCCGCATCGGGGGAGTTTTCTATAATAAATATAGACTGAGCAAAAACAGCTGCTGCGACAGCAAATATTAAAATCAAGACAGCAATTATTATTTTTCTGGCCATGCATGTATTATATCACCCAAGTGATGGTGACGCCAACATCAAATAATACAAGCTATAAGTGCGAATCTTATTGCATATATCATTTTGATGCAAATATAAGAATATAAAAAATCGACTGTTATATGGCTTGCCTTTTCCTCGTTTTTGACTATAATTGGTTTGAATCGTATTTTAGTCAGGAGGCTTCGTTGTGGCCTATATTAAAAGAGACATTGAATCAAAAATTCTATCTTTGTCCGAAGAATATTCCGCAATTCTTATTACTGGTCCAAGGCAGGTGGGAAAAACTACTGTTTTGCGCCAACTTACGCAGGAAAACAGAACCTATGTCACGCTTGACGATTTTGAAAATCGTGCTATGGCGCAAAATGATCCTGCATTATTTCTACAGCTTCATGACCGTCCTATATTGATTGATGAAGTTCAATATGCGCCGCAGCTCTTTACTTATATTAAGATTGAAATTGACAATGGTGCTCCTCCGGGAAGCTTTTGGCTTACCGGCTCTCAGGCGTTCGGCATGATGGAGCTTGCGCAGGAATCGCTGGCCGGAAGAGTCGCTCTGCTTCATATGCCATCTTTATCTCAGCATGAGATTTATGGCAGTGGAAACATTTTACCCTTTTCTTTGGACTTAGATATGTTGAAAGAACGTGTTAAAACTCACGCTTCGGCAGATATGCATGAAATCTATCAGCGTATCTGGAATGGCTCTATGCCCGGGCTGATCAGCGGTACATATTCTGATCGGGATGTTTTCTACAGCAGTTACCTTCAAACTTACATCGAAAGGGATGTAAGTGAGCTTGTTAATCTGACTGATAGGCTGATATTTCGTGATTTTATTCGTTCTGCAGCCTGCCGGATTGGGCAGATGCTGAATATTCACGATATCGCTCAAGATATAGGAGTATCTGACGACACAGCTAGACGCTGGCTGCAGGTTTTGGAAAAATCGGATATTATTTTCTATCTTCGCCCATATTCCAACAATCTTTTGAAGCGTACTATAAAAAAGCCTAAACTTTATTTTTTTGACACAGGTCTAGTTTCTTATCTAACAAAATACAGTTCACCTGAAATTCTGGCAAACGGGGCTTTGAATGGTGCAATTCTCGAAAACTATGCGGTGTCTGAGCTTCTGAAAACCTATCAGAACAATGCAATGGAATGTCCATTATGGTACTATCGTGATAAAGAGGCACACGAAATTGATATGATTATCGAAAGCGATGGTATGCTACACCCTCTGGAGATTAAACGTACCGTTAATCCGGGCAGCGAGCTGATCCATGCGTTTGATATTTTGAGCAAAGGAAGCATTCCAAAAGGGAAAGGCGCCATTCTCTGCACGCGCCCGACTCTGTCGGCTGTAGATAGTGATAACTACATTATACCTATTTGGATGATTTGACACACCCGATGAATAAAAATTTTCGAGTTGATTACCTTCTCCCTATTTGATAAAATAAATTTTTGTAAATAAGCGCGGCAGCCAGCCGCGAGAAAGTTGGATTAAAATATGGAAAAATCTTTTGACAAAATCGTAGCTCTTTGCAAAAACCGTGGCTACATCTATGCAGGATCCGAAATCTACGGCGGTCTTGCAAACTCCTGGGACTACGGTCCGCTCGGCACGGAATTTAAAAACAATGTAAAAAAAGCATGGCTCAAGAAATTTGTTCAGGAAAGCCCGTACAATGTAGGTCTTGACGCCGCAATCATCATGAATCCGCAGACATGGGTCACAACCGGACATGTATCGTCATTCTCCGACCCGCTTCTCGACTGCAAATCATGCAAGGCACGTCACCGCGCAGATAAGCTCATCGGTGACATCATGCCGGACGTCAACACCGACGCCATGACATTTGACGAGATGGATGCATATATAGCCGAGCACGAAGAGATTGTCTGCCCGGTATGCGGAAAACATAACTTTACTCCGATCCGCAAATTTAACCTCATGTTCAAGACCGCTATCGGTGTTACGGAAGACAGCTCATCAACCTGCTACCTCCGTCCCGAAACGGCTCAGGGTATTTTCGTAAACTTTGCAAACATTGCCCGTACCACGAGAAAAAAGCTTCCGTTCGGCGTATGCCAGGTAGGCAAGGCCTTCAGAAATGAAATCACTCCGGGCAACTTCACATTCAGAACAAGAGAATTTGAGCAGATGGAGTGCGAGTTCTTCTGCAAACCCGGCACCGACCTTGAATGGTTTGCCTATTGGAAAGATTACTGCAAAAACTTCCTTCTCTCTCTTGGCATAAAAGAAGAGAACCTTCGCCTTCGCGACCATGAGCCTGCAGAGCTTGCTTTCTACTCAAGAGCAACAACGGATATAGAATACGCATTCCCGTTCACCGACTGGGGTGAGCTTTGGGGAATTGCCGACAGGACAGATTACGACCTTTCCCGTCATATGGAAGCGTCCGGTAAAGATCTTACATACTTCGACCAGGAAACCAACGAGCATTATGTGCCGTATGTCATCGAGCCGTCACTCGGATGTGACCGCGTAGCCCTTGCTTTTCTTTGCGAGGCATATGATGAAGAAGTTGTAGACGCCGAGAAAAATGATGTCCGCACAGTTCTTCACCTTCATCCGTATCTTGCTCCTTTCAAATGTGCAATTCTGCCGCTTTCAAAGAAGGAAATTCTCACAGGTCCGGCACTTGAACTTTACAACGAGCTTTCTAAAGAATTCATGTGCGACTACGATGAGACAGGCTCCATCGGCAAGCGTTACCGCCGCCAGGATGAAATCGGAACACCCTACTGCATCACCTTCGACTTCAACACTGTCGGAACCGAGACAGATGCTGCCGACAACTGCGTAACCATCCGCGAGCGTGACAGCATGGAGCAGGTAAGAATTCCCATTTCCGAAGTCAAGGCCTATATTGAGGAGCGCGTTAAATTCTGATGATTAACGGATTTGTAAAAGTTGCCGCGGCTTCCCCGGTTATAAAGGTTGCCGACTGCGACTACAATGCTGACAGAATTATAGACTGCATTTATGATGCGGAAAATCTCGGTGTGAAAGTTCTTACTTTCCCCGAACTTTGCATCACCGGCTGCACCTGCCGCGATCTTTTGAATCACAACATTCTTCTGCAAGGAGCTTTGGATGCCCTCATAAAAATTTGTGAAGCAACGTATAATACGGATATGCTCATATTTGTAGGTCTTCCTGTTGAGCACTCCAGCAAAGTATATTCCTGCGCAGCTGCAATCTGCAACGGTGAAGTTCTCGGAATAGTTCCCGCAGGAGGGATTCCCGAAAAGGCCGCCGAGATAAACATCGGTCTTGTCCATTCCTGCTTTATGACATCCGACATGATTTTTGAAAATTCACGTCTCGGCTCACTTAAAGTTGCCGTTGAAGTCGGCTCGGACATCGGCACAATTGATTCTCCGAGTGTATTTCACGTAAAAGGCGGAGCAACACTCATATGCCGCATGGCAGGTTTTCCCGAGACAGTATCTTCAACTAAGGAAACCGTCAGATGCATTGAAGCCGATACAAAGCGCTTAATCTGCGCCTCTGTACTTGCCGCACCCGGGCGCGGTGAGTCATCTACCGACAACAGCTACTCGGGCCTTTGCGTTGTATGCGAAAACGGCAAAGTTTTAGACAGCAAAGAATACGATGACTGCTTTGCTGTATCCGAAATCGATGTCGAGTACATTTCAAATATCCGCAGGAACAACGGTGCTTTCAACTTATCGGAGGCTCCTCACTACACAAAAATCTGGGGAAGCGAATTTATCAAGACCGATCTCACAAGAACATTTTCAAAGCACCCGCATCTTCCCGGCTGCAAAATGTGTCTTGATGAGTACTGCGAGCGCATTTTAGACATTCAAATATCCGGACTTGTAAAGCGCATGGAGTATGCCCATCTTGACCACTGCGTTGTCGGAATCTCAGGCGGTGTTGACTCAACTTTAGCCATAATGGTAAGTGCCATGGCTATTAAAAAGATGGGGCTCCCGAGTGAAAATGCAATTGCCGTTACGATGCCCTGCTTCGGTACGTCCTCAAGAACCAAGTCCAATGCGGTTGTAGTATCCGAGCAATGGGGCTGTGATGTCAGAATAATTGATATATCCGACAGCGTAAACCAGCATTTTGACGACATCGGCCATGCACGTGATGACTACTCTGTGGCATTTGAAAATGCTCAGGCCAGAATGCGGACCATGGTACTAATGGATATTGCCAACAAGGTAAACGGTCTTGATGTCGGCACGGAAGACTTAAGCGAATTCATAGACGGATGGTGCACATATAACGGTGACCATACATCTATGTATGATGTAAATATGGGTCTTACGAAAACCCAGGTAAGGGCCGTTGTTGCGCATATTGCCGAAAAAACAGAAGACAACATTTTAAAGGCCGCACTTTACGACGTACTCGACTGCCCGGTAACTCCCGAGCTTCTGCCGATTCACGATGACCTCATAGAGCAAAAAAGTGAAGACGCCGTCGGGTCTTACGCCCTTCAGGATTTCTTCACCTACAATATACTTATCTGCGGCTTCACTCCGGCAAAAACCTTCCGTCTCGCAAAATGTGCGTACGGTGATGAGTTTACCGATGACGAGCTCAACCGCTGGCTCACTTCCTGGTGCAAGCGTCTTTTCTCGCAGCAGTTCAAGAGGAGCTGTCTCATGGACGGGCCTTCAATTGAAGCCTTCTCGGTATCGCCGAGAACCGGTTTCAAAATGCCGTCTGACGGTGAGGCAAGCCTCTTTATAAAAAATCTCGAACAGTCCCAGCTTAACGAGGAACTGTTCGGTGATTACAGAGAGTATTAATAAAATTTATACTCGCAATATTTATAAAACTTTTCTCCCGGATGCAATGTTGTGTCCGGGAAATTTTTATGATTCGGACTGTCGGGATAAAATTCCGGTTCTATCGCTACACCTTCGGGGTTTCCTGAATATATTTGTACGGCCGGAAAATCCGTCCAGACCTCCATCGTTATTCCACCCGACTCATAGGTCATGGCATAATCATTGTTAATGCAAAAAGCGTCATCCAAATCACCGGATATTTCTTTCATGGAACTGTAGTCATACTTCCCTTCGCACTTAAGGAGATTACCTGTCGGAATAAGGTCATTTTTTACCTCAACGCGCTTTTTGGCATTGATTTCCATCTTTGCATTATCCGATATAAAGTAAGGGTGGATTGTCGGAGCAAAATATGTGTCAGCATCCGTCTCCCCTTCAAAATCTATATGAAGAGCGTTATTTTTAAGTGTGAATGTTACTGATGCCTCAACATTTCCGGGGTACCCGTTTTCTCCGTCGGAGGATCTTACGGTGAATTTGATTCTGTCGCTGCCGGCCTCCGTCTGCCAAACTCTGTCGCTGAAAGCGTCTGTGCCTCCGTGAAGCTGATTTTCACCTTCATTTTTATCAAGGATGTATTCTTTGCCATTAAGTGTGAATCTTGCTCCGCCAATACGGTTTGCGTACCTTCCAACGCTCTTTCCGCGGTACGAAGGGTCATGAATGTATTCATCAAGGTCTTTGTGGCTTAGAATCATTTCCCTGCCTTTAAACTTCAAGCTGATCATAGCTGCGCCGTAATCCATGCATGTAAACTCTATAAGGTTGTTTTTAATTGTGTATGTCTGCATTGTAAAATTCCTCATGTATATGATACTGTCAATAAAAGTTTGAACTTTTAAGCAATTTATGTCAAGTGTAAACTGTTCTAGAAGTTACGGACGAAAAAATAACTATTGACCAAAGTCGGAAAATATACGAAAATAAAATAAATTTACAAGTCGCGGAGGTATGACATGTCTAATATAAAGCCAATGGAACATACATACGTTAAAATCAAAGCAGAATTTGCCGATGCTCCAAAGAGACTCTACAGGACGCTTCTTGTAAGAGAAGATGAAAGTCTTGTAAATCTCGGCTGCATACTCCTGACAGCTTTCTCGGCAGAGTTTGAGCACTGCTTTCTTTTCAGCAAAGGAAGAACCGAATACGTTCCTTCCGTATTTATGGATAATTCCATACCGGATTGTGTTATCATGGATGATTGCACTCTTAAAGATCTCGGCGAAAAATTTTCCTTCGAATATGACACCGGTGAGTGCTGGGACTTCAATTGCAAAGTCTATAAAAAAACCGAGGTACGTTCAGATATAAGGTATGCCAAAATTCTCGACGGAAAAGGGATTGGCATCTGGGAAGACAATGCATATACGCTCAGAAGTTATCTTGCAGGGGAAATTGACCCGGAATGTGACGAGCCGGATGAACTTAACGGTTATTACTTCCCATGGAATTTGCATATTGAAAAATTCGGTGATTTCGATGATCCCCTCGACATTGAGGAGGAGCAGGAGTATTTTGATGAATTTATAGAAGACAATATTGCTGAATACGTTGACGCCATGTGCGATGGCATCGATGAATATGACGACGATGAATTTGAGGATGAATTAGATGAACAGGATATAATGGATTTCCTGTCGGAATTGACTTTTAGTGCAGTAGTTGCACAAATAGGCGTCAATGATACTGTTAAAAAAACCTATGATCGTCTTGCGAAAAAAAACAGCCCCGATGAAGCTATCGATTTAATCGTTGAAGTTCTCGGCGAGCAGCTTTTTAATCTGCTTAGTCTTAATTCCCCGTTTGGTACTGAAATCTACTTTGACAAGCTTAAAAAGCTTAAGTGACGAACCCATTGGATCTCATGAAAAAACGGCATCTCCCAACTTTGAGAGGTGCCGTCTTTTTTAATCCATTATATCAACGGATATTTTTTTGCCCTTGCGTTGGGCAACCGCCCGCATAAGGATTCGAATCTGTTTTACAATTCTCCCCTGCCGGCCGATGACCTTGCCCATATCTCCGTCTGCTACACGGACTTCATAAACCGTTTCGCTTCCGGATTTGCGCTCGGTCACAGAAACTTCATCGGGATGATCGACGAGGTTCTGTACGATGTAGGTCAATAACTCTTTCATGCCGGTTAGTATGGCTCCTTATCAGCCTTCGATCTTTTTAATAAGACCACGAACTGTATCAGTGGGCTGTGCACCATTGCTGATCCAGTAATTCACGCGCTCCATATCTACCTTGATTTTGTCTGCTGCATTTTCTGCTGCAGGATCGTAGGTGCCGATTTCCTCTATGAAGCGGCCGTCTCTGGGGCTTCTTGAGTCTGCGACTACTACGCGGTAGTAAGGTGCCTTCTTTGCGCCCATTCTGCGTAAACGAATTTTAACCATGGATATATCCTCCTAATTTAGTATAAACAATTATTATTTAAAAACCGAATCCGCCCGGCATCCCGGGCATTCCGCCCATCATACCGCCAAACTTCTTCTGCATTTTTTTGAGATTTTTACCGGAGAACTGCTTCATCATCTGCTGCATCGCTTCATACTGCTTCAAAACTCTGTTTACATCAACAACTCCGAGTCCTGCTCCTGCAGCAATTCTTTTTTTGCGGCTTGCATTTATAATTGAAGGATTGTCTCTTTCCTTTTGTGTCATCGACTGGATAACCGCTTTTTGATGCGCAATGGACTTTTCGTCTATCTTTGCGCCTTTCAATGCTTTTGCATCCAGTCCCGGTATCATGGCTGCAAGGTCACCGAGATCTCCCATATTGCCGACCTGGTCCATCTGATCGAGATAATCGCTCAGTGTAAACTTGTTCTTAAGCAATTTTTCGGCCGCTTCTTTGGCTTTTTTCTCGTCATAGCTTGCCTCGGCTTTTTCTATAAGCGTAAGGACATCTCCCATTCCGAGAATTCTGGAAGCCATTCTGTCCGGATGGAAAGGCTCTATCATGTCAAGCTTTTCACCGACGCCAATAAACTTAATCGGCTTTCCGGTTACTGCCGTTATCGAAAGTGCGGCACCGCCTCTTGCGTCACCGTCGAGCTTTGTAAGCATAATACCGGTTATGCCGAGAGCTTCGTCAAAAGCCGTAGCGGCATTAACGGCATCCTGGCCGGTCATTGCATCTTCAACGAGTAAAATCTCGGCAGGATTTGTTGCATCCTTTATTGCCTTAAGCTCATCCATGAGAGCCTCATCAATGTGAAGACGTCCGGCTGTATCGAGAAATACCAAATCGTTTCCGTGCTTTTCGGCATGGGCCAGAGCTGCCTTGGCAATTTCAACGGGATCTCCCTGTCCCATCTCAAATACGGGTATGTCAAGCTGGGCACCGACTGTCTGGAGCTGCTTTATTGCAGCGGGCCTATATACATCGCAGGCAACCAAAAGCGGTCTCTTGCCCTGTTTTCTCATATAAGCTGCGAGCTTTGCACCGTTTGTTGTTTTACCGGCTCCCTGAAGGCCTACAAGCATTGTCACGCTCGGAAGCTTTGATGATATGTTCAGCTTCTGATTTTCGCTGCCCATAAGAGTGCAGAGCTCTTCATTGACTATCTTAATGACCTGCTGTGCAGGAGAAAGTGCCTCGAGCACGTCTGCGCCTGAAGCTCTCTCCGTAACCTTGTTGACAAAGTCTTTTACGACCTTGTAGCTTACGTCGGCCTCAAGAAGAGCCATGCGCACTTCGCGCATTGCTTCTTTTACATCAGCTGCGGTCAGTCTGCCTTTTCCGCGAAGACGTTTAAAAACACCTGTTAATTTGTCTGATAAGCTTTCAAGCATTCTTCAAGCTCCCGGACTTTCTTTATAAGCCCCGTCTTTTCCTCTATTTCCATGAGATTGTTTTCAGCATGCCGTATGTTATCCCAGACGCCCTGCCTGGATATCCCCTGAAGCTCGGCAATCTCGCTCAGCGACAGATCCTCGTTATAATAAAGATCGTAACAGTCACGCTGTTTGTCCGAGAGCAGTGCCCCGTAGTAGTCAAACAGTAAGCTCATATCAAGCCTTTCCACGACTGTTCCTCCTCTGTCAAGCTTTTTAACTTGTCAGATTATATGTCAAAACAAAAGACCTGTCAAGAAAAAAATCTTAACAGGTCTTTTGTTAATCATCCCTCAAAATCCTGATCAAACCAGGTGCTGAGCTCCTCCGGCTTGATGCCAAGGCCGGTAGCCAGAAACGCCACTGTTTCATTGAAGTTTAGCTCCTTCAAATGTTTAAAGTTCGTGTTTCTGTCCGCATTGAAGTTGTCATCGTAGGTTCTTCCTTCAATATAGCCGCATTCGTAGCACATCATTGTAGGGATTTTGCGGTGCTGGTCAAGGGTCATCTCATGTCCGCATCTTGGGCAATTCATATGTTATATCCTCCGGTCAGATTGTCAGTCGTCGCTATTCCCGTCGTCGCAAATATATCCGTATCCGCCGTTCTTACGCTTATACACGACAGCGAAAGCCTCATTTTCATCCATGTTTTTAAATACGAAAAATTCATGTGAGAGAAGGTTCATCTGCAATATTGCCTCTTCAACGCTCATCGGCTTTATTGAGAAGCGTTTCGAGCGAACCACCTGGAACTCTTCGTCCTCACCTTTGTCCTCAACTTCTGCAGGAACATAGTCGGGAACTGCATCCTTTTCGATGGATCCCTCTCTCAGACGCTTTTCAAGTCTTGTCTTGTTCCTTCTGATCTGACGCTCAATAGCTGCAACACCTGAATCTACGGATGCATACATATCGTTTGTCAGTTCACTTGCACGGTAGTAAAGGCCGTTATTATGAATTGTGATTTCAGCAAGAAATCTGCCGCGTTCAATGCTGAATGTGACATAGGCTTCAGCTTCTGTTTTGAAGAAGCGGTCGAGCTTGCCGATCTTTTTCTCCGCATACTCGCGCAGTGCTTCGGAGGAATTCATTTTCTTTTCGGTAAATGTGAATTTCATTATTTTTGCCTCCTATATGAGATGTAAAAATTATATCATTGATTTTTTCAACTTGCAATAATTGAGCAGTTAGGAAGTGAAACTTCCAGCTCCACAAGATCCTCCTGCGATATAGGATTTCCGCCTATATAAAGGGTCTGCAGATTATCAAGGCCCCTGAGAGGAGCAATTGATGAGATATTGTTGTCCGAAAGGTTAAGTTCCGTGAGATTTGTAAGGTGGGGCAGTGCCGTTACATCTTCAATGTTGTTGCTGCTCAGATCAAGATAAGTTATATTTCTCCAGCTTTCCGATGTCTGGAAAGGATATATGTTTGAAATGTTATTGCCGGAGAGATTAACTCTTTGTAAGTTTACAAGCTGTACAATATTTGATATATCGCTGATTCCGCAATTTGACAAATCAAGCTCCGTCACATCCGAGCTTACCGGGTAAGCTTCTATATACACTGTGTAAACGAGATCTGAATGTGTAATTTCACAAGAAGGTATGAGTTCTTGAAGTTCGGAGAACTGCTCTCCCGAAATTGCATCGTTTCCGGATATATCCAGCGAAATCAGCCTTGTAAGAAGCGTGAAATATTCAAATGCCGAGCTGTCAAGTCCCGTATCGGCAAGGTTCAGCACCGTAAGATTTTTAAGCTTTTTTATTCCGGAGAAATTGGATATCTGGTTTCCGGACAAGTCAAGTTCGGATAGTCCCGTAAGTTTGCCGAGAGGTACGGTAGTTGATATATTGTTATTTGATGCGTACAGGTATTTCAGTGAACTTACGCCCATGAAGGGGCGCAAATCGGAAACCGCATTTTCAGAGATATCCACATATGTCAGATTAGGGAGGTCCATAAGCGGACTTATATCCGTTATGCTGTTGCCTTTAAGATTAACTCTTGTGAGCTTTTCGCATTCCGCGAGTGCCGATATATCCGCAATATTTCTGTAACTGAGATCTATCTCTGTAACCGAAGGGTCGAATGTTAATCCTCCGAGTGCGATCACATTCGGGTTTTCCTTTGCACTTGCTCCGTTTATCGCGCAGCTCGGTAAAGCATTGGACAGTGCTTCAAGTTCCTCTACGCTCATTTCGATTCCCTGCACAGAAAGTGATGTGAGGCTTGGCAGAGAATAAAGCGGTGAGAAATCCGTAATCGGGTTGTTATCCAGGTAAAGCGTCCTCAGCGATTTAAGATTTGCAAGAGGTGAAATGTCCGAAATGGAATTGTTGTTGAGGTTAAGCGTTGTCAGTCCTCCGAGCGACACTATAGAGGAAATGTCGGTGATTGCGTTTCCCGCAAGTGAGAGGTTGCTCAAAGCATAAAGCTGAGTTGCTTCTGAAACGACAGAGTTTCCAAGTCCCTTATTGTCAAGAGCCAGATAAGCCTCGCTTGTCTGATGCTTTTCGCCTCCGACGGTTACGAGCTCCGATTCCTGCTCTGCCATTTTTTTATTTTCTACGGAGGCTATGCGTGATGCGTACGTAGGGTTTGTAGTATCAAGCAGCCTCAGTGTCTGAAGTGCAAGGTCATAGTTTCCGAGATTTTCATAGCATGTCGCCATGAGAAGGAGGCTCTCGTCGGTATCGTCTATCGTTGCTGCCTTTCTAAGATACGACAGTGCGCTCTCATAATCCTTTGACGAGACTGCCTCGTATGCGCTGTCCATATACTTGCTGTAGGACTTGCTGTCGGATATGCTCCTGAAAAGCAGTGCAAATATAAGTATCGCAGCAGCTACCAGCGCAAATATCGCTATATATATTTTTTGTCTTTTGGTTAGTTTCAATTGTCTTATATTTCTTCTTTTTCTTCTTCAGCGATGGCAGGTGTCGGCTGTTCATCGCTTACGGTAACTTCTTTAATTTCCTCTGCCTGTCCGAATAAATCCGGGATAAGTACCATCTCCGCCTCCACCGGATTCTCTTCTTTGATATCATCTGCCTGTCCGAATGAATCCGGGATAAGTACCATCTCTGTCTCCACCGGATTCTCTTCTTTGATATCATCTGCAGGGGCCGGAGATGAGTGAACAAGGTTTCCGCCGGGAATAGGCGGGGTTATCCCCTCGCTCTTTTCGCTGCTTGCCTTAGTCTGCTTTTTAAGCCCTACAGAGGCAAAGAACATTCCAAGCAGCATGCAAAGAACGCCAAGCTCCATGAATATGGCCTCTGCCGAAGCGGTTTTTCCTGCAATAGCCGGATAATCTACATATACAATGTGGTAGGCAAGTGTTGCAGTGAAAAGAATCACAATAAATATTTTTGTCTTGATTGCCCCGAATATCGTACATGAATAAACCGCAACAATCAGCAAATATACAAGCATTGCGATAACTATCCCAAGCGTCTTGTATTCACCCTCTGCGCTGCTGTCTCCGTCAAGAAGCCTTACTATGAAAAACAGCACTCCCATAATAAACGGGAAAAACGACGTCCAGAATCCTTTTCTGCCGAACCAGATGATTGTAAGAACATAAAGGATACAGGATACTGCCGGAAGAGCAAAACGGTAAATTAGAAAATGTAAATCCGAAAAATGCCCGACCGTACCTATCAGTCTGAATATCACAGCAAGAAGCAAACTTACGATTGCCGCTCTTGCCGGAAACGTTTTTTTATCAAGTATGTACTTCGTTTTCATAAAATCACATCACACCTTTTATGTATCAGCATTATCCCCGTTGAATAGCAATACTGATTGAGAGTTTTATAGTGTCTCGACCTCAGCCATTCCGTCTTTTTTCTTGCTGTATATAAGATAAGCTATAAGAATTGCAATTGCGCCGCTGGGTATAATCATAAAGCTTACAGATCCGAGAAGTGACGGCACGAGAAGAAACAGTACAGTCATCAAAACGAGTGGTATTGCCGCTATTTTCATATTGCCCCTGTAATATTTATATGCCATTGCACCGAAAAGCGCGGGGACAACATTGCTGAATGCAGGCTCAAGCACAGGGCTTTGAAGTATTGGCTGCAGCGGTATAAGAAGCATGACTCCGGCTGCAAGAACAAGTATCGTCACAAGTGAGCTTGTTGCAATAGAAAGCGTAGAAATAATCTCATTTTCCGTCGTGCCGCTTTTGACTCCCACTATGTCCCTTGCGTTTATGGCGCACGGGATTTTCATATTTATAAGGTTTCCGGTTATGAAGGCCAGATAGCTTCCTCCGCTTCCGAGCATCGGGACGTATATAAGGTATTCTGCTATGCACGATACAAGATACACAAGTCCTATAGCCAAAAATCCTTTTCCGAAAGCAACCAAGTCGGGTGTTGCATTAAGGTATATTCCCATGATGAAGGGCGCACCGACGAACAGCACAAGTGAGATTATGCAAGCAAGACGGCCGTAGAAATGTGTACGGTTATTGTATTTTTCAAAAAATATATTTTTTTCTTCCTGAGTCATCTCATTTTACCTCCTTCATCCTATTTTCCCGAGAAATATTGCGGCAGCCATAGCTATAAGCATTGAACCTGCTATGCTGAAGGAATCAATCCACTCAGCATTCTTTTTCTCTTTTATGTATATAAACAGTGCCATCGCAAGTCCGCCTACCACCGCTACGGCGAGTGATATCCAGTTACCTTCGGACTTTATCTGACCTATGTATGACCCAATGTAGGCACTTACAAGTCCGATAAACATTGCGGTCATTGCCATGTCACCGAATCCGGACAAATTAAGTTTCTTTTTTCCTGTGTCTTCATCTTTTGACTTTTCTTCGCCGTTTTGAGGTTTTCCCATAAGTTTCTTTGAATATTTCTTTGTGAAAAACACGGAGAAAACCATACCCCACATAATACATACGCTCATCAAAAGAGCTATGGTAACAAAGGCCCTCGGTGTCATTTGGGATGCTGAAAGTGTAATTCCGACCTGCTCCGCCGCAGCCTCGGCAACTTGTGTCTCATAATGCAAGGCACCTATAACGCTCAGTCTAAGCCATGGGAGCGGAGTTCCGAGGCTTCCGGAAAGGGCTATAACACCAAGCAGAATTCCTATTGACGGCAGTATGGCAAATGTTGCGCTCGCAGTAATTGTTGTTTTGAGTTTCTGTTTGTCAAGTCCAACCGCGACCCCCGCTTTATATGCTCTTATCATGAAAAAGAGGCACGCAAGAGCGACAAAGAATATAATCGCACCGCATATTAAGTACATAGGTAAACTGTTGAGCTGAGATAAAATGCTCATATTGAGTATAATTCCTTTCAATAACTTCATTATCGATTTTAACATCAAATTATGAATTAATAAAGTATATAAGAGCCATTTATGATCTTTTGATTTGCGAAAATGCCGCTAAAAAAAGCAAGAGAGTGTAAATGGTTTTTATACACCCTCTTGCTTTTTTAAGTTATGTTTTGAGTATTACTCTTCTGCGGTGAATTCGTCTTTCCCGACACCGCAAAGTTCGCAGGCAAAATCATCGGGAAGGTCTTCCCACTTTACGCCCTGCTCTTCTTCGTCATACTCCCAGCCGCATAAATTGCATATATACTTCATAATTTTATCCTTTCATAAGCTCATCGGCGAGTTTTTCTATTTCTTCAAGATTTGAGCTGCTAACACCCGACATCAATGTAACCGTTGTGTCCAGGAAGCTTATATTCTTGCTCCCCTCAAACATTTTACGGATAATATTGGCTGCCTGAGGCGCCCAGCTGCCGTTTTCTATAATGCCTATTGTGCGGTTTTTATAGCCGCGCTCCGTAAGATGATCAATAAACTGCTTCATATACGGGAAAATATCCCCGTTGTATGTCGTAGTTGCAAGTACAATTTTCCCGTAGCGGAAAGCATCTTCAACGTCCTCATACATATCGCTTCTTGCAAGGTCTGTCAGAACAATTTTCTCACATCCGCGCCTGTCAAGCGCCTCTGCCAATAAAGATGCTGCTTTTGCAGTATTTCCATATACGGAAGTATATGCAATAACCACGCCATCGCTTTCAACACCGTAAGAAGACCATGTATCGTAGATATTTATATAATAGCCGAGGTCATCTTTAAGTACCGGTCCGTGCAGCGGGCAGATTATCTGTATGTCCAGATTTGCTGCCTTTTTGAGAAGATTTTGTACCATTGCGCCGTATTTGCCTACAATACCGAAATAATATCTGCGTGCCTCACAGGCCCAGCCCTCGGGATCCTCGACATCGTTTGCTCCGAATTTTCCGAATCCGTCGGCGGAGAAAAGTACTTTATCCTCGCTGTCATATGTAACCATAACCTCCGGCCAGTGGACCATCGGGGCTGCAATAAAATGAAGCTCGTGACGTCCGAGTGATAAAGTATCGCCCTCTTTTATTGCAAGACAGTTTTCATTCTTTTCAATTCCGAAGAAATTCTTCATCATAACAAAGGCCTTGTCGGAAGAGACAATTACGGCATCGGGATACTTCTCAATAAAAGCTTTTATGTTTGATGAGTGGTCCGGCTCCATATGCTGGATTATAAGATAGTCGGGAATTCTGCCGCAAAGTGCCGATTCAAGATTTTCAAGCCACTCCCTGCCGAAATTTTTGTCGACAGTGTCCATGACCGCAATCTTATCGTCAATTATAGCGTATGAGTTATATGCCATTCCGAGGGGTACATCGTACTGTCCCTCAAAAAGATCAATTTGGTGATCATTAACACCAATATATTTAATATCGTTTGTAACTGTCACTTTTATCTCCCTCAATACAATGGGGAGAGCGGAACTCTCCCCGTTTTAAACCAACGTTTATTGCTACCGATGTATCAGAAGTATCTCTTAAGAAGTCCTGCAAATGCCTTGCCGTGGCGTGCCTCATCGCGTGCCATTTCATGAACCGTGTCATGGATAGCGTCAAGGTTATACTGCTTTGCAAGCTTTGCAAGTTCTGTTTTGCCTGCGGTTGCACCATTCTCGGCATCAACTCTGAGCTGAAGATTCTTCTTGGTGGAATCGGTTACGACTTCTCCGAGAAGCTCTGCAAATTTTGCCGCATGCTCCGCCTCTTCAAGTCCTGCCTTCTCCCAGTACATACCGATTTCGGGATATCCCTCGCGGTGTGCAACTCTTGCCATTGCAAGATACATACCGACTTCGCAGCACTCGCCTTCAAAGTTGGCCTTGAGTCCGGCAATAATCTGCTCTTTTACATCTTCGGGAACGTCAGCACCGAACTGCTTGCCAACGCCGACAACATGCTCTGCTGCCCATGTCATTTCATCTTTCTGCTCTGTGAACTTTGATCCGGGAACTTTGCACTGAGGGCAGAACTCAGGTGGCTGATCTCCTTCGTGAACGTAACCGCATACCGGGCAAACCCATTTTTTCATAACTTTTACCTCCGTAAAAAATTTAATTTTATCAATATATTCATCAGCTGCATTTATTGCAAAGGCCGTGAAATTCAAGTGAGTAATCCTGAAGGACGAATCCGCTGCTCTTCTCTATATCGTCAAAAAAGTCGCTTATAGGAAATGCATATTCAAGGTCAAGAACTCTCCTGCAGTTTCTGCATACAAAATGCGGATGGCTCTTAGTGCAAAAATCATAACGTTCCTTACCGTCCACATTCCCGATACTTGTTATATCTCCGCTCTCAACCAGGACGCAAAGATTTCTGTATACGGTTCCGAGACTTATATCCGGAAAATCCTTTTTAACGACTTCATGAATCATTTCTGCAGACGGATGTTCCTTAGTCTCCATCATGTAGTTTAAAATCGCTGTTCTTTTTGTTGAATTGATTCTGCGGTTTTCCATACATTCTCCAAATTTAGGAATGATTCTTATTCTTGAACCTAAAGTACCATATAAAACTTCTTCTGTCAACAAAAAATATCGCGGAAATATCCGCGATATAAAAGTTTTTTCAATGAAGAGGTTTCCTTTTCCTCATCTTTTCTTCAGCCATTTCGGCTTTATTTCTTTTTGCATCTCTTATCATAAATAAAATCAGTGTAAGCATAAATAACACAATTATGCCGATTACGATAAGCAGGCTGTGAAGCGCTCTGTTGCCTGTACCCGTATCTTTTTCCTGATATTTACTTGAAGATACTTCTTCCTCCGCCATCGAAGCATCATAGCTGCCGCCTATGTTCTCTTCAATTGCTGTCTCTGCCTCTTGCGGGGCACTGCCTTCGCCGGCGGTTGATGGCACACTGTCTTCTTTTTTGGATTCTTCGTCGGACCCGTATACAGGCACCGCTTCAGGGTCTGATGTCGGTTCGGGGGTTGGACTTTCCTCGGATATTTGCTGTTCCTCCGCTCTTTGCGAGGCACCCTCCACCGTAATCATGGCGCTCGACGAAAGAGTTGTTTCATTTCCGTCGTTTCCGAACAAACATGAAACCGCCCAGCCGTCAAGTTCCGCCGGAATGTTCTTAAGACTAAGCGTCGTACTGTTTCCAAACTCTACTTTAAGCCCGGGAAAGCGCTCCTCCGCCTTATCATACTCAACGGTCTCACCGTCTTTTGTAAATATCCACTTAGCTGTAGTGTAGTTTGTGGCCTTTGCTATAAAAAGGCAATCCCCGTCAATGTCGACCGTCTCATCTCCGGGGTCTTTATATACTTCGGGAGCTTCCGATGCCTCGGCAAATGCCTGAGAAGGAACCGTTAGCATAAAAGCCGCTATCAGCATAAAGCAAAGCAGCAATGATACTTTTTTTCGCATTATAAACAATCCTTTTTTATAAAAAAGACCCGTTTAATATACACGGGTCTTTTTTTAAGCAGGATACGGTAGTCGAAACCGCCTATCCGGCTTGGGAAGCCGGTGTTCTACCGATGAACTAATCCTGCGCTTTTATTTTATTATATCACATGTTTTGAAATATAACAATTCCATTCGTCTTCATGAAAGTGTTTTATTATTTCATATCCGTTTCTTTTGAGTAAGGAGGTGATTTCATCCTCTCTTCCGTCAATTATTCCGGATACAATAAAGATTTGTGATTTCACTTTAGGAACAAGTTTTGAGATTATATCCGCAACTATATTCGCAAGTACGATATCGTATCCTTCCCAATTTTTCGAGAGCACATCACCGAAATGCGCATCTATGCTCACATTATTAAGTGCGGCATTTGATGCAACCACGTCAGGAGATTTTTCGTCTATATCATATGCAGTGCAGCTGCTCGCACCGAGCAGCATAGAGGCGATACCCAGTATACCGCTGCCGCAGCCGAGGTCAAGCACTGTTTTCCCCTCGGTGTCTATCTCCTGGATAGCCTCAAGCACCATATGCGTCGATGCATGACTTCCCGTACCGAATGTAAGACCCGGGTCCAACACAAGCGGTATTGTTTCCTCCGGGATCTCTTCCCACGAAGGTACGACTGTTATTTTTCCGATTTCAATAGGCTTATAGTACTGTTTCCAGTTATTTTCCCAGTCTTCGTCCCGGACTTCCCTGAGTGCAGCATTCGGGAACATATCTAAAATTTCATCGCCTTCGTTTGCGTAAAATTTCACTCTCGAAGCGCCTTTAAACGCGTCTTCAAGTTCATCGTCAACATAGCCCCAGAACTGTCTGTTTTCATCCAGGAATTTATGGAAGTCTTTCTCGTCCTCCACGATGTAGCCAACGCCCAACTCATCGAGCCGGGCGCATACAGCTTCTATATCTTCGCAGTCAATTGTAACTTCGATATATGTCATGTATCTTTTGTATCCTTGAAATCGTCAGGATTGTAAAATTCACCGTCATTGTCGAACATGTCATCTTCAGCACCTTTATCGAAAGAGCCGAGGAATTTTTCAAATTTGCCGAGCGAAATTTTACCTTTCATATAAAGAGCCATCACAACCACACTTCCCAAAATGACAAGGCCTGCAAAAGCTGCAAGTATATAAGCCCCTACATGGCTGTTTCTTGCACTTCCGGCACTTGATGATGTGGCGGCTGCCGTAGTAGTGATTCCGGCGGATGTAGTTATATCGGCTTCACCTGCGGTTGTGCCTATTGCCGTATTATTGGAATTTCCTACAGCTGTTCCGGAAGATATGTTTGTGCCGTGCTGTGTTGCTGTTGATGATCCGGTACCGCCCGTGCCGTTTTGAAGGTTGGCCGGAACCGGCGTAGGAGTTGCTTCGGCCGTACTCGGTATAGGTGTAGGTGAAGGAGTAGGAGATGCACTCGGATCTGCCTCTACTGCAAGTTTTGCCTGTCCTGACCATGCGCTTCCGATCGCATTATCAAATCTGGCAGTAGCCGACCAACCGTCCATTTTATCCGTTACACCCGAAAGGACAAGTCTTTCTGTACCTGTCCCTGTTGCCGTAACACCGGTAAAGTGAGTACCGACTTCAGATGCGGGAAAATATGTTGTACCGTCTGTAAGGTACCAGGTAATTGAATCGTAATAATCCGCTCTTGCAACGAAAACAACCTCGTCACCATATTTTGCGGATTCATTTGTCGGATTTTTTGTCACAACAGGGCTTGTGTCTACTATATAATAAGTAGGTGCAGGTTCTGCCGTTTGGACCGGTTTATTGGTTGAAGGATCTACTATGACGATTGAATTTCCCGTTCCTGTGCCGTATGAAGTATAATAATTTGATGTTTCCGAGTTTGAATACACGGTGTATCCTGTATCACCGTTGACAATTACAGGTGCTGCAAACGCTGTGCTTATCCCAAGCATAGCAATCAGTAGCACTACAAGCAAACAAGAAATCATTTTTTTCATCGGGCAATCCTCCACCATAATTTGTGAAAATTATGTTAACACAAAAAAAAGAGATGGTCAATATCATCTCTTTTAAAAATTTGCTATTTTTGTTGATTTTCTTGACTTTTTTGACTGCGGCTCAGGTGTAGTTTTGCCTTTGATTATGTCAACAATAATAGAAACTCAAGTATTATGGTAACGGTAAAAAGGAAGAAAATTCAGTCCGATTAAAATTGTTAATTCAATATCTTGATGATATTTTCAAGTTTTCAATCTCCGAATCTCAATATATTGTTCACCCGAAAATAAATTCTCTAAGTCCGTCAACCGTCTTAAAATAATTTTCGCAGTTTTCCCGCATGAATTTATCTATACCGGGCACACTGTATGCCCATCCGGCCCCCGCAAAATCCACGCCCGCATTTTTTGCCATATCGTATCCCGGCTTCAGGTCATCAATCATTAAAAGATCTTTTCTTTCAAGTCCGAGGTCTGCCATTACCGCCTCAATCGGCCAGACATTAGGCTTTCTTCTCTCGGGAGGCTGTTCCCATCCGTATATGGAATCCGGCACGGGAAGGCTGTTTTTTGAATAGTCCCTTAAGATATTTTCTTTCATGGAGTGGGAAATTACCGCTATATATCCGCCGCCTTGTTTTTGAAGGTCCATTATCTCTTTCATTCCCTCATAGGCGCTAGGGACATGCTCTTTTACATACCTCTGCCAGTATCTGACCTCCTCTTCCAATTCTTCGTCGGAAAGATTGAAGTCCTCGCGGCACATCTCTATAAAGCCCGGATCGAAATTTTTAAGGAAATAATCATCCAGGGAAATTGTCATTCCGGGACGATATTCTTTGAGGTACTCAACGAAACACGGATGGTGGATAGTAGCTGTTGAGTTGACCACTGTATCATCATGGTCAAATACGAGGCATTTGTATTTAGTCATCAATAGAAGGTGGCTACCTCCTGCTCGGGCGGGTTGCAGTTGAATGATTCGATATATGTCAAAACCGGCCCGCGTTTTCCATAGGCTCTGTGGAACTTTATCTCGATTTTTGCGGTAACTGTTATCCACTGATTATCCGTAAAGTCAAGATCCCCGCTGTACTCAAATACAAGACCTGCAAACTGTATGTCAGCTTCGCAGCATGTCATTACATGACGCCCGGCAACAAACGTACCTTTGGGAAGTTTGTCGCGGAAAAGAGCCTTTGCCTTGAATTTAACGGTCTTGCCATCGTATTTCTTTGCCTCTTCTGAAAGGTCTCTATACCACACCGCATAGTCTTCATCGGCTATCTCTATTACGGGTGCATCAACATCAAACGGGAGCGGATCGACTATGTCATCGTATTCAACATCGCCCTTTTCGTTTTCATAACAGATGTCAGCCCTTCTGGATGCAGCGCGCACTATCTTGTGATACTCCATTTTATCATATTCTTTTTTAAATCTGTTGAATATGACCAGCTCGCAGCTTTTCAGTTTATCATACGTAAGCTGACGCATATTGGCATTGTACGAAAGGAAAGTTGATGCGTCGGCAAACATGAATTCCTGATATACAATCCATTCCTCCGGAAGAGCCGTATATAGATTGTCGAGCATCCACATGCCGTTATACTCTATAACGCATCTCTCGGCATGGGTTTGCGCGGCAAAACTTTTGAAGGTCTCCTCGCTGAGCTCGTCTTCTGATTCTATATACTTTATATACACATTTTTTCCGTAGAACTGATCGGGCTCGTACTCTTCCATTCCCTCTTCACAGACAACGAGAAGAGTTTTTTCACCGTTGTTGAATCGCTTGTCTTCAAGCGTCTCCTGAATGAATTTCGTTTTTCCGCTCTCAAAAAAGCCCGTGAACAGATATACGGGAAAGTCCTCATTAAACATTGAAAAGCTCCTTCAAAGCATCCTCATCAAGTTTTGAGCCTATTACGCAGATTTTGCCTGTGGTAGAGGCATTTCCTTCGCGGATATCGCTCTCTCCGGGTACGTAGTCAAAGTAAATCCAGCTGTCGAGCGTTGAATCCACAAAACCTTTTGCACGCAGTATAACTCCGTATTTTTCATTCTCGAGTTCTTTGCAGATTGACTCGATTTCTTCTTTTTCAAACTTTCTTGCGGTCTCAAATCCCCATGACGTAAATATTTCGTCCGCGTGATGGTGGTGATGGTGTTCCCCGTCCCCGTCTTCACACCCGCAAGTGCAGTGGTGCTCGGCAAACTCATGGATTTCGCGTCCGAGTGAAACGGCTTCAAGAATCTGCTTCCCGTCGACTTTATCCCACGGTGTTGTGATTACCGGTGCCTCGCTATTGAGCTCTTTTACGACATCTATTGCCTTGCCGATCATTTTCTCGGGAGTTGAATCTGTGCGTGAAAGCACAACGACATCGGCATTTGCAACCTGATCGTTGAAAAATTCTCCGAAATTTCTTGCGTACATCTTGCAGCGGCCTGCATCGATGACTGTTATCTTGAGACCTATCTCGACATCCTCAACGCCGGATACGGCTGCGGCAACATCAGAAAGCTTGCCTACGCCGGACGGCTCTATAAGTATGCGGTCAGGCTTATACTCATCAATCACCTTGTGAAGGGCCTTTGTGAAATCTCCGACCAGCGTGCAGCATATACACCCCGAATTCATTTCGGTAATTTCAACGCCTGCGTCGGCTAAAAAGCCTCCGTCTATTGCAATCTCGCCGAATTCGTTTTCTATAAGTACTATCTTTTCTGTTTTATATGCTTCGGCAATAAGTTTTTTTATGAGCGTCGTTTTGCCGGCGCCTAAAAATCCTGAGAAAATATCGCATTTTGTCAGCATAACTGTGAGCCCTCGGGAACATCATCGTTCACTATCATAAGATTCAAAACTTCCTTGCCATCCACTTCCTTAACAGCGGACAAAAGCATACCGTTAGATTCAATGCCCATCATTTTTCTCGGCGGCAGATTGAGTATCGCAACAACTTTTTTGCCGACAAGCTCTTCCGGCTCGTAATACTTATGTATTCCGGACAGAATGGTCCTTTCGTTCGGTGAACCGTCATTGAGTGTAAACTTTAAAAGTTTTTCGCTTTTAGGTACGGCCTGGCATGTAAGTATTTTGCATACTCTCATGTCACAAGCAGCAAAGTGGTCAATATCAACATCTGCAAGCACCGGCTTTGATGTGTCGGCACTCTCAGGAGCGAGCTCGGCAAGTGCCTTTTCCATATCTATTCTCGGGAACAGCGTCTCGCCTTTTTTAACCTCCGCATCGAGCGGCAGCACACCGTATGTGCAGCACTTATCCCATGTATTATCCTCGCTTCCGATCTGAGCAAATACTTTTTCGGTTGTTTCGGGCATGAAAGGTGTAAGCATGACGGTTGCGCTTCTTATCGCCTCTAAAAGGTTATACATGACAGCTGCAAGTCTTGCGCGTCTGCCTTCATCTTTTGCAAGAACCCAGGGCGTTGTTTCATCTATATACTTATTGGCACGGTTTAAGAGCTTGAATACCTCTTCAAGGGCAAAGTGCGGATGGAATTCATCCATGTGCTTTGCATATTTTTCGGCAGTTTCCTCTATCATTAAGATAAGTTCCTTGTCTTCATCTGCCTCTTCGTGTTCCAAACCGAGCTTTCCGCCGAAGTACTTGTCTATCATGGCAACCGTTCTCGAAACGAGATTGCCGTATGTGTTGGCAAGGTCGATATTGATTGTATTTATTAAAAGCTCATTTGAGAAGTTTCCGTCCGAGCCGAACGGGAAGGTTCTCATAAGGAAGAATCTCAGTGCATCAACACCGAACTTCTCTGCAAGGACATACGGGTCAACAACATTGCCTTTGCTCTTGCTCATCTTTCCGCCGTCTATTACGAGCCATCCGTGTCCATAGACTTTCTTCGGCACAGGAAGCTCAAGGCTCATGAGCATTGCCGGCCATATAATCGAGTGGAAGCGTACTATCTCCTTGCCCACTATATGCACTGCCGGCCAGTATTTATCAAAATCATCATACTTGTCATTTAAGTATCCGAGAGCCGTTATGTAGTTTGAAAGTGCGTCAACCCAGACGTACACAACATGTCCCGGGTCGAAGTCCACGGGAATTCCCCATGAAAAGCTTGTACGCGACACGCAAAGGTCTTCAAGTCCCGGCTTTATGAAGTTGTTTATCATCTCATTTACACGGGACGCGGGTTCCAAGAACGTGCCTGTCTCAAGGAGATCCTGCACAGGCTTTGCGTATTTTGAAAGTTTGAAGAAGTAAGCTTCTTCTTCGGCATGGTGCACTTCGCGGCCGCAGTCCGGGCATTTGCCGTCAACAAGCTGGCTCTCCGTCCAGAAGCTCTCGCATGGTGTGCAGTACATTCCCTTGTAAGAACCTTTATATATGTCGCCCTTGTCGTACATTTTTTTGAAGATTCTCTGGATAGACTTGACGTGATAGTCGTCCGTTGTTCTTATGAATCTGTCGTTGGAGATATTCATAAGCTTCCAAAGATCAAGGATTCCCTTTTCACCAGTGACTATGTTGTCGACAAATTGCTGCGGTGTTACTCCCGCTGCCTTTGCCTTTTCCTCTATTTTCTGTCCGTGCTCGTCTGTTCCCGTCAGGAACATAACGTCATAGCCGCGAAGGCGCTTATACCTTGCTATTGTATCGGTTGCAACCGTGCAGTAGGCATGGCCTATATGCAGTTTGTCCGAAGGATAGTAAATAGGTGTAGTGATATAAAATGTCTCTTTTGCCATATTTTTAAATCTCCTTTATTCCGGATGAGTATAATACGTGTCCATTGAAGCGTTCCCGTTTGGCAGAAGCGTATTTGTAACCTCGTCGAGCACTTCGTTTCCTTCCGAGTCAATTACTCTTCTGTGCGTCTGCGTCATCTGGTAACCTTCTTCTGTATATAAATCGTGTGTCAGCTTTATAATGTATCCGGGTCTGTCATCGTACGCCGGTTCTATCTGCCGGTCGTAGGTGTTGACCCATGTGTATCTGTTGTCAAATTCTACCGGCATGTAGTCATCGTCTTCAAGCGTACCCCATATCTCAACTGTTATGTATTTTTCTTCCTGGTTCACATACACATCGATTCTGATGGGATAATTTTTGCTGTTTTTAAACTTAAAGTCGACTATATTGCCGTCCTCTGGCCATGCAACGGTAGCATCGGTTCCGAGCTGCATATACGAAACCGGGAACTGGTGGCATGTGCGGTCAACTGTCTCCAAAAATGCAAAAAGCGTTGCTGCATAAATAGTTGACGAAACCTGGCATGCGCCTCCGCCCGGTTCGGTTTTTACCTCTCCGTCCACATATACGGGAGCAAGCTTGAATCCCGCTTCCTCTGTTCTGGGGCCTACCGTGTCATTGTATGAAAACACATCTCCGGGATAAAGCACAATCCCGTCAATCTTCGATGCGCAAAGTGCGACATTTGAAACTCTCTCGGCAGCCGACGCGGGGAACTCCGTCGTCATAGCGCCAAGAAGATCGCGGTAAAGCCTCCCCCGCAGCTCCTCGCCTGTGACCTCGGGCCAGGAAACTTCAATCGGTATCTCTATTTTTTCTCCGGGCTGGGCACTTTCCCATATGGACTTCGCGTTATCCGCATCGAACCTGCATCCTACAATCTCGTCAACGACATCAAATTTATTGTCGTCTGTGTAATATGCATCTTCCGGTTCACGCTCAAGTTCGCTGTGGATTGCATCAAAATCCGGACATGTAAATTCGTTTTCGCATTTAAGATATGTAAGTTCTGTTTTTCCGTCTTTGAGTGAAGAAATTATCTCTTCTTTAAGTCCGGAAGCATCTAACTTCAGTTCTCCGAAGCCTTTTACCATGTCAAGCTTTGAATTTTCAAGATCAATGGTATAAAGCTCCTGACCCATGTATTCATTTATCTCTGCCTCGGCATCGGAAATGCATGTGTTTATATAATCGTCCGATACCGCGCTGTAGATTTCGTTGGCATCTGTTTTAGATACAAAGCTCTTGATATAAGTCAGAAGATTTTCAAAGGCGTTTCCCGTACGGCCGTAGCCGCAGGCCGCATCTGCGGCTTTTTCAAGAGATAGGACCACGCCGCTGTCAACCGGATCGACTTCAAATTCAATGCCGCCTATTGTGGTAACTTTCAGTTCGGTGCCCGTTCTTGTCTCCCAGCCCGAACTTTTAAGTCTTGTAAGCACCTCGTCCCTTGTAAGTTTTCCGACATCGGTATCACCCACAAAAACATTCGGAAAACTCTTATCGCTCTTTGAAACAAGGTAGGCCCCGGCCGCAACTGCCGATGCAATGACAATTAACAGCACGAGTATAACAATCAATGCTGCTTTGCCGCCTTTTTTTGTCTTCTTTTCTTTGATTGCCTTTTCAGGTCTTTCCTTTTTTACTTTAACCGTTTTGCTTTTTTCTTCCGGCGCTGTATGTCTTCCCATCAGTGTCCTCCGCCTCCCCAGACCAGGTCTCTGTCATGCCACCAATAGACGTCATACTCGTCCTGGTCTATGACTCCGTTTCCGTTATAGTCGAAGTTGAGGTCATCTTCGCGTACTATTCCTTCGTTGTTGTATACCGTTCTGAAATTCTTCACCCAGTAGCGGTTGCATACATAGCTGTACTCGCCGCTGAGATAAAGGGAATTATTGTCAAAGTACGGCTGGGCATGCCAGCCCTCTTCGTTTGTTCCCCAAAGCTCTACATAGAGCTTGTCACTTCCGTCATCAAGATATGCCTTGATTTTAACGGGGGTATCGAAGGGGTTTTTAAACTTCATGTCGTATGTATCGTCGGTGCCGTTGTTGCAGACATAAGCATCCGACCCCCGCTTTAAGTAGCCGTTTGAAGTTAACCAAAAATGATGCGGATACCTTTCAACCGGGTCCATGCATCCGTAAAGGCATGAGCAGTAAAGTGTTGATGCAACAAGGCTCGTGCCCCCTCCGACCATATATACCTCATCTTCCGGGTATGTGCCGTCGTATACCGCAGCCAGATTATAGTCAGCTGTGCTGCCCACGGTATCGTTGAACGAAAATGTCTCGCCGGGCATTATTATGACGCCGTCGATTGCTTCAACCGCCCTTTGTATATTTTCAAGTCTGGCCTCATCCGAGTAATCGGTATGTGAGTAGATGCTGCTGTACATGTCGTCATATGTGTACGGGTCTTCCGTAGGCTCAACTGTCGGCTCCGGCGTAGGTTCAGGTGTCGATACACTCTCGTTTGTCTGAACGGGACTTTCTTCCGCCGCCGCGTATGACCCGGATTCGGCAGGGGCAACCTCCTGCGTCACGGAAAGCCTCTTGATAAGCACAAACGATATGAGCAGGGCAAGTATGAATATTAATATTATGTAAACTGCTTTTTTCACTTATTATTATATTCTTCGTACATCTGCATGAAAAGTTCCTCATCGCTGAGAGGCATTTGCGTTTTTTCTTCACTGTCAAATATCTCTGAAAGCCATGGGGTGTTTTCTATTCTTCCGCTTGCCTGCACCTCAAGCAGTATGTTTATAAGCTGATTTGAAATCAGATAACCTGGAACCGTGAAGTGCCATCTTGACCCGTTTGGCTCGGCCCATCCCTTTGACTGGAAAATTTTGAGTGTCTTCTCAACCGGTTTCCAGTCGCTCTGGCAAAGACGTCTGTAATCGTTTTCGGATATGCCTTTGGAAGTTCTCATTCCGAGCATTATATATTCGGCCGCTCTTTCAAGAGGCGAAATCTCGTCGTATTCGTCGACTATCTTTTCCCCTCTCATCACATTCGTTATATATGACCTCAAATCCTTCACATAGCTGTATCTCAAGTGCCCTATGCACGAATGAGCTCCGGGTCCGAAACCCATGTAATCGTCCAGATTCCAGTATTTGAGATTATGTCTTGAATGAAATCCCGGTGCGCAGAAATTTGATATCTCATACTGCCGGTATCCGTATTTTTCAAGAAACTCAGCGGCATATGAATACATACTCGCCTGCTCATCGTCATCAGGCATAACGGGAGAGCCGTAATACTCCTTGTACATCGGTGTTCCCTCTTCGAGTCTGAGACCATAAACCGAGATATGCTCAACTTTTAAATTCACGGCCTTGGCCAGTGTCTCGGCCCAGTCGTTTTTTGTCTGGGTCGGCAGGCCGTACATGAGGTCTATGCTAATGTTGTCAAAGCCGGCTTTTCTGGCATTTTCTATGGCATTTGTTGCCTGTTTGTATGTGTGGCGCCTTCCGATTATCTTGAGCAGGTCGTTATTTGTGTCCTGGACTCCTATTGATACCCTTGTAACGCCGTTTTCGCGAAGCTCTTTGAAAAAAGCATAATCGCTGCTGTCCGGATTGCACTCTACGGTAATTTCCGAGTCCGTCCTGACGTTCCCGTTCAGCTTCAGCTCATCGAGGATCTCGCCTATATAGTCGGCCCCGTAATATGAAGGCGTGCCGCCTCCGAAATATATCGAGTCGACCTCATAGTTCTTGATTGCGCTTTCCGATTCTCTGATGTGAGTTATGAGGGCATCCTGGTATTCCTCCATCATATGCTCACAGTTTGAAAGAGAGTAGAAATCGCAGTATCCGCACTTGGATGCGCAAAACGGTATGTGAATGTAAATTCCGAGTTTATTCAAAAAGTCCTGTTACCTGTCTTGTAAATTTTGCGGGGTCTTCAATTTCCATGCCTGCCATAAGGTTTGCAAGTGTATTGAGTATTCTTGCCATATCGGCTGCTTTTTCGCGGTCGCCTTCATCGTATTCCTTCTTCATTGCCGCGATTGCAGCATTTTCAAGGTTGATTTCGAGAACTCTGCTGGCCTTAACTTTTCTCATCTCTTCAGACGGACCGTGCTTGAAATATTTCTCCATTTCAAGAGAAACGGGTCCTTCCGTTGAAAGCGCGCATGGCTGTGAGGCAAGCTTGTTGGATATCTTTGCCGAAACTATTTCCTCTCCGACGCTTTCCTTTATGAAGTCAAGGAATTCTTTCTGCTCAATATTTGCCTCTTCGTTTTTCTTCTTGTCCTCTTCCGTGTCGAATCCGAGATCTTCGGTAACTATGTTGCAGAAGGGCTTCCCATCCTGTTCCATAAGGTTGGCTACAACCATCTCATCGATTGCGTTCGTTAAGTAAATTACCTCATAGCCGCGGTTTCTTACCTCTTCACTTTGAGGCAGACTCATGGCATGCTTTATCGTATCTGCCGACGCGTAGTAAATTGCCTTCTGGCTTTCAGGCATATTTTCGACATACTCTTTGAGTGTCACCTGTTTTTCTTCCGATGTATAGAATAAAATCAGGTCTCTTAAAAAGTCTTTATATCTTCCGTACTCATCGCAGATTCCGCACTTGAGGTGGATGCCGAAGTTCCTGAAAAGTTTTTCGTAGCTTTCGCGGTCATCGGCCATCATCTTTTCCATCTCTCCCTTGATTTTCTTTTCAAGAGAGGTGCCGATTGTGTGAAGCTGGCGGTTATGCTGGAGAATTTCTCTCGAGATATTGAGTGAAAGATCCGGAGAATCAACTACGCCGCATACAAACTCGAAATAATCATGAACGAGGTCTTCGCACTTTTCCATTATCATGACGCCGTTGGAATAAAGCGTAATTCCCTTTTTGCTTTCGGGAATCAGATATTCCTCGTCCTGCTCACCGGGTATGAAAAGAAGCGCCTTGTAGGAAAGAGTACCCTCTGCATTCACTCTGACAGTAGTCATCGGGTCCTGCTGTCCTCTGTACTTTTCCTTATAAAATGCTACGCATTCCTCATCTGTGACTTCGCTTTTCGATCTCTGCCAGATCGGAACCATTGAGTTGATGGTTTCATTTTCCGTAACGGATACGGATTCCGTCTTGGGTGTACCGTCATCGTTAGTCTCTCCGGTTTCACGCTGCTCCGTGTGAGGAACATCCATCTTTATAGGCCAGCGCACATAGTCGGAGTATTTCTTTATAAGCTGCTTGAGCTTCCATACCTCAAGAAATGTTCCGTAAAGTTCTTCCTCGGTGTCTTCTTTAATATGCATGATGACATCCGTGCCAACACTGTCCTTTTCGGTTTCCTCGACAGTGTATCCGTCGACGCCTTTTGAGTTCCACTTGGTTGCGGTATCTTCACCGTACTTTCTTGTTATAACCGTTACTTCATCGGCTACCATGAATGCGCTGTAAAATCCGACACCGAACTGTCCGATTATTGAAATGTCTTCTTTTTCCTCCATCTCGTCCTTGAATGCCTTTGACCCGGACTTTGCTATAACGCCAAGGTTATTTTCGCACTCTTCTTTGGACATGCCGATGCCGTTATCCGACACCGTGATTGTACGAGCTTCCTTATCTGAAACTATATCAATTTTGAATTCATCTCTTTTTATGCCGACTTTGTCGTCAGTCAAGGAGATGTAGCAAAGCTTGTCTATTGCATCAGATGCGTTGGATATAATCTCCCTTAAGAAAATTTCCTTGTTGGTGTAAATTGAATTGATCATGAGGTCGAGCAGTCTCTTGCTCTCAGCCTTAAACTGTTTCTTAGCCATTTTTAACCTCCTGCGGCAAGATTTTTACAACTTGTAATTATATAATAAAGTAAGTAAAGTTTCAACCATGCGTTTGTCCCGTAAAAATTCTGTTTCTCTGAAACCAAATATCTTCATTTCAGTCCGGGCTCGGACTGTGCTGCACCGAAAGGATTCCATTACAAATTTAGTTTGCATTTTCAATAATTTATGTTAACATAACATTTGTATATTAATCCAAAAAAGGAGGACAAAATTTTGAAGCGCATTCTATCTGTAGTTTTATGTATTGTCATGCTCTTTGCTCTTTGTGCATGCGGTGAAAAAACTACCGCCACAAAGCAGGAAACTGCATCTTCCGCACCTGCATCAGCCGATGCTTCCGCTGCAGCTGCCGAAGTTCAGGCAACCCCCGATCCTTCATCAACGGCAAATCAGACCCAGCTCATTTTCTCAAATCTTTCGGCTATCACATCAAACGCCGACTACAGCACTTTCTATTTCACTGTTACGGACCTTGATCATAACGGAAGGCTCGAGGTTATTTCAGCTGTAACGGAAAGCAGCAACAACTATACCCGCGGTGTTGGCTATGAAGTAAACAGCACTTTTGATTCGCTTTCTCCGCTCGAGTTCTCACTCCCTGAAGGGCAGGGGCTCCCTGAAATCGTATCAAAAAATGCCGATACATATTATGACTCCGCATCAAACTCCTATTACTACATCTTCAACGATAACGGAGACGTAAACTCAACGGGTCACTATCTTACAATTGATTCTCTTTGCCTTAAAGACGGCATAGCAACCGTAACACCGATTGCATATCAGGATGTATCGGTTGAAAAAGGTATAACCGTCTATACATTTACCGACGGCAACGGCAGCACACTTAATCTTACAAGTCTCAGTGATTTTCAAAAGCAGCCCGACGTTAAGTATTCCGGCTTCACAAAATCCCAGACAAGCTTCAACTGGGTCAGCCTTGCAAATATAACATCTTCTTCTGTACTTGATACATGCTATGCAACATTTGCAGGTCAGGCAGTTGAAACTGCAGCTCCGGTATCCACCGCAACACCGGTTGCGGTTGTTACACCGGCCCCCGTTCCGACAATTCAGATTGTTGACGTCAACCCTGTAATCACAAAGAATCCGACCAGCGAATCGCTCTATGAAGGCGGCAGCTGCAAATTTGTTGCTCAGGCCAATGCCTACAATTACATGGCATGGAGCCTTGTAGACCCGAACGGAAATGTTTACGGTGCAACAACCACGCCTTACTCTCAGCTGGGTGTAGACGGTGCAAGCTCACCTTGTCTTACTCTTTCAAATGTTCCTCTTGCCATGAACGGCTGGAGAGCAAGGGCAACCTTCTACGGCGCAACCAGCGCCACAACATCTGATGCATACATCTATGTTTCCTCAGCTCCCGTAGTTGTAAAAACCGTAACGGCTTCCCCCGGTTCCGGCAGCTATTTCACTGATTATTCCAATATCGTATATCTCTACTCCTCAACCGGTGAAAATATCCACTATGAAGCAATCAAGTCCTGCGACACAGGCGCTTACGCATCAGAAAACATAGCCTCTGGTTCTCCGATTTATATCACCGGCATAAGCGGCCAGTGCATCTATGTTGAAGTCTATGCCAACGTTGTAGGCAGTGACAAGACCTCATACTTCTCATTCACTGTCGACTGCGCCCCGGCTCCGGTTCCGACCTATGTCCCCGGTCCGACAGCTGCCCGCGGCACACTCGGTCAGCAGGAAACTATGAGTACGGTCCCCATCTACATTGACGGTGGTACTTACTACGTATCTCTTGACAATATCACTCCTCAGGGAAGCGATCTTTATGCAGGCAGAGGATGCACCTGCTACTACTACGGATCATACGACAACATTTACTCTGTTGTTCTTGACTGAGCAATTTTCTAAAAAAGCAACCTCATAAAAAATGCGCCGGAGCTATTAAAATGCTCCGGTGCATTTTTATGAAATCTCGTGTCATGAAGTCTTAAGCGAAATCACCTTTATATCTTCGTTGTCCTGGAAAAACATGCTTATATCTTCCGGTGTTATTTTTTCTCTTATCTTTATATGCGATGCATACTGCACAACGCCGTCTTTTCGGGATATCTCCAGGTCTGTTACCTGTGCTTCTATGCCTTCAATCATGTTCTTGTACAGTTCATGAAATTCCGGCTTATCTTCGGCTACGACAAGCAGATAATTAGTCTTATATGCATCCGCCCCGACTGCGAATTTATGAAATACGAGCTGAAATATTGCTATCATCAAGGTAGCGGCAATTCCTATCAGATACATTCCGCTGCCGATAGCAATACCGACTCCGGCAGTAAACCAGACTCCGGCCGCAGTTGTAAGCCCCTTAACGGAGCTTCCGGTCTTAAATATCATGCCTGCACCGAGGAATGATATTCCCGATACCACCTGCGCTGCAATTCTCGCCGGGTCTGCGCCGCGTGTTCCGGCATAATAAAGTCCGTTTGCATCTGTCATATCGCTGAAACCGTATTTTGAAACTATCATCATGAGCGCGGCCGCGCAGCAAACTATAATATGAGTTCTTATTCCGGCTTCTTTGAATCTCTTTGTCCTCTCATAACCGATTCCGGCTCCGCAGCACCCTGCTACAAACAATCGTGTTAAAAAATCCAAATCAGACATTGAAAACTGCATGATGTACCTCTTTTCCGTTCTGTCTTCAATCTTTTCAAAAATAATTCGTTTTATTCTACTGTGTCTATCCTATACAATCAGCGCCCGGCGCGCAAGCATCAAATTTTGTAAAGCTTGTCCTTTTACGTATCACCGCAATATTGTAAGAAACTTTGGTTTATGGTATATTTCTCGGGAAAGAGCGAAGTCATTTCAGGCATTAATAAATATAATTTTTACATAGAGAGGTATATCGTCATGATAATGGACTGTGCAAAATATGCAGGTCTTTGCGAGTGCGGGAAAGAGCACAAGCTTGAGACAAAATTAGTGGTTGTCGAATACAATGCCACAGCGAACTTTGAAAAGTACATGGAACAGGTCGGTCTTGCGGGCAAGCGCCGTGCAGTTATATATGACCAGATGATTTATGATATTACAATGGGCAAACACATTGAAATCGATGAATCAAGAGGCGACCAGGAGATAGTTCTCCCTAATGAAGGGCTGCGCGCAGAAGACGTTCTCATCGAAGATATGATGAAAAAGCTCAACAATCCGGAAGTTCTTGTTGCCTACGGTGCCGGAACCATCATGGATTTCGGACGCTATCCAGCATTTAAGCTGGGTATCCCCTTTGTTGCCGTCCCGACACTTGCATCCTCCGACGGATTTACCGCAAGCATCTGCTCTGCAATAATTGACGGACAGAAAAAGTCAACAACCATGTGCGCACCCACCCTGGTTGTAGCCGATCTTGATATTATAAAGGGAGCGCCTAAGCGTCTCGTGTCATCCGGTATAAACGATATCCTTTCAAAATACATTTCAATTGCAGACTGGAAAATCGCCCATATTGCATCCGGCGAGGACTTCTGCCCCGTTATATGCGGTCTTGCTCAGGAGGCCCTTGACATTATGAGAGCGGCTGCAGATAAGATGGCTGCAACGGGAGAAATCGACCATGAAGCAATGACAATGGCACAGATGAAGTCCGGTCTTACGATGCAGCTTTGGGTGAATTCCCGTGCCGCATCCGGTGCCGAACACCTTATTGCCCATCTTGTTGAAATGCATCCGCCGCGCTTTGAAAATGCCGAAGGCATACACGGTGAATGCGTCGGTGTCGGAACATACCGCTGCATTCAAAAATATCATGAGCTGGCCTCCCTTACACCAAAAGCAAAAGCATTCGAGCCTTTAAGTTCCGATTGGGTTATGGAGAAGTTCGGTGAGAGACTTCATGACGGTATAATGAAAGAAAATGCCAACGACGTTCTCGCAACTTTTGATTCTCAGAACATCGTTGACCATTGGGACGAGATAGTTGAAATCATAAATGCAATCCCATCGGCAGACGAGATGGCCACACTTTATGAGGCTTGCGGATGCAAATATCTCCCCGAGCATATCGGAATCGACCCTTCGCTTTCAGATGAGATTCTTCCAATCTCCGCAGCCATAAGAAACCGTCTTACACTTGTAAGAATGCTTCGAGTTTTGGACTTTGAGTAATTTTTCAAAATTAAAAGACCGGTCCCTTCAAAATTTGGGATCGGTCTTATATTTTATGTCATGGCAGCTGCTGTTTATATTTTGCAGCGCTTTACTTGTCAACCGACAACCACGACTCCGTCTTCTTTGATTGTAATAGTATCACCGGTTTTCACTGCATCAAGAAATTCTGCACCGAGTGAATCAACAACAGGCATTGAAGCGTCTGTCCATACTGCACCCATGATGGCACCTGATGCTGCAAGAGAGTCAATCGGCTCGCTGAAGCACATGCATGCCGGGCCCTTATTTTCTGCAAGAACGGTGTAGAGAATCATGCCACCGGTTGTCGAACCGATTGTTATCGGAAGGCAGATTGCCTTGCCCTGCATGGGCATTCCGTTAATTTCGGGGTTGTTCTGGTCACCGCAGGGAACACCTTTTTTATTGAACATAATCGCCATCTGGAAGGATGCGAGAGTATTGAAGCCATTATGAGTTACAAGTGCCTCTGCCTGGCAGGTGCCGGGTACTACTACGCGGCCTTTGAATTCTTTACTCATTTATTTGCCCTCCTTAGATGTGATGATATCCAGGATTTCACCTTCGGTGTAGAATCTTGCGGATGTATATGTCCTGAGCTTGTTGGAGCATGTTATAACTGCCTTTTTCTTGCAAAGCGGATTGTTCATATACATAAGCGGGCAGATATAAGAAACTATTACGCCGCGGTTTTTGAGAAGTTTGGATTTCTCTGTTTTCTCAAATTCCTTTATAACCGGAGGAGACGCCGTGAAGACTGTGGGAACAGTAACTTTCCTGAGACCGTTCTTTTCAAGCTTTTCGACAATATTGTCGGTCCACTCGTTGAGCTGTCCAAGTGTAAGATGCGGGCATCCTACAAAGCAAAGCTGCGGTGCGGCATTGACATCTTTCCATATAACCGGATAGTTGTTCTTAACTCTTTCAAGTTCTGCATCATCAATGACATAAACCTGAGCGTCTTCCTTTATGAGCTTTTCGCCGAGTTCCTTTGCCTCGGGAGTAAGGTTATCAATATGATAAAGTCCTACTGCACCGTTTGATGCGGTTGCTGCGCCGAAGTCTTTAAGGTATGCTTCGTTTTCTTCGTTGAGTTCTGTGCCAAGCCATTTGTCGAGTCCCTTGACGTAAGGAACATCTTCCATGACCTTCATACCGATTGCGGAGCCTAAAAGCTGTGCCTCCGGTTTATTCTCACATTTTACCTCTACTATCCAGCTTGCTTTTCTGCCCTCATCGGTAAGGAAACCGAATTCGGGAACAAAGCCTGCAACTGAGCCCATAAGCTCAAGCATGCCGGAGTTGCGGTTGCACTTTGCGCCGAGCACGGAGTTTGCGTATACGACAGCCGAAGATTCCGCCCATGAAAGAACATCGCCCTTCTTGGGGACATTTCCTACCTGGGGCAGGTAGCATGTGCAGGTATAGTCGTCATCGCTTGTGATGCCGAGCTTTCTCATCTGCTCTTCATAGCGGTCCTGATAAGTGTACATGATCTGCTTGAAAACAACATCCTCGAGCAGGCTGCTCGGAACATTCTTATCAAGGGGTCTCGGGTCTGCCGTAAATTTCTGTCCGTCCGTAAGTCCTGCATCTATAATCTCATCAAAAACATCAAGAACAGGTGCAAGAACCTTAAGTCCGTAGGAAATAACTGTGTGTCCGTATTCACTCGTAACCGGAACCATTCTCTCAGCTCCGAAAGTTTCACCGAACATAACGAGTGTCTTGACGATTTTCGCCATTACCTCGCCTTTTTCTCCGTCGAGCAGAGCCTGCTGCTCTTTGGTAAGAATCATTGGGAATCACTCCTTATTATCATATTTTTGTTCGCTTGTTAAAATTATATCATTCTATTGCCGTTTGAACAATCAAAAAAGACATTGCGCCCCTTAAAATTTGTGCAATGTCTTTTGTTTATTATGCTTAACTCAAGTTCTGCTGCCGCCGGGGCCTCCGGGTCCTCCTCCGTGACCTCCCATGCCTCCGGGGCCTCCCATACCGCCGCCAAAATCTCCGTCAGGCTTTTCAGGCGGCTCTTCGGATGAGTCAAATGACCCCATATTTTCTCCGTGACCTCCCATGCCGTCTTCCCGGCCTCCGCCCATGAAGCCTCCGAAGCCTTGTCCGTGCATGTTCTCCTGTCCGTAGTCTTCCGGAACATTCTGGGTTCCTCCGGTTATTTCACAGGTGCCGGAATAATCTATCGCGCTGTCACCATGCTGTCCGAATGCTGTAACTGTAAGCGTACCTCCCGAGATGTAAAGGTCTCCGTTGGAGTCAATCCCGTCACCGCCGGCTGAAATTGTTATTTCTCCGCCGCTTATGTAGATAACCGCTCCGTCCTGAGTTACAAACGGGTCATTAGATCTTCCGCTTCCGTCCGATGCGTTGATACCGTCATCTCCGGCAGTTATATCTATCGTTCCGTCCTGAATGTCAACTACCAGGGCCTCGATGCCTTCCGTACCGGCATTTATCGTATAATTCCCTGACTTGAATGTTGCGGTGTCGTTTGTTTTGATGCCTTTCTTGCATGATGTTATTTCAACAGTTACATTCTTGGTATCAAAGTCATCCTTGGCAACTATTCCGTGACCGTACTCGGATGAAATTACTATTTCGCCGTGCCCAGAGATTTGAATGTCATCTTTTGCATATATTGCACCATCGACGTTCTCGTCGTCTGTCTGTACAAATGTGCCCGTATTGATAATCCGGTTTACGGTGTCCTCTTCGGCGGAAATAACCAGCTTATCCCCGTTAACGAAGTATATGCATGCCGAGCCCTCATTTTCGATTGTACATCCGGATAATGTGAGTTTGACCTGGGCGTCATCGTTTACTTCTATTCTTATCTGGCCTTTGAGTGTGCCTGTAAGGACATAGTTCCCCGCATTAGTTATGTTAACCAGATTATCGTCAACTTCATCTAAATTGACAGTCTGGTTATCAAGTGTGGCAACTTCCTCGTCAAAAATTTCCGTCTCGAGAATTTCTTTTATTGCCGCCGTAGGATTTGCCTCAACGGTGCCGCTTGCTGCTTCGGTTGATATTTTTGTTGTCTGCACAGCCTGTGTCTCTGTGCCGGAGCATGCAGTCATAAGAAGTGTCATGCTCAAAATCGGTATTAAAAGTTTTTTCATAGCGTGCTTATACTATCACGCATTTAAGAATAAAATTTCAACAGAATTTTAATAAATTGTGTATATTACGGATTTCCCGTTCCTTTGCCGAATATACCGCCGGATTTATTTTACTGTACGACGCCCGTGAAGAGTCCGAATTCATCGGCTTTATTGTTTTCCTCGAGCAATGAGTCGCTGAGATACTGTCTGTATTCTACCTGAAGATTTTCGTACCTGCTTATGGTATCTTTGGATTTTTCCCAAACATTTTCAACTATTTCGTCGTATTCGTCTGTAAATATGCCAACGATGTCAGCATCAAGCTTTCCTTTTTCGGCATCACCGTTCAATATTTTAAGAACCGTATCCTTATCCATGACTTCCTTATATGACCGCTTTTGCAAAAGAGCGCTTGCAACATCGGCAACCTGTATAATTCTGTCCTGAACCGTAAGTTTCTCCGCTGTAAGGCCCAAAGGATATCCGCTTCCGTCAAGCCTTTCGTGGTGATGATATGCAATTTCAACCACGCTGTCAGGCAGAAAATCCTTTAATATATTTCTTGTATAGATGACATGATTTTTCATCTCGGAATATTCTTCTTCTGTCAGCTTTCCCGGCTTTTCGACTATCCCCATAGGTACATCTATCTTGCCTATGTCATGAATTCTGGCTGCACAGCATACTTTTTCTCTCTCAAGGTCATCAAGTCCGAGCTTATATGCGAAAATATCAGCGAAAAGACTTGTCGTAATTGTGTGTACAACAGTCTGCTCACTTTTGAAATCTATTTCGCTCGAAAGCATCTCTATGACCGGATTAATAAGTCTTTCTATGCGCTCATGCTTATCAAAATAATTTCTGACCTCATCTCTGAAGCTGCCGTCCTTGAGATGGGTAAGCAAATTATACTTCTTATTGGCCTCTATAAAATCATCGACATCGTCAGGATTGAAATTTTTTCCGGAAACTTCTTTTATCTGACGCATCATCTCATCGTCATTGCCGATAACATCGAGTACATCTACTCTGTCAAGGAAATGTATCAGTATGCCATCATCTATAAAGTCACTTTCTACAGTATCCCTCTGCGAATAGAATGTGTGATGATACAAAAGTACCTCTGCATCATTGCCTATCGGGGAAAAATACTTCATAAAAAGATATCCGTATATGCAATGCTCAAGCGTGTTTGTTACATCAAAACGCAATAAATCCAGGAATTTTTCTGTTTTATATGCTCCGATGTCATGAGCATAACAGGCAAGCATCATGTTTTCCATCTTTCGGCTGTCCGGTATGCCTCTGTACTGTGCCAGCTTAAGATACAGATACGCAACTCTTTCGCCATGGTCAACTATCTGCTCATTAAGCTCCTTCAATATTCTGTTGAGCACCAAGTACAGTGATATATCGCTCTTCAGTCGAATCATTATAATTCCTCCGTGCTGCAGT
>R05__coassemble_111_pt1 | contig 46039 bp, 42 predicted proteins | sample R05__metabat2_high_PE_014 | metagenome-assembled genome bin R05
GGATATTGACCACCCGGTTGCTGCCTATCTAGGGCACACCTAAAAAAGTGCTGCATTTTCATTCATGAAAGCCGGCACTTCTTTTCTTGTAAGGAGTACAAGGAAGTTTTGAAAAAATCTTTTTGAACTAACTGTAAACAGGTGAAAAATACATTGACTTTATATCTATTAAATGGTATATTAGCACTCGAGATACAAGAGTGCTAACACTCTGCTAAAGGAACTGCCAATGGAACTTACTGAGAGAAAAAAGAAAATACTTGCTCTTGTGGTTGAAGAGTATATCGAGACCGCAGAGCCGGTCGGGAGCAAGTTCCTCGCTGAGCAGACAGATCTCAACTGCAGCTCGGCAACAATAAGAAATGAGCTTGCAGAGCTTGTCAATATGGGCTATCTCGACCAGCCTCACACATCTGCCGGACGCGTACCGACGCCTGCCGGATACAGGATGTATGTAAATGAGCTGATGGAGAAGCAGAAGCTTTCAATAGAGGAAACTGAGCAGTTAAACCAAAAGCTTGAAGAAAAGCTGGTGCAGCTCGACAACACCATAAGCGATGTATCCAAGCTGGCATCACAGTTAACCGAGTATCCGGCACTGGCATTTACGACCCAAAAGGCTGTCACCATAAAGCGGTTTGACATCATATATGTGGACGCCAACAACTTTATAATTGTAACTATGCTGAGCGACAATACGGTTAAGAACAAGCTTGTCCACTTGCCGATTTCCGTTGACGAACAGATGGTTCAGAAACTGTCAAATCTATTCAATGCCTCTTTTACCGGCATAAGCGAAAACGAGATCACATCCGTACTTATAAATTCAACTGAGAGAGCTGCCGGCGATACTGTGGGACTTACATCCGTAATTGCGGCGTTTGCAATAGAAACTCTCACAACGGCCCAGATGCCCAGTGCATTTTTAAGCGGAGAAAACAGACTTCTAAATCAGCCGGAATTCCGTGACCCTGATAAGGCACACAAGCTTATGAGTTATCTCTCCGGCGGCGGGTACATACTTCCTCCCGGAGATGAATTCTCCGGAGACAACGAAGTCAGGGTACTGATAGGACCTGAAAATGTTGCCGAAGAGCTGAAAGAATCAAGCGTAATTGTGGCGACATACGATGCCGGTGACGGGACGAAAGGACTTATAGGAGTCGTAGGGCCCACAAGAATGGATTATTCCGTGATAGCAGCCAAATTAAGTTTCCTTGCACAGGGACTTTCAAACAGACTCGGAGGCGGGAACGTACCGCCGCAGGGCATGCACAATAAGCTAATAATTAAGGGAGATGATTCCAATTTCAGATAAGGAAAAAATAGAAAACGAAGTTTCCGCTGCCGAAGAGGAAAAAGTTACCGAAGAGGCAGCAGAGGAAACTGCAGAGGAGACAAAAGAAGAAGTCCCCGAAAAGGCCAAGGAAGAGAAGAAAAAAGAAAAGAAAAAGGACAAAAAAGCTTCTGCCGCCGAAGAAGAGCTCGCACAGGAAAAAGATAAATATCTCAGACTTTATGCGGAGTTCGACAACTACAAAAAGCGCACTCAGAGAGAAAAAGACAATCTCTACGGTGATATAAAGGCAAATGTAATAAAAGAGATTCTTCCGGTTTATGATAACCTGGCAAGAGCTCTTGAACAGAAGACCGAGGACGAGGCCTATTACAAGGGAGTCGAGATGACAATGAACCAGTTCACTCAGACACTTGCAAAGCTCGGAATAACAGAAATACCCGCACTCGGTGAAAAGTTCGATCCGAACATACACAATGCGGTAATGCATGTGGATGATGAGGAAAAAGGCGAAAACGAAATAGTTGAAGTGTTCCAGAAGGGTTTCATGATGGGAGACAAGGTTATCCGCTTCGCCATGGTTAAAGTAGCAAATTAAAAAATAAAAGGAGATATATAGTAATGGGAAAAACAATAGGTATTGACTTAGGAACAACAAACAGCTGTGTTGCAGTTATGGAAGGCGGCGAGGCAGTCGTCATCGCAAACGCGGAAGGTGCAAGAACAACCCCGTCAGTCGTAGCATTTTCAAAAGACGGTGAGCGTATGGTAGGCCAGGTCGCAAAGCGCCAGGCAGTTACCAACCCTGACAGAACCGTTTCCTCTATCAAGCGTGAAATGGGTTCTGACTACAAAGTAAAAATTGACAGCAAGTCATTCACACCGCAGGAGATTTCAGCAATGGTTCTCCAGAAGCTCAAAGCAGATGCTGAAGCTTACCTCGGAACCAAGGTTACAGAGGCGGTTATCACAGTTCCTGCATACTTCACAGACGCACAGCGCCAGGCAACAAAGGACGCCGGCAAGATTGCGGGTCTTGAAGTAAAGCGTATTATCAATGAGCCCACAGCCGCAGCACTTGCTTACGGCCTTGATAAGGAAAATGACCAGAAAATTATGGTTTATGACCTCGGCGGCGGCACATTCGATGTATCCGTTCTTGAAATAGGTGACGGTGTCATTGAAGTTCTTGCAACAGCAGGAAACAACCGTCTCGGCGGTGACGACTTCGACGAGTGCATAACCAAGTACCTCGTAGATGAATTCAAGAAGACCGAAGGCGTTGACTTAAGCGGCGACAAGGTTGCAATGCAGAGGCTCAGAGAAGCAGCTGAAAAGGCAAAGATTGAACTTTCAGGCGTAACTTCTTCCAATATAAATCTTCCTTACATTACAGCAGACGCAACAGGTCCTAAACATCTTGACGTAACTCTTACACGTGCAAAGTTCAACGAGCTTACACATCACCTCGTTGAAAAGACAGTCGGCCCTGTAAAGCAGGCTCTTTCAGACGCAGGACTCAAGGCAGAAGAAATCAACAAGGTCCTTCTGGTAGGCGGTTCAACCCGTATCCCCGCTGTTCAGGAAGAAGTCAAGAAGCTTACCGGTAAAGAAGGCTTTAAGGGCATCAACCCCGATGAGTGTGTTGCACTCGGCGCTGCAATCCAGGGCGGTGTTCTTTCAGGCGATGTTGAAGGCATAGTTCTTGTAGACGTTACTCCGCTTTCACTCGGTATCGAGACTCTCGGCGGTGTATGCACAAAGCTCATTGACCGCAACACCTCCATCCCGACAAGAAAGTCACAGATCTTCTCAACCGCAGCCGACAACCAGACAAGCGTTGAAGTAAATGTACTTCAGGGTGAGCGCGAGATGGCAGCATACAACAAATCCCTCGGAAGATTCCACCTCGACGGAATTGCACCGGCAAGACGCGGAATCCCTCAGATTGAAGTTTCTTTCGATATAGATGCTAACGGTATCGTAAATGTTTCCGCAAAGGATCTCGGAACCGGCAAGGAACAGCACATCACCATCACTTCCTCCACCAACATGTCAAAAGAAGATATAGACAAGGCAGTCAAGGAAGCTGAAATGTACGCAGCAGAAGATGCAAAGCGTAAAGAAGAGGTTGATGTACGCAACCAGGCAGACCAGATGGTTTACCAGACCGAGCAGACAATGAGCGAAATGGGCGACAAGCTTGATGAGGCAGACAAAGCTGAAGTCAATGAGAAGCTTGCAGCACTCAAGAGCGCACTTGAAGGCACAGATACAGACAATATCAAGAGCGCAACAGAAGCTCTTACCCAGGCTTTCTACAAGATTTCCGAAAAGATGTATCAGGCAGCAGGCGCAGCACAGGGTGCAGGATTTGACCCCAGTGCCGCCGGTCAGGCAGATAACGGACCGCAGTACTATGATGCCGATTACACTGAAGTAGTCGACGACGATAAATAATAATTGACCGGAGGCCTTTATGGCTGATCAGAAACGAGATTACTACGAGGTGCTCGGCGTTGAGAAAGGCGCCACACCTGAGGAAATCAAGAAAGCATACAGAAAAGTAACTAAAGAAAATCACCCGGATTTACATCCGGGTGATAAGGATTGCGAAGAGAGGTTCAAAGAGGCCAACGAGGCTTACGAAGTTCTTTCCGATGAAGAGAAGAGGAAAAAGTATGACCAGTACGGACATGCTGCATTCGATCCAAATGCCGGATTCGGCGGTGGATTCGGAGGATTTGATTTCGGAGACCTCGGAGATATATTCGGAGACATATTCGGCGGCGGCTTCGGTGGATTCGGAGGAAGCACAAGAAGGACCGACCCGAATGCCCCGAGACGCGGAACGGATATACGTTCAACTCTCAACATAAGCTTCGAAGAGGCTGCATTTGGCTGTGAAAAAGAAGTACAGGTCGGCATAATAGAGCAGTGCCCCGACTGTAAAGGAAACGGCTGCGCCAGCGGTACAACTCCCGAGGTTTGCCCCGAGTGCAACGGCCGCGGCCAGGTAATTACACAGCAGCGTACGCCTTTTGGAATGGCACAGACACAAAGCCAGTGCCCAAAATGCAAAGGCAGCGGCAAGATTATCCACCAGCCATGCAAGACATGTCATGGTATGGGCAACATAAGGAAGCAGCATAAAATAAACGTCAAGGTACCGGCAGGTATTGATGACGGCCAGGCGCTTCCGCTTCGCGGCAAGGGCAATGCAGGTGCAAACGGCGGACCTGCCGGAGATCTTTATATCTCCATTATAGTCCGTCCGTCCGCAATTTTTGAGCGTGACGGTGCAACGGTTTATCTCGAACAGCCGATTTCATTCGCAGAAGCTGCACTCGGAGCCGAAGTTGAGGTTCAGACAATTGACGGCAAGGTTAAACTTCCGATTCCTGAGGGAACCCAGACCGGAACAACGTTCCGCCTTAAAGGAAAGGGTATTCCTTACCTGAACGGGAAGGGAAGCCGCGGTGATCAGTTCGTCACCGTAACGATAAAGACACCGAAGAAGCTTACAAGTGAGCAGAAGGAACTTCTCAGAAAATTTGCCGAAGCATCGGGCGATGCTAAAAACCTTAAAAACATCTTCGGAAAAAAGAAATAAAAGCTAAAGGAGCTGTGCAGGGCACGGCTCCTTAAACTTTGTAATGCGGTGAAATTGAGCGGCGGATGATTCGGAGGACAAAGTGTGATCCATATTGCAAATCACCACCGCTGCATTGCCTGAAAGCTTGCCTAGGCGGACTCTTTTCTGTAGAGCAGATCGCAGATGTTATTTATAAAATTTTTGAGATTTTCTCTGCCGATGTAGTCATCGGGATTATCAAACTCAAAATCGTAAAGCTGTTCCTCCAGCTGGTCGAGCAAATCTCTAAGCTTGCTTGCACTCATTGTTAAATACTGTTTACCCATTTTTTAATTCTCCTTAAAAATTAATCAGTTTAAGAGACTATTTACGTTCTGCCGGTGAATTTGATTTTTATTTTCATCTCTTTGATTATATTGTAACAAAAAAACTGGTCTAAAATCCGACCAGTTTTAATAAAAATAAAAATATTTAAGATGATTATTTTTTGTAGACTCGGCATTCGTAAGGCTTTAAAAGATCACCGTTATCTTTATAGTTGCTCAGAACAATTTCTCCGCTGCATGAAAATTCAACGGGCTTTTCGGTAAATGAACATACAACCGTATATTTGTCACCGCGTTCGTAGGCAAATATTTTCCGGCTCGACTTGTAAAGCTCTTTATACGGGGCATCACGTTCCATCTCTTTTTTGAGACGTATTGCCTTACGGTAGAAATTGAGAACTGAATCGGGATCTTGCTCCTGCGATTCGACATTGATTTCGGTATAGTTTGGATTTATATAAAACCAGGGCTCTTCGGCGGTTGTAAATCCGGCATTTTTGCCGTTTGTCCATGGCATCGGGGTTCTTGCGCTGTCGCGTGACGCTCTGTACGAAATTTTAAGCCTGAGCTTCTCGGGAAGTTTAAGATGAGCATTTCTAGTCTGAACGTCTTCGTATAGAGACATGCTGTCGGGATACCAGTTAGTCATACCCAGTTCCTGCCCCATGTATACAAACGGTGTACCCTGCTGGAACATGTAGGCTGCACACAGCATCTTGGCGCTTTCAACGCGGTATTTTTCGCTTCCGTATCTTGAAACGACCCTTGAATGATCGTGATTTTCAATATAGAGAAGATTCCAGCCTTTGCCGTTTACCTTGTTCTGCCAGGAAGAAAATGCTTTTTTCAGTTTCTTAAGAGAAAACGGAAGCGGGTAAAAGTCAGTTATGAGACAGTCGGCACCCATGCACTCGAACTGAATCATCATATCTATTACGTTGCTGTCGTTGTCTTTTGTGTATTTCAGTGCCTTTTTGGGGCCTGTAAGTGCTGTTTCCGAGATTATGACGTAATCGTGCCCGTCAAATGCCTCGCGTTTGAACTGCTGCATATACTCCTCAAAATGAGGACCGTAGTTGTAGTTTAATATACCTTTCGAAACCGGGAAAATGTAGTCGTTCGGAAGACCTTCTTTTTTGGATATGAAAGTGATTACATCCTCGCGGAATCCATCGACACCCATATCAAGCCAGAATTTCAGAAGCTTGACGACTTCCTGCCGTACAAGTGGGTTGTCCATATTAAGGTCCGGCTGTTTTATTGCAAAGAGGTGGAGATAATACTGCTTTCTTACATCGTCCCACTGCCATGCCGAGTCACCCTCAAATAGACTGTCCCAGTTGTTCGGCTTATCTGTCCAGATGTAGTAATCCGTGTAGGGGTCGATTCTCCGGCGCGATTTTTGAAACCATTCGTGTTCATCGGATGTGTGATTCACAACGAGGTCCATTATGACCTTAAGGTCTCTTTTGTGTGCTTCATCAAGGACCTTCTTAAATGTTTCCATGCCGCCGAATTCTTCGGCAATATCCATGTAATCCGCAATGTCATATCCGCAGTCAACACCGGGAGAGGGATAGAGAGGATTAAACCAGATGCCGTCAACTCCCAGGCTTTTTACATAGTCGAGTTTTTCAAGCACTCCGTAAAGGTCACCCATGCCGTCGCCGTTGCCGTCTTTGAAAGACCTTGGCCATATCTGATAGAAAACGCCGTCTTTATACCATTTGGTCCTGCTCAAATTCTTGCACCTCCGTGTTTCGTAATTTATAATACATTATATGTAGAAAAAGCGTGAAAAGCAAACGGAGGAGAAAATATTATGATCCGTGAACTTGAAGTAGACAATCTTAAATATTTTGCTTTAAGCAACAAGAACTTAAGCCTTTTGTTGAGAATAAAGTCAGGACAGGTGGAGCTTTTGCACTTCGGCGCAAGCCTTCACGAAGATGACCTTGCCGTAATGGCGCTAAATCCCGGACCCGGCTGGGGCACAAGTACAATGTATGATGGTGTATGCCTTGATACAATCCCGCTTGCATGGAGTGCAGGCGGCATGGGAGACTTCAGAGAGTCTCCGGTTGAATTTTTGATAGATGGTGTAAGTACGGTACCGGCATTTGTGTTTGAAAACGCAACCAAGGTCCCGTCAGGCATGTCATCTGCGCTTCCGGGGCCTAAAGGCGATTGCGATACGCTTAAAATAATACTCAGGTCAAAATATGCGCTTTTAAATCTTTACTTTGAACTTTATGATACCGCACTTTGCAGAAGATGCGAGCTTATAAATGATTCCGGAAAAGATATGACAGTTACAAAGCTCATGAGCTCCATGCTTGACCTTAAGGGCAGCTATACCATGAAGACGTTTGACGGAAGCTGGATAGCAGAAACTCATGAAAACGATACTGCTGTTACATGCTCAAAGGTCGTAAATGAGTCGGTCACCGGTTTTTCATCAAATCGCCACAACCCCGGATTTATACTGTATAACGGCGAGGATACATACGGATTTAATATAATTTACTCGGGAAATCATTATTCGTCTGCGCAAAAAAGCCATCAGAACCTGACAAGAGTCATGCAGGGAATGAACTGCGATAATTTCGCATGCCCGCTGAAAAACGGTGAAAAGCTTGAGACGCCTGTTGCCGTTATGACGTATTCAGACGGCGGCTTCAACGGCTTAAGGCATATAATGCATAAGTTCGTAAATGAGCATATTGTGCCGCAGTACTGGCAGTATAAAGAGCGCCCGGTTTTATATAACGACTGGGAGGGCTGCATGTTTGACTTTACAGAGAGCAAGCTTATCTCTTTGGCAAAAAAAGCAAAGAACCTCGGATGTGAGCTTTTCGTACTCGATGACGGATGGTTCGGAGAAAGGAACAGCGATACCGCGGGCCTTGGCGATTACAGCGTGAACAGAAAAAAGCTTCCTAACGGCCTTGAAGGACTTTCCGGAAAAATTAATAAGCTTGGCATGGATTTCGGACTCTGGTTTGAACCGGAAGCTGTGAACCCCGACTCAGACCTTTACCGGGCCCATCCCGATTGGGCACTGGAAGGCGGACTTGGAAGAAATGAGCTTTTGCTCGACCTCAGACGTGAAGACGTAAGAGATTATATAGTGGAAAATGTATCCGGAATAATAGACCGATCAAACATAAAGTACGTCAAGTGGGATATGAACCGTCATTCACCTCTTCTTGGATATGAAGCGCATAAATATATCCTCGGGCTTTATGATGTACTGAAAAGGATTTTTAATCCCAGACCTGAAGTACTGCTTGAAGGCTGCGCCTCCGGAGGCAACCGGTTCGACCTCGGCATATTATCATTTGCACCTCAGTGCTGGGCAAGCGACAACACGGATCCGATTGAGCGCCTTGATATTAAGACAGGACTTAGTTATCTTTATCCGCTCTCAACAATGAGCTGCCATATCTCGGCAAGTGCGCATATTCAGACTCTTCGCGCAACACCGCTTTCAACAAGAGCCAATGTCAGCTTTTTCGGCATATTCGGGCTCGAGCTTGAGCTTTCCCACCTTCTTCCGGTTGAGATAACAGAGATAAAAAATGCGGTTGAATACTATAAGGAAAACAGAATGATATTCCAGTTCGGAGAATTTTCTGAGCTTAAATGTGAAGAAGGCGCTGTTGCATGGCAAGTAAAAAAAGGCACCGACATAATTGCCGGAGTATTTCACCGCCTCGTGCATGCGGCTCAAGGCTACGAGTGGCTTTATGCGGATGCCGATAAAGGAAGTATATATACAGTCGAATCAAGGCCGCAGCTGTTAAGAGTGGGTCAGTTTTCGTCAATGCTTAAGCATATTGTGCCGGTTGACCTTAATCCAAACGGCACGGTTGTGAAGGCGGTTGACAAATATTATAAAATGCACGACGCTGAGCAGAGCTTTTCATGCTCAGGTGCAGCGCTCAAAAGCGGAGTTCCCATGAACCTCAAATTTACCGGTACAGGCTATGATCAGAATATGAGAAATCAAGGAGATTTCGGAAGCAATGTCTATCTTATAAGGAAGAAGTTCTGATAATGGATTTTTCATCGATTGAAGAGCTGACCGGGAATTTTCCCGGATGGGAGTATATATCTTTGATAGCGGGAGCAATATTCATACTCCTGGCAGCTTTTTTGATAATAAGCTACATAAAGTCATATAAGAAAAATCTGTTTTCATATGTGACGATAGGAAGGCTGGGACTTGGCCTTTTCTTTTCGGTGCTGGCATTTTTCAGAATAAGATATTTTCTCCTTTACGGAGATGAGGGCACATATTATTCGATGATTGCCGGTATGATTTTTTCGGCAAGGAGTTTTATGATAGTTTCAATGCCTCTTTTGCTGATCTTTGCGGTATCGTTAATTGCAGCAAATGTTTTTCTTATTATCAAAGAAGGATTCAGCCTCAGCAATTTATATGCATCTGCTGTCGCTCTTTTGATAATTGCCGGAAGCTTGGGGATAGTGTATATAGAGCTTCATCCGCTTGAACTTATGATGTCCAATGAATTAAAAAATATTTGCTACTGCCTTTACTGCTATTTCGGGTGTCTTTTTATTGCAGTCGTTGCCTGCACATTGATAGCGGGTAAAAGAACACCTGAGTATGACAAGGACTATGTAATGATACTCGGCTGCAAGGTGCGCCCGGACGGAACTTTATATCCGCTTATACGATCAAGAGTTGAAAGGGCAATGGCATTTGTAAAAAAGCAGGAGGAAAATACCGGCAGAAAAGCGATATTTGTACCATCCGGAGGAAAAGGCAGCGATGAATGCATCGCCGAGGCCGACGCCATGAAAAGATTTCTCGTTGAAAACGGGATTGAAGAGGATAGAATTCTTGCTGAGAATAAATCCGCTACAACATACGAGAATATGCTGTTTTCGAAAAAGCTTATAGGAGATGAAAAGGCGAATGTAGCTTTTTCTACGAGCAGCTTCCATGTCCTAAGAAGCGGACTTCTTGCCTCTAAAATAGGATTTAAAATGGACGGCATGGGAGGAAAAACTGCCTGGTTTTACTGGCCGAATGCGTTTGCCAGAGAATTTCTTGGCCTTCTTGCGGCATCATGGAAAGGGCAGGTGATTATGATATCTGCAGTTACAGCTGTTGCGGCCGGTCTTGCGAGACTGCTTGTTTGAGCAGACGGTAAAATTGGAGATTGCACTAAAATCAACCGCATTGCATTTTATGATGCAATGCGGTTGATTTTGGTGCGCCAGAGGATAAGAGAACGTTTGCCCTAAATATGCTAAGCCAGGCCGTTACAAATGAATATCCCGCAGCGTGCAAGGGTACTTCAGCATCCTTGCACGCTGCGGGATAGTGCACTCTTGTGTTTGAAGCTCCGGACATAGGGAGCTACCTGTCCGGAGCAGTGAGAGGTCGACGCCTCCTACCCGATTAGGGAATATATTTTTCAAGAAGTACAAGGTTTACATCCTTGAGACCGTTGAATATGCATGGGACAATGGATACTTCTTCGTAGCCCAGTTTTTTATAAAATGCCCTTGCTGTCGTATTTTTTGCATTGGTGTCTATCCGAAGATAATGACAGTTATTTTTGAGGGCATACTCTTCATAGTATTGCTCAAATGCTTTGCCAAGGCCTTTACATTTTTCGCCGGGGTCAATTACCAGTGTATGCATGACCATGACCTCGTCATCACCGGCACTGTACTTCCAGGGCGCACCTTCGTAGACATCAACCTGAATTTTGTTAAGTATTGCGGTGCCGGAGATTTTGCCGCTGCTTTCAAGAACGAAAAGATCCTCGCGCGCAAGTGCGCTTTCGGCTGTTGCTCTTTCGGGATATATGCCTCTTTTCCAGCCGATGTAGGTATCACCTTTTTCTTCTGCAGTGTGAATATTCGAGTAGATACCGGCAACGGCATCTATGTCCAGGGATGTTGCTTTTCTGATTATCATATCGGGCCTTATACTTTTTTGCTTTCTATTTCGGCACAGATTCTGTCATACTCTGCCTCATCGAGCTTGTAAAACTTTTTATAGAGAAGATATGTTGCAAGCATAAAAGCAAGCGGGATAATGGTTATAAACAGAAGCATTCCGATTTTTTGCCCGGACTGAACATTTGCCAGGACACCGGCAATTTTTTCAAGCTTTATGCTTTCGGTGATTTCACCGAGACTGTTCTGCTGCTCAAGAGCTGAAATCTGATTGGTATAGTTTGTAACACCGAAGAGTATATACGAAAGATTGACTATACCGACACAGATTGCGCTTGCAAGCTTTGTGATAAAAGGACGGGCTGATGCGATGATTGCATCATCTCTTTCACCGTGAAGATACTCGTTGTATTCAACGGTATTGAGGATGGAAATCATACAGATGAGGTAGTATGCGTAAAAACCGAAGTTTGCAAGCATGTATCCTACTGTGAATGCGTAGAATTTTGCTGAACTTGCGGGCATTATAATTCCGACTAAGAACATTTCAATGTATCCGATGGCGGAAACAATGAACATTTTCCACATAAGGGGCTTTCTTTCAATCTTCTTGGCAATTGCCGGGTAGAAGATCATAAGAAATGCGGTGGGCACCATGCCGAGTATTGTAAAGAGACTCCAGAAACCGCCTTCATACCCGAACTCAAAGTATACATACATCTGACCGAGCCCGTTAAGACATATGTTCTGCCCTACTTCTTGAAGAAGAAATATTACGGCAATCCAGAGAAGCTGGTCATTGTTTTTAAACACGCTGATTATCTTCTTGAATGAAAAAGGAGGAACAGGCTCTTTTTCATACGAGCGGTCCTCATGCACTCCGAATACCGTGAAACAGAGAAACAATGGAGCGAGTATTACAACAATGAGTGCAACCTTTCCGTAGGCAAAGGATGTGTTGCCGCCGATAGCCATGGCACCCACTGTGAAAAGCGGGATAAGTACAGATGCAAGTGTTCCGCCAATGCCGGCAAATAGGTTTGTACGGGATGTAAACTGGTCTCTTACATGTGCATTTGTTCCAAGGGATGGAATCATGCCCCAGTAGGAGATGTCGTGCATGGTATATGTGATTGAATAGCAAAAATACATGATCCCGAAGAACCAGATAAATTTCCATCCCTGAAGCTTTGTATTGAACATAGCATAGACAACAAGAGAGGTAGTCAGTATGCCGATTACGAGCCAGGGCTTGAATTTACCCCACTTCGTGCGGGTCCTATCAATAATATTGCCCATGACGGGGTCATTGAGTGCGTCAAAGACTCTTGCACCAATCATTATTGCCGTTATGGCACCGAGCATCTTGGCATCAAGCTGGCGCGTGAACATTACAAATGTGAGGAGGTAGCTTGTGAACAGCTGATAAACCATATCACGTCCGACTGTTCCGAGAGGGAACATCAACAGATTTTTCTTGGTTGTTTTTGCATCCATATCGGTAATTCTCCCATTAGAAAAGAATATATTAAGTTTATCATAATCGAAGAAAAAATGATACGGGCTCTTCCGGTATTTTCGTGATGCCGGGAATAATACAATAAAGTGCAGTAGACAGTATAAAAAGGGTTTTCATTGGTGACGCATATTCTCATAGGGAGAACTTTCCAAAGTAAATTCTGCCTAAGGGTAGAATTTACTCTGATAAATAATAAGTGCTTTATTTCAATGTTGCATTTTGGAAAATTGTGCGTATAAATATATGTAGGCGATAAATCAAAAAATATGAAAGGAAATAACATCCATGAAAACAGAAAAAGAACTTCAGGAACTCAAAGAGGAAGTTGAAGCCCTCAACGAGGAACTTAAGCAGCTTACTGAGGAAGAACTCGAACAGGTTGCAGGCGGTGCTCTTTCAGTTGCCATCAATGTTGTTAGAAGCAAGCTGTAATTCGATTATCACAGTATAAAGTCTGCCGGTATGCTCAGAAGAAGGAGTAATTTCCGCAAAAAATGCTGTAAATATCAAGAATATGCAACCCATTAAAATTGCCCCGAAGGATTATTCCTCCGGGGCTTTTATATTATATTTCGATGATACCACCAGTAAAAATACACGGATAAAAAGTTACACCTACTGACATTTGAATTTTTTATTTTACCCACATGAATGCAATAAACATGCTGATTCGCGAAGCACATTGCTGCAGCAATATGTTGCCACTTCATTTCGTTTATGCTTCTCGTTTCGAGAACAAGCCGCTGATTTGAATGATGAAGTTTACGTCAAATTCTTTAATATCATTGCTTTACTCGATAAAAAATTCTTGATTATGGGGCAAATAAATTAAGAAATTACAGTTATGTAATGATCACTTCTCCGCCTTCTTTGACCTCGACTGTCATACCGTCTTTTACATAATTTAAAAAGTCCTCACCCAGTCTGTCTATAACAGGCATATCTGCATCTGTCCAGAATGTCGCAAGGATGGCACCGGACGCGGCCAGAGTGTCGATGGACTTTGAAAACAGCATGCATGCAGGCTGCTTACCGGTTGCGCATACGGTATATAAAGCCATTCCGCCCGTCGTTGAGCCGATAGTCTCGGGAAGGCAGAGTGCTTTTCCTCTCATTGGCTTTTTATAAAGGTCAGGATTGTTTTGATCCGAGCACTTAACCTGCTTGTCACCGAGAAGCATCGGAGTTTGATAGCTTGCAAGCGTGTTCATCCCGCAGTGAGATACAAGAGCCTCAGCCTTGCATGTGCCTTCGGCAATAACTCTTCCTTTAAAAGTTTTACTCATTGTTATGTCCTCCTCTCATTCATTGCCGGTTATCTTGGCAAGAACCTCAGCTTCGGGATAAAATCTTGCCGTAGAATATGTGCGGAGCTTGTTTGACGAGGTTATGACGGGACGCGCTTTTAACAGCGGATTGTTCATTGTCATGAGAGGGCAGAGCGAAGAGGTATGTACCCCCGTTGCCTTAAGACGCGGTGCATAGGAAGTTTTCTCAAACTCTTTAAGCACAGCAGGAGCTGCGGTGAAGACAGTCGGAATAACGACAGCTTTGCGGCCACTTTTTTTAAGACCTTCCTCAACATCTTCTGTCCAGTCTTTAAGCTGCTGGAGCGTCATATGCGGACAGCCTATAAAGCAAAGTTCCGGCTTGGCATCAAGATTTTTCCATATGCAGGGATAGCTGTTTTTAACTCTCTCTATTTCAGCGTCATCTACAACGTATACAGGTGCGCCGTTACGTATAAGCGACTGGCCTGATTCTTTCGCTTCGGGAGTCAGGTTATCTATATGGTACAGACCGACCGAGCCGTTTGATGCAGTGGCAGCACCGAAGTCTTTAAGATAGGTGCATGCTTTTTCGTCAAGCTCGGTACCGAGGTATCTGTCAAGACCCTTTATATAAGGAACCTGCTCAAGCACTTTCATTCCTACAGCTGAACCGAAGAGTTGGGCATCCGGGAGGGAAGTGGTTTTAAGCTCAACAATCCAGTCGGCCTTGCGCCCCTCATCGGTCAGGAATCCGAATTCAGGGACAAAACCGGCAATTGAGCACATAAGTTCAATTATTCCGGAGTTTCTGTTGCATCTTGCGCCTATCACGCTATTGGCGTATACAACGGCGGAAGATTCCGCCCATGCAAGAACTTCACCGAACTTCGGAGTATTGCCGACCTGTTCAAGGTAGCATGTACAGGTGTAGGCATCATCATCCATGATGCCGAATTTTTTGAGCTGATCTTCAAGCCGTCCCTGCTGTGAGTACATTACATCGCAGACTATCTTTTCTATAAAGTTAAGGGGTACATTTTTGTTGTCGGTAGGTCTTGGATCTGCCGAGAATTTCTGCGCCGAAACGGCACCTTCGGCAAGTATCTTGTCATAAAGCTCATATACGGGCTTCATAAGCCCGAGACCGAAACTTATTACCGTGTGCCCGTATTCACTCGTAATCGGCACCATCCTCTTTGCATCGAATGCATCACCGAAGGCAACAAGAGTCTTCATGACCTTGGCCATGGTTTCGCCTTTTTCACCGTCAAGAAGAGCCTGCTGCTCTTTTGTCAGTTCCATATGGGTTTCTCTCCTTCTTTTATGAATTTGCCCGGTTGTAAAATTCAACCGGGCATTTAGTTAAATGTTGTTTATACAAGTGTTGAAGCCGGAACTTCAATTACGACGTCTGACATTGCAAAGCTTGAGCACGGGTGGATATAGTTGAATTCAATATCCGCCGCACGGCGCCCGTCGGTCTTTTCGGGAACGTAAACATTACCCTCAAGAAGTTTTGAACGGCACCAGCCGCACTCACCGCTTCTGCAGCGTGAGGGAGCCGCTATGCCGGCACGCTCAACGGCAACGAGAAGAGGCTCGTCAGCGGATGCATCGACGGTATATTCCTTGCCGCACTGCTTGACTGTGAGCTTGAATGTCTTGCCCTGAATTTCGGAGGGGTAGTCCGGCTGATTCCAGGGATCTTTTATCATTCCGAAAAGTTCACGGCGGACGAACTTGCGTCTTAAGCCGAGCTTTTCAATTTCTTTGTCAAGGAAATTGTACATTGCCTGCGGACCGCACATGAATATGCTGTACTCATCCCCGCCGTATTTCTTGATAAGGTCGGCAGTTATAAAGCCGTGTTCATACCCGTCTTTTTCCTCGTCGGAAAGAACATGTACAACGTGAACCTTGTCGCATGCAGCGCATACTTCGTCGAGTTCTTTTTTGTAGACTATGCCGTCTTCTTTTCTTGATCCGTAAAGGATGGTGAGATCAAAATCCTCATGTCCGTCACGGATTGCGTATGCCATGCCCATGAAAGGCGTAATGCCCGAGCCGCCGGCTAAGGCAACGACTTTTTTCGCATCGCGAAGGCGCTCATAATAAAGGTGACCCTGCGGACCGGAAATTGTAACATTTTGTCCGACTTTCCAGTTGTCCTGAATGTACGGAGATACGAAACCTGCATCATCGCGTTTGACTGTTATGTTGTAAATGCCTTCCTTTGCCCATTCGGGAGATGAGCAAAGAGAATAAGATCTTGTCGTAGAGGTTCCACCGATAGGAACGGAAACACTTATATACTGGCCGGCTCTGAAAGGAGCAAGAGCGGCACCGTCTTTTGTCTTGAAGACTATAGTCTTTGCATCCGAACCGTTGTCGCGGATTTCGGATATGACAACTTCCTGCTTCGCCGGATGACGGATTTTTGCTTTTTCATTTGTCGTGAGAGTCTTCGGAAGGGGAGTTGCGGGGAAAGACTGGATAGCTTCTTCACGTTTTTTCGGCATGTTTTTGAACTTGAGCATGTCAAATTTGCCTATGAGGCCGACTTTGTAATTGCAATTAGCTGCCATATTAACCTTCCTCCTCGTCTGCTTTCATTTCTGCAAGTGTTTTTCTTGCAAGTGTGTTGCCTGAGAATATTGCGGAGTTATATCCGTCACCGCGGATACTTGAGGCGCCGACGAACTTAAGTCCCTTAACCGGGAACTCGGTGCCCATCATCATCATTCTCGGCATCATTGAATCCCACGTCTGAAGCTCAAAACCGTAAGCCGAGCCCTGAGGCGTGTTGACGTAGTTGCACATAGTCCATGGTGTTGCAACTTCAATTTCCTCAATGTATGGTGTTACTACTATGCCGGTTCGCTCCTCAAAGAGCTTAATGAGCTTTTCTGCAAATGCAGTCTTTGTCTCAACGTAATCGTCCTGCTCAACATTTGCCCAGTCATCATCCATGAATGTTGATGTTAATGACACAACGCATGTGCCTTCGGGAGAGAAGTTCGGATTGACAACGTTGTAGCATACCATGACCTGATTGCAGTTGGTTGACATCTTTTTGCCGTCATTGTATTCCTTAACTGTATCGGCCGATGTAGGGATAAAGATTGTGTAGTCCTTTATGCCGAGTTCTTCACATGTCTTGTCAAGACCGAGATATACGACGAACATACGCGCACTGTAGGTTCTGCCGTTGCCGAGCTTGAGCATACGGTCGGGAACAACTTCAGGAGGGCACATGGTTGCATAAACCATGTTCTGGTTCATGTTGCAAAGAATATACTTAGTCTCAACTTCTCCGCATGTGGTTTCAACTCCGCGCACGGCATTGTTGTCATCGAAAAGAATCTTGGTTGCGGTGCAGTTCATCCACACCTCACCGCCGAATTTCCTGAAGCATTCGAGCATACCGGTTGTGAGCTCGTTGCTTGTTTTATCGGGAATCCATGCACCGAAATTGACATAGAGATACAGCATATTGATATATTGCAAGAATGAAAGACGGTCGGCATCTACTCCGAGGTAGCCCCAGTATGTATTTAAAATATCCTGGGCCAGTTTCGGCATCTTCATTGCATTAAATACCTGGTTTACGCTGTAGCTTCCGAGCCTTAAGAAGTTGGGGAAGTGCTCCTGCATGTATGCGGGATCGGTTTTTCCGTTTACGCTCAGAGAGTAGTTTCCGGCCTCGCGGAACTCAACACCGAGATCAAAAAGATCCGCAATCTTATTACGGCAGCCGGGAACGAGTTTTTCCATCTCATTTATGAAATTTTCTGTTCCGCAGGGAAGAGTTGCGTCAATGTGTGTTTTTCCGTCACTTGCTGTTGTGATTACGCGGAAGTTGTCGGGAACCTTGTGCCATTTGATATCAAGACCGAAGTCTCCTTCGACTGTCTCACGGCATCCTGCGGGATTTTCCTTGGTACCCCATTCGCAGATTTCATGAAGTGCGGTTTCAAATTCGAAACGACCTCTTCTAAAGCTTGAAGCACAGCCGCCCGGGAGATTGTGGCGCTCTACAAGAAGAGTCTTCTTGCCGGCAAGTGCCATACGGCATGCCGCAGCCAGTCCGCCGTTGCCTGCACCGATTATAACTGCATCATATTTTGGCATATAATATCCTCCTTCGAATTTTGTGGCTTTACCAGATTAGCTGATAATATTTTATTGCATATGTTAAAATTTTACCAATCTTATATGCACACAGTGGAAATATTCTATATCTGTTGCAATTTAGGGCCTTGACAGTTATTTATCATGACAATAAAATTATGCTTGTGGCAACTGGTATTACCACAAGCATTCGAGCAGAGGACGGATATATGGGATTTACAAAAATAAATGCGGTATCGCTGACAGATCTGTTTATACAGCAGATAGAAAACATGATTCTCTCGTCAGAACTTGAAATAGGCGAGAAATTGCCGACAGAAAGAGAACTCAGTGTAAAGATGGGCGTATCGAGGCCGGTCGTGTCAAGCGGAATAACCGAGCTTGAAAAGCTCGGGTTTGTAGAAGTTATTCCGCGCCAGGGCGTATATGTGTGTGACTACAGACGCAAAGGTTCAATGGAGACGCTTGAGGCCATAATGCGCTATAATAACGGAGCTTTGCGTAAGGGTGAGGTCAAGGCACTTCTTGAAATAAGAACCGCATGTGAGCAGCTTTGCGTAAAGCTCGTGCTTGAAAACAATTCAAGTGAAGAAATAGAGTCGGTTCTCGGACCGATTCTTGACAACGTCGGTGCTGCTAAAGACCCGGATGAGGCTGCCGAATGCCTTTTCAGCTTTTATCACGAGCTTGCCGTCATGTCCGGTAATGTCATACTGCCTCTTTTTTATTATTCATTCCGCGAGCAGGGGAAATATCTCTGGTCAATCTTTTGCAAAAAGAACGGCGTTCAAAAAATGTATGACCTTAAGATGGATTTTTTCTCGAAGCTTTTAAACCGTGACCTGGAAGGCTGCAAAAATCATATTACGACTGTGCTGACAGATGCTATAGATGAACTGTCATTGTACGGAGCATAAGAAAGAAGGACTTGATATGCAGGAAAAAGCAAAAGATCTTATAAAAAGATATTCCATGCAGCAGCATATAGAAAACGGAGCATTTATAGAGCGTCATTATGCTTGCGATACGACGGGACGCGCATCGTCCGGCAGCATCTACTACTATGTTTCACCGTGTGAGAGGACCGAATTTCACCGAATCGACTGCGACGAGTACTGGTGCTACAACGCAGGTGATGATTTGGAACTATGGTCTTTTGACAAGGACGGAGTGCTGCACAGGCAGCTGCTTGGAACAGGCGAAGGGGCCGAACCGGTTGCATATTTTGCGCGTGGAGAGATATTTGCATCCCGTTTGCCGGCAAAGTGCACCGACGGAACTTTCGTCACATGCATAACAGTGCCGAGATTTTCGTATGACGGATTCGAACTTATCGAAAAAGAAAAAATGATTGAGATGTATCCGGAGTCTGCACTTTTCTGGACTGATTGAACTTTGTGGAGATACACGGGGGAATAAATGGAAAAAAATTATATTTTAAAGGGCGACTTTGCCTGCAGTGAAGATTCAAAAACACTTAAAACATGTCCCGACAGTTATCTTATATGCGAAGACGGTGTTTCCCGGGGAATTTACGAAGAAATCCCGGAGCAGTATCGGGGACTTGAATTACTCGACTTTACAGGAAAACTGATTATACCCGGTATGGTGGACCTTCACATTCATGCCCCGCAGTTTGCATTCCGGGGAATGCACATGGATGAGGAGCTTCTTGAATGGCTTAAGAAGTATACTTTCACGGAAGAGGCAAAATATGCAGATGCCGAGTATGCAAAAAAAGCATATTCAATGTTTGCTGAAACATTGAAAGCATCAGCCACGACAAGGGCATCAATCTTTGCAACAATGCACCGCCCGTCCACTGTCATTTTAATGGACGAAATGGAAAAAACGGGCCTTGTCAGCTATGTCGGGAAAGTTAATATGGACAGGGACGCACCGGAAGCTATTCTTGATGCATCGGCCGACATGTCGGCATACAATACTTTTGGCTGGATAAATGAAACGATGGGGAAGTATGAGAGGACAAGCCCCATACTCACACCGCGCTTTATTCCAAGCTGCTCAAACGCTCTTCTCGGGGAACTTAAGGAGATTGTCCATACCTATGATATACCGATCCAGTCACACCTGTCAGAAAATCCCGGTGAGGTAGAGCTTGTTAAAAACCTTATGCCGGAAAGTGAGTTTTACGGTGACGGCTATGCAAGATTTGACCTGTTCGGAGAGCATGCAAAAACCGTAATGGCGCACTGCATATATTCAACCGAAAAAGAAATTGAGCTGATGAAAGAAAACGGCGTATATGTCGCCCACTGCCCGTCATCCAACATGAATCTTTGCAGCGGTATTGCACCGATCCGCAAATACCTTGAGATGGGACTTCACGTGGGCCTCGGAAGTGATGTTGCCGCGGGTGAAAGCGAATCTATTTTCGGTGAAATAAGAGCTGCAATTGCAGTTTCAAAACTGTATACAAGGTATATTGATGAAAATTTAAGGCCGCTTACATTCCCGGAGGCTTTCTATCTTGCAACGCTTTCGGGAGGCTCGTTTTTCGGCAAGGTAGGGTCATTCGAAAAAGGATATGAGCTGGATGCGGTAATACTTGACGATGAGCTTGAGCTGCATCCTCAAAAGCTCAGCATTTTAGAAAGGCTTGAGCGCAGCGTTTATCTGCGTGCGGATAAAAACCGGATTTGCGCAAAGTTTGTCCGCGGGAAAAAAATTATATAGAAATAAAAATGCGGCCGGAACGAGAAATTCCGGCCGCTTCAATTAACTTTGTGTGATTGTTTTGCCTGCTTCGACAGAGTGCGTGAGCCATACGTTTCCGCCTATCACGCAGTCATCGCCGATCTTTGTGCTGCCTCCGAGAATTGTTGCGCCGGCATAGACAACAACACGGTTTCCGATATCCGGGTGGCGTTTAATGCCCTTGACAAGAACGCCGTCTTCACCGACCTCAAAGCTCTTGGCACCGAGAGTAACATGCTGATAAAGCTTTACATGCTCGCCTATTGTGGTTGTCTCACCGATTACGACGCCTGTTCCATGGTCAATGAAGAAGTATTTACCGATCGTTGCGCCCGGATGAATATCAATTCCCGTCTGAGCATGGGCATATTCCGTCATGATTCTCGGAATGAGAGGAACTTTCATCTCATAGAGTTTATGAGCAATACGGAAAATGGAAATTGCCTTGAAAGCGGGGTAGGTGAGAATAACCTCGTCAAAACTTTTTGCAGCGGGGTCGCCCTCATATCCTGCCCGGATATCTGTCTTAATAATCTCAAGTATTCCGGGAAGCGCGTCAATGAGCTCAAGCGCACATTTCTCGGAATCTTTTTCGTTTGCGTAAACACAATTCATCGCTTTTACAAGAGCATCATATCCGCGCATAAGTTCCCATGTGCGTTTTTCGTTTTCAACGAATCTTTCTCTCGCTTTTCCGTAATGGTATGGAAACATAGCGGTCAAGAGATATTCCAGCGCCTCTTCAACTGTCTTTCCGAGACCTATGAATTTTCCGCAGGAGGGTGCGGTGTCTATATCCGAAAACTGCCTGGCTATCTCCTCAAGGTGTGCAGCAATTGCAATCGATGTGCTCATGTATATTTTTCCTCCATCATATCCGTAGATAAGTATCTGTCGCCTGAATCCGGGAGCAGCACGACGATATTTTTGCCTTTATTTTCCTCGAGCTTTGCAAGCTCAATTGCAGCAAAGGCCGCAGCTCCGGAGGATATGCCTACAAACATACCTTCTGATGATCCGATTAACCTTGCGGTGCGGTAGGAGTCTTCGACACTTACAGCCACAACATCATCAAGAATAGATTTGTCCAAAATCTCCGGAATGAAGTTTGCCCCTATTCCCTGTATGCCGTGACTTCCTGCGTATCCTTTTGTAAGAAGAGGAGATGTATCCGGCTCGACGCCGACGACTTTAATCTCCGGATTTTTTTCCTTTAAAAATTTCCCGGTGCCGGTGATTGTGCCGCCCGTACCTATGCCGGCAACAAAGATATCCGCTCTTCCTTTTAAATCTTCATATATCTCAGGACCCGTTGTCTCGTAGTGGGATAAAGGGTTTGCGGGATTTACAAACTGTCCGGCAATTATGCTGCCGGGAATGGATGCATTAAGCTCCTCGCTTTTTTCAATTGAACCTTTCATTCCGTCTTTGCCCGGAGTAAGAACAAGCTCGGCACCGTAGGCTTTCATAAGCTTACATCTTTCCTCCGACATTGTGTCCGGCATGACTATGATTACCCTGTATCCTCTTGCTGCGCCTATAGATGCAAGGCCGATGCCGGTATTTCCGCTTGTTGCCTCAATTACCGTGCCGCCTTTACTCAACCGGCCGCTTTTCTCAGCCTCGTTGAGCATATAAAGTGCCGCACGGTCCTTGCTTGATCCCGTCGGGTTTAAAAACTCGAGCTTTGCATATACTTTTCCAAAGAGGGATAAGTCCTTTTCAATATTTGAAAACTCCATTAAAGGAGTCTTTCCGACTGCCCGGTCGATTCCTGATATAAGCATTCTTGCCTCCTGAAAAATAAAGCCCTCTGAAAGGAATATACCTATCAGAGGGCATAATAAACTATGCGGTTCCACCTCTTAATTCCGGCATAAGTCACCTTACGCCGCTCAATAAGTGCGATTAACACTTTTCCGCTGTAACGTGCGGAAACACGTCTTTTCCTACTTATGGAAATGTTCGGAAAAGAGGCTCAAGAGTGCATTCACAAATGATATCCTATACCCTTTACACCATGCGGGCACTCTCTGCAAAGAAATCTCAAATGCTACTATTCTCTGTCACTGCCTTTTCTACGCAACCAATATACAGTCTAATTCCCACCTTGTCAATAGGAATTAGACGCCGATAATAATTAATCAATTAGGTCGTTGAGCCCGACCTGGTCGAAGATTTCTTTTACTGATTCATTGCAGTTTATCATATGAAATTTGTCAGTGCTGCTGAGAGATTGAGCAAGCTGAATAATCAGTCCGATACCTACGGATGTCACGTACGACAGCTTACTGCAGTCAATAATAATTTCGTTGTGATTACTGTTTTGAAGGCAGGATAAAATATATTCTTTCTTTTCTCTTATGGTGCGGTTATTAAGTTTGCCGTCTATCAGAATTTTTGCTGTACCATAAGAGATGTCAATAACTACATTGTCATTTTGCAAAGCATCTGTTTTTGCCGGGCCTTCTGAAACTTCGCACTTTGGCTCGGTTATCTTGACGGCCAGTACGGTAACATCATCATCAGGCACATCTTTTCCGGTAAATTTTTCAACCGTCTGTATAATGCTTTCGCAATATTCTCTGGAGGATTTATAATTTATAGATAGAGACTGTGCAAGCCCTTCCATGCCAAACATTTCATTAGAAGAGTTGACTGCTTCGGATATACCGTCTGTATAAAGTATCAATGTATCATCCTGGTCCAATATGAGCTGTTCCGGCCTGTAATCGACATTCGGTAATACACCTACTATTTTGTTGCGATATTTGCACTTAACGATCCGTGGGCCGGAATTTCCGGATAAAAGGACAAGACTGTGGCCTGCATTTACGTACGTGACTACATGAGATTTTATATTAATAACGGCAATAAAAGCTGTCAGAAAATAGCTGCTCTTATTATGAACGAGCAGCTGCTCGTTCATCTTGCGCATAATATATTCAGGGTTGCTGCTTGTTTCTATAAGTCCCCTGAAGGCGGATGTTGCCTGCGCGGCAAAAAGTGATGATGCAATTCCGTGACTGGATACATCTCCGATAAATACAGCTATATTTTCCGAATCTATTCGGTAAAAATCATAGATATCACCGCCAACGAGTTCAGCCGGCTTCATAATTGCATACAAATCAATGCCGGAACCCGCAGCGTCAAAATCATTTGAAAGGATATCGTTTTGGAGCTGCGCAGCAGCATTCATCTCGGAAATGACCTGAACGTGTTTTAATTTAAGCTGTTCATGATCATCAAGCGTTATTGTACGGTATATAGAAACTGCAAGGGCGATTATGATTTCCGGGACTATATAGAAATCGTTCAGAAGCATCCAAACATAGCCTGCAATTAAGACGAATGAGATAATAAAAAGTCTGTTCTTCTGCCGCGCACTGATGCTTCCTCTTACTATGAGGTTTGCCAATGAGATGATGGGAATTCCAAATGTCAGAATGCTTATTACAACATTATTAGTATCATGAAATTCTCCGTCGTCGCTTATGCTGTAAATCAGGGAGTGAAATTTATTAGATAAAGTGAGAACAATCAAAATGACGCAAAGTGAAATAAAGCACCATCTTAAATATGAGTCAAATTTAGATTTCGCAGAATGATTATATGAATATTGGACAATAATAATGGCAATAAGGTATATAAATACAAAAACCAGAGCATAGCAAATCTCTATACACTTGAAGATATTTGTATTTATTGGCTGAAGAAGGGAAACCGCGGAGGCATTACAGCACAAACTCCCGATAGCCAACATTGCAAAAATAAGATGCAAATCACTGTCGAATGAATCCTGCTCGCTAAATACCATAGTGTACATCAAAACGATTGCTATTAAAACAAACGTAATATGGATTCCCGCTTCAATGCCGTATTTGCTGTCAATTCTCAGACCGGAAACTGTGCAGATAATGAGAGTTGCTGCATGCACGAGAGTAATTGCGGAAAAGATAAGCAAAAAGAATTTATAATATTTTGAGAAGCTGCATTTGTTTAAATTATTACTCATTCGGATGTCTCCCTGTCTTCCAGATGCTTTTCACATAAGAACTTAAGAAAATTCAAACTCGTGTATGCGGCGAATTTCTGGTAGCTGTCATTTTTACACGCATCTGCAAAATCGCAGATGCTTTTTGCAACTACGGGCAGAGGACCGTCTTTTATTGAGCAAAGAGAAGCATAGGCAATACCATAGCTTTCCATTTCCAATCCCAAAGTAGCCGTATACTGATTGATTACCTGATGATTTTTTATATTTTCATTCGCAACGACTGCTGTGCCGCAGGCAATCGGTCCGATTTGTACTGAAAATTCGTTGTCATCATCAGCCAATGCTTTACGGAAAATGTTGACCAGCGTGTCAGGAACATATATACAGCTTGGACGCGGAATAAAATCGATATCCCCATAGCTGATTTTTCCGGTTCCTTTTGCAACATATTTACCTACAGAATAGTCCCAGAACATGTCTGCAAGCATCACATCACCGTAATTCTGACCCGCTCCGATACCGGCGGCAATGCCGCCCATAATAATGTACTGGGGCCTGAAACGGAAAATCATATTCATTGCAAGGGAAGAGGCACATACCATTCCCATTCTGCTCTGGCGTGCCATACATACCTTATAAACTTTTTGATTTCTTTCAAAGGAAGCCTCGTAGAAGACCTGATCCGTATCGGGCAGATTTTCCAAACAATTTGTACCGAATGCAATTTTCCAGTCATATAACTTCTTGACGGCTTCAAATTCAACATCCGTTACAACAATATATCCGGCGAAATAATCAAACCTTGTCTTTTCTATATCGTGCATACATTATTTTTTCCTTATAAACAATAAAAAGGCGATTTTTGGATGTGAGCAGAGGCATACAAACTTTTTCGTTGAAAAATCTACTGCATTAAGTGGATGCTAAGCAAGTATTTCCCCGCCCGATGAGATTGTCACACATGTGACAGGAATCTTTTTGCCGCATGCGAGTACAGCCCTTTGAACGGCATTTAGAAGCCCTCCGCAGCAGGGAACCTGCATTCTTACAACGGTTATGGAAAGGATGTCATTTTCCGAGAAGATGTCGGATAGTTTTTCGGCATAATCTACACCGTCAAGCTTCGGACATCCTATCAAGACGGTTTTACCGTCAATAAAATCCCGGTGGAAAGAACCATATGCAAAAGCTGTGCAGTCAGCCGCTATAAGAAGATCCTTACCGTCAAAGTGCGCAGAAGTTACGGGAGCAAGCTTTAACTGCACGGGCCAGTTTTCAAGCTTTGAAATGCCGGGTGCATTTTTTGCCTTTCTCATGTTTTCCTCAACTGCTTCGCGGTCGTAGGGGAGGGCTTCACGCTCTTCAAAAGTGATGGCCCCTTCAGGGCAGTTCGGAAGACAGTCGCCCATGCCGTCACAGTAGTCGTCCCGGATAAGCTTTGCTTTTCCGTCAACTATTGCAATGGCGCTTTCGTGGCAGGCCTTTGCGCAAAGACCGCAGCCTGTGCATTTATCTTCGTCAATATGTATTATCCGGCGGATCATATTATTCTTTCTCCGCTTTTTCTTTTTCGGCAAGTTCGTTCGTGTCGATTGAATCTTTGTAGACAACTTTGCTGTCCCAAAGATATTCAAGCACGAGGTTCAGTCCCATATTTATGGCAAGCACGAGGTACTCATTCCATCCGTTAACATCGGCAAGGTAATGCTCAAGCCAGATTGTGGCCGGAGCGAAAAATACGTAGAAAAGAAATACCAGCGCCATTGCCTTGGGGACATTTTCAGCAGATTTGAAGGTATATTTTCTGTTGAACGTGAAGTTCCACAGAACACTTGCCACAAGCGCTATGGTATAGCAGATGTAGTGACCGGGAATTTTTATGACTTCTTCGCAAAGAGTCATTGTAAGAACCTGAATTATTCCGGCCGAGGCGGAGAAAAGAACAAATTTTATCTTGCGCCAGAGTTCCTTGTTTTCTTTCATATTTTTTTGATCTCCTTGTAGAGCTTTTTATTGGTCTTGTATATTTTTTTGAATGTACGGTAGTAAGGCTCATACAAAGCATGCTTTTCCATGTCGGGCTCATATACTGTGTCCGGGGGAATGTATGCACCTGCATCCTCAACGCCGGCGATAAGGCCAAGACCTACGGCAGCGCATATTGCGGCACCTACGGCTCCCACGTTTTGAGGTGAGGCTACGGTTTCAATCCTGCGCCCGGTGATATCCGCAAGCATCTGGCACGATACCGGGGATAATGCGCCTCCGCCTACAAATCTGATAGGATCGGATGTCTTTATCTTGGAATCCTGACACTCAAGCATCCACCTTAAGTGATAAAATACACCTTCGAGAACCGCCCGGATAAGATCGGTTTTACCCGTCTCGAGCTTTATGCCGAAGAACATACCGGTTGAATCGGGATCTTCGAACGGGCAGCGGTTGCCGTGAAGCCAGGGTGTGAATATTACGCCGTTTGCTCCGGGGGGCACATCTTTTATGACATCTGTAAGATATGTGTAAAGGCTTGTGTAGGTGCTTTCATAGCCTTCGGCAACATGTTTTTTCTCGAGATATATGCCAATCTCGTCAAGGGCAAGATGGTCTTTTACCCACTCAAGGCATTTGCCGGCGGTTTCCATCTCGGCAAAGTAGTTGAACTTTCCGCTGACGGCGCCGGTTATTGCAGCTATCATTGCATTCACGTCGACCATTTGTTTGTCTACAACCGTTATGACCCAGCCGGATGTGCCGGAATATATATGTGTGTCACCGAGCTTTGATGCTCCGGCTCCGACACCTATAAGGCTGGCATCTCCGCCGCCGCCGAATACAGGCGTGCCTTCTTTGAGATGAAGCTCTTTTGCCGCTTTTTCACTGAGCGGACCTACAAGATCGGTTGACTTTATAATTTCAGGAAGAATATCCGGGTTTACATCAAAAAGGCTGCACATTTTTTTAGACCAGCCCTCTTTGCCTTTTCTTGTGTCATATATGAGCGTCCCGAAAGCGGAGTCCTGAGTCATGGTGAACCTGCCCGTGCACCTTGCCGTGAGGTAGTCTTTCACGTCGAGCCATTTATATGCACGGCTGAAATTTTCCGGTTCATTTTCTTCTATCCACTTAAATTTATAGACAGGATCCTTGACGGATGAAGATACCGCACCGGTAATTATAAGGCTCGGAATAAGCTTGAATATATTGGCGCCGGCAACCTGCGGGCCGTATGCCATCCACTTTTTCAGCTGCGCGGTTGAGCGTTGGTCCATATAGCTCATGGGCCGGTGAACCGGTATGCCGTCTTTATCGACAAGAACAAGCCCCTGCATCTGGCTGCAAAAAGATATTCCGGCAATCTGCTCATCTTTTAATTGAGACTTATCAAGAGCTTCCTTCGTGCACTCACACATGGCGTTCCACCAGTCGTCTCCGTCCTGCTCGGCCCCGCCGTCGGGGAGAACATAGAGAGGGTAGGATCTTGACGTGCCGCAGATGAGACGGACTTTCTCATCCAGCTCAAATATACAGGTTTTTACACCGGTTGTACCTATATCGTAAGCAAGTATGTAGGTCATAATATTTCACCCTTTAAGCTTTGAATATTTTTGAACATATACAAGATGCTCAAGTTTCGCAATTGTGGCAGGGATAGGGAGTGCAAATCTTACATATCTGGAAGCAGCTTCATTTTTGGCCTTTACCAGCTCAATTGCCTCTTCATCCTCACCTTTCATTGGGATGCCCTTAAGCGAGAACATCTGCGCGTAGTCATCAAGCCAGGGCCATGAGGCGTGGCCTTTGGATTTGGCCTTCTTATCAAAAAGCTCTTTGCAGTTGTCTTCAAGTTCTGACGCCAGTGCAAAAGCCTCTTCATAGGTTCCGCCTATAAGAACGGCACCGTGCCTAGCCATAAGAAAGCTTTTCATGGATGGATTTGCCTCGATGACTTTTGCAACATTTCCGCTCAGAGCCTTGGTACCTGAAAGACCGTATTTAGCGCACGGGGCAAACGGAACGGACTTGCACTCTGCACACACAGCGGATGCGTAGAACTGATGGGTGTGGATTACGAATGCGGCATCGTCACGAAGTGCATATGCGTTTGCATGAAGCCTTTTTTCGCTTGATGGCTTTATATCTCCTTCATACGTGCAGTCGGAAATATTGACTTTAACAAGCTCGTCTTCTTTAAGGTCTTCGTATGATCTTCCGGACGGCGTGATGATAAACTGTGTTTTTGAAATGCGGGCGGAGATGTTGCCCCAGGTTCTTGCTATAAGCTTTTTCTCAATAAGCTCATGCCCGGCCTTTATTACAAGGGCACGGGCAGTATTTTCATCGTAGTAATTATTCATATTCATCAGAGCTTGCCGCAGTTTTTGAAGACGTTTTCAAATCTCTTAAGAACGTCATCGATGTCGTCTTCCGTGTAAGCTGCGCTGGTATAGAGTCTTGAGCCGGCCAGGGTTACAATGCCTTCAGCCATGTAAGCTGCGCCTATATGCTGCATTTCGGCTTTTCTCTTTGAAGTTTCGCTAAGCACATTGGGGATGGTCCAGGGTTTGGACCAGTCAATCTCAAAGTGCATGGTTGCCGCGTTGTCAAGGTGGCAGACGCTTCCCTGGTTGAATGCAACGAAGGGGAGATCGTACTTCTTAATTATCTCCTGAAGACCTTTGGTGAGACGGTCGCCCATACGTCCGGCAACTTCACATGCGTTTCTCTTCTCGATTTCGCTTATGACGGTATAACCTGCAACGCAGGAAATCGGGGTTGCTGCCATGGTGCCGCCGCACATTGCTTTTGTGACTTTCTTTCCGCCTGCGTCAAGACCTGCTCCGAGGTGCGCCATGCAGTCCTCGTGACCGCCTACACCGCCGGCACCGGGATATCCGCCGGCTATTATCTTGCCGAAAATTGTGAGGTCCGGGTCTATTCCGTAGTAGCCCTGTGCACCGCTTAAACCGATTCTGAAACCGGATACGACTTCATCACAGACGAGAAGAGCACCGTATTTATGAGCAAGCTCCTCACATCCTTTGACAAATTCCTTTGATACGGGTCTTGTGCCGCTCTCGGGACCGATCGGCTCAATATACACCGCAGCGGTTCCGCCTATTAACTGGTTTTTCTTGAGTTTCTTTTCGAGATCTTCAAGATCGTTCGGGAAGAACTCATCTGTGTGTTTAAAAACGAAATTGGGAACGCCGGGGCTCTGAAGACCTTTGGTTCCGGGAATACGCATGCCGTATGCAAGCTGATCGGACCATCCGTGATAGGCGCCGCCCATTTTAAGAACATTTTTCTTTCCGGTTTTAAGCCTTGCAACGCGAAGCGCACACATGCAGGCCTCGGTGCCGCTTCCGAGCATGCGGAATTTGTCGACGGAAGGCACACAGTCACTTATCTTCTTTGCGAGTTTGTATTCATATTCATGGAAAAGACCGGTTGAGGGTCCGCAGGTTTTGAGAAGGTCAATTACCGCATCGCGTACAACGGGGTCGTTGCTTCCGATAATTGTGGGTCCGCCTGCCTGTAAAAGGTCATAGTACCAGTTTCCGTCAATGTCATAGAGCTTGTTGCCTTCGGCCTTTTCTATAACGATGGGGAACGGGTAGTTGAATGCAAGGTTGTGCTGGACACCGCCCGGGATATACTCCTTAGCTTCTGAAATCATTTCTTTGGACTTGGCACATTTTTTATCAAAATAATTGTCGCAGTAGTCCTTAAGTGCATCGGGTTTTACACCGTAGATCGGCTTTTTCATGAGTTCATCGAGCCGGCGGGTAACTTCCGCGGCATCAAGGTACTCGTCAATTGCAAATCCGTTATATGCCATTATAAATTTCCTCCAAAAATTGTTGATGTAGGTTTTGATGTATTGATTATATCATCGCAAAGAATCTAAAACAAGCACGGCAATAAAGCACCGCTGCGGCGGATAAAAAACGGCTGCCTTTCAGATACATCCGAAAGACAACCGGTCGTTTTTTGCAGTATGAATGATATCGGCTTTCACAAAGTCACTTGCCTCTGTAGAGGTATTCACCGTTAGTGCTTGTAAGGTTGTAGGCACAAAAAGGCACCATGCCGAAAGATGAATCAACTTCACATATATAGCATCTTTTCAGTCTTTCAAGGTCAAGATTATATCCGTCCTGGAATATCATGCCGGAGACGGTAAAAGTCTGATTGTGAATTTCATTTAAAAACTCATCAAATCCGTCCTGAGGGTCTGCTATACCGGAGCTCCACTGACGGGAAACCTGCTCGCGCGAATCGTCGGAAGTTGTCGAGCAGCAACAGCAGCCGCCGGACTTTTTCGGCATAAGTGTGAAGGAATCCTTCTTGTTCTGATATGCCGCATGGAAGCTGCAGTAAGGATTTTCGGCACCTCCGGCTGCAAAATCCGATGATAAAAGCTTTCCGCCGCACTGCGCCTCGATGAGATTGAGCATTTTAGGAATTGTAATAGGCTTTGAAGGCCTTTCCTCAGAGCATCTTCCGAAATAGCTTATAGGCTGGAAGTGTACGCCGCGTACACCGGGAGCCTTTGAAAGAGCGTAATTGATTATATCTCCGACCTGATTGTCGTTGACGCCGGGCGCTATAACGGGCACGAGCACGACACCGAGATTTGCCTTTACGCTGTTTTCAATAGCTTTTTCCTTTATATCAAATAAAGCCTTGCCGCGAAGAGTTATATATACGTCGTCGCTAAGTCCGTCAAACTGTAAAAAGACGGTATCAAGTCCGGACTCTTTGAGCAGTTTTGCATATTCTCCGTTATCCGAGCCGAGCCGTATTCCGTTTGTGTTGAGCTGGAAGAATGTAAATCCTTTTTCACGCCCAAGCTTAATAATTTCCGGCAGGTCGTCTCTTACAGTGGGCTCACCACCGCTTAATTGAATGTTGAAAGGACCTCCGTGACTCATTAAAAAATCATACTGGGAAGAAATTTCGTCAATCGAAAGATCTTTGGGTGCGCTCTTGTTTGCGCTTGCAAAGCAGACGGGACAGGAAAGGTTGCAGCGGTTTGTAAGCTCCAAAAGCATGCAGCAGCCTTTTCTCAAATGCTCCTCGCAAAGTCCGCAGTCGTTAGGGCAGCCTTTGCCGGGGACTTTTGCGTTAAGTGGAGGGTCAACGGCAGTATTGTCGACGGACCATTTGAGATACGAAGAGAGATTGCCCTCCCATATAAGGGTACGGAATTTTCCGTGGTCGGGGCATGATTTTTCCATATATATGTTTCCGTCGTTTCCCGTGCATTTGTCGGCATCAATAACTTTGAGACATACGGGGCAGACACTTTTTGTTGTTCCTATTTTAATATTCATATAAGTCCTCTATCTGAAAGAAGCTCCATTACTTTTTCGTATGTGTCGGCAATTATTCCCGGACATATATTAAGACGCTTAGATAAATCGTTCCCTATAATATCTTCGCAGCTGTAGCCGCCGTAAAATGTAAGCATCTCATCTTTAAACCAGCTTGCAAACTCACCTTGAAGCGGCTTTGCATCTTCACCGAAATATGCAAGCATGCAGCAACCCGCCGCCATACAGCCGCAGACATCTTTCGAGTGGCCTATGCCGCCATCGAGACCTGAAAACGCTCTTACAAGCCCGTCGTTATCCTCACCGAGCGTTTCCATCAGAAGTTTTCCGAGAATGCCGGCACAGTCGTATCCGCGCTGTGACAGCTCAAGTATTTTATCATTCAGGTCCATCACTGTTTCCTCCCTACAGCAAGATAATAGTGAATCATTCCTTTTTTGTGAGGGACATCGCACACTGTGTCATCAAGCCATAACCGCTCAAGATAGTATGCTGTCCACTCTTTTGTGATGTCTTCTTTATATTCGCACTCGAAGGGGACATCTCCCTCAAATACATCGGCAATCATAAGTTTTCCACCGGGCTTGAGCAATCGAAATGCCTCGTCAATTGCCTTTTGCTGATTGCCGGATGCAAAAAAAGCACACTCGCTTATGACCGCATCAAAGCTCCCGTCGTCAAACGGAAGTGACAGAAAATCGTCGCCGTATATTTTGTCAACGCCTATTGCATCGTAACCGAGAGCCTTTAAAAGCGCAACGGTCTGACCCTCTCCGCATCCGCAGTCAATAATCTTTGATGGCGGAGCAAGCTCCGCCATTTCGAGAAGTTTTAATGTGTACTCCCTGCCGCCTACGTGCCGGTTCATTTGTCCTCCAGAGATTTTTCAACACTGAGTACCTTCCCCAGGGCAAGCTCTTCCGGGACATAGATAAAACCGCATTCGGGGCATACGGGCATTTCCACCGGAAATCCGTTCTCAAGATAGCGGAACTTGGCCTTGGCTTTTACCATGGGCACACCGCATTTCATGCAGGTGAGTTTTCCTTCCGGATCAAGAGTGTAATAATTTCTTTCCTCTGTTGTCGGCATAGCTCAGAAATCCTCCCTGTTTTGTATAAACATCCTGTGACTCCAGGCACGGCGGACAATGTATTTGCCGTCCTTTTTGTCATATTTTGCCCAGAATGTGACATTTCCGGGACGTGCGCAGGCAATGTATAGACCGCTTTCGGAGTCGAAAATTTCTTCTTTCGTTTCAATCGCGTTTAAAATAACCTGTTCTACGTCGCTTTTCAGGATAAAGCGGTCTTCCATGAGTGAAAGTGCTTCATCGGTATATTCAATTTCAAAGGGAAGTTCTTCCATCTTTTCTTCCTCTCCCCATATATTCTTAAGAAGACTTTGCTTCAATGTCAAACGGTTATATCTCTTTTCCGAGATGTTGGGCGGGGAGCCTGCATCGGTTCCGTACACCATCTCAAGGATATGATGCGACTCGTGACCTTCTCTTGCAAAGCGGTCGCGGCAGGACATGCAGTAAGTTATAAAAGGTGCATCCGATCTTTCGAGCGCTTTTTTGGTTATTTTTTTTGCAAGAGGCACGTTTGCATAAGATGTAAGACCGCCGTAGCCGCAGCACGGGGATTCATCAAGAGAATATTCTATCTCCTCAAGCTTGATGCCGAGAGCTTCGGTTATCTTTCTTACAGCTTTTTGAGTACCCTCGTCGCCTCTGGCACCGCAGGAGTCGTGAAGTGCCGCGGGCCTGTCAAGACCCCTGGCGCATTCCGGAAGGCCGATATCATTCAGGACATCCCATATGCCAATAACCTCGGCATACCCGGAGAGCTCTTTTTTGCACATCGGGCAGCCGGATATGACAATCGGGTTTCCGAGCTTTTCAAGCTCGACCTTAAGGAAGGCTTTTTGCTCTTCGTAAATCTCTTCGCGTCCGGACCACTTGGCCATTACACTGCAGCAGCCAAGCATAAGCGCAACACCGCCTTCAACGCGCGCACAAAGGTCGGCATAAGCGGCTTTTACTGTTTCGGGAGCAACGGCCGTTGCCTGGCAGCCGGGGAAGAAAACGTATCTGCATTTATCGTATCCGGGCTGATTGCGGCTTAAAAATGCATCTTCATTTGAAAAGTAGTTGTCAAGAAGAGCAAATTCGTGCTGGCTCAGCGGCATCTTGTCGGTAGAAACCATATTCTGCCTTGCGTGCAGGCAGATTGTAGCCATGTCAAAGCCGTTCGGGCAGACTTCCTTGCACTGGCCGCAGAGCGTGCAGCTGTTCATTGCGTGATTGAGAGGGTGAGTGCCCATTATTATCTGGGTGTTGTTGTATATTTCCCTTCCTATAAGGACGGGGAATTTTTCAAAATTCTGCAAAAATGCGCATGCTTTCATGCACTCGTCGCAGTGGCATGAAATGCATCTGGAGGCTTCCTTTATGGCCTCTTCTTTTGTATAAGCATCATCAGAAGGAACGATGCGCTTTAAATCTTTTGCGCAGTCGGTGTTGGTGTAAAGCTTCGTATCGGTAGGGCCTTCATCGCCCCGGGTGTTGTTCGGGTCGAGGTTCTGGGCAAGACGGTCAACGCTTAAGGCGGCTTTTTTTGCTCCGAATGCGGCATCGAGGACACCGCGGCATGAGCCCATAACGAGTTTTTCTTTTTCGTATACCATGAGCTTTTCGTTGCATACGGCATCCGGGAAAATCTCGCGCGCAACAATTTCACTTGCGCAACAAACGTCGAACCCTTCAAAAAGCTCTTTCGTAAGCTTTTCACCGAATTTAAACTCTATATCCATGCCCTTAATCCGGTCTGATTCGGCCAGGGCATTTAAATTGCCAAGTAAGGTATCAAGACAGTCACAGCTCGAAAAAAGTGTGACCGGATACATTTTTTTCTCAAGCTCTCCGGCCAGGAAAAGACAGAAGAGATCGTCACCTAAAATCGCAACGGTTTTTTTCTTCCTGGTGCGGAAAACACCGCCTGAAACGGTCCTTTCGCCGTAGAGCGCCACGGCTTTTTCTATATCTCTGATAGCTATCCCGTCTCCGAGCGAGCACAGCTTACATTTTCCTTCACACGGAGCTTCGCATCCGGCACTGAGAAGGTAGGGAAACGGAGTCGCCTTTTCATATATCTGAAGGGCTTTTTTGAAATTCCCTGCTTTGACGGCATCCATCAGCGATCTCGTGTCAAGCTTCAAAGGACATGCTGCATTGCAGTATGCCGGCTCTTCATGAATACAAAGGGACGTCATGCTGTTGATTTCTTCGGGAGGAATTCTGTTTACTTTATATACGTGGGTTGACCCGCGTTCTTGAATTTTTGCCATGATAATATCTTCCTTTGTCTGGAAAAATAGGGAGGCACTGAGGCCTCCCTATTATATAGTGATTTGCGTATTACTTCAATGCCTTAAGAGCTGCAAGAACTTTGTCAGGACGTGCGGGGATACGTGTGATACGTGCGCCCGTTGCGTTGAATATAGCATTGAGTATTGCCGGGTGAGGAGCATCCAGAGGAGCTTCGCCGCAACCTGCTGCACCGTAAGGTCCTGAAGGACGATAGGTTTCGTTGAAGTAGAGGTTGATGTCATCCGGGCAGTCTGCAGGATAAGGAATACCGCAGGCTTTGAGGTTTGTTTCCTTGCTGAGGTCATCGAAGTCCTCGGTAAGGGCAAGGCCGACGCCCTGCATAAGTCCGCCGTAGAAGTTGCCTTCAACAAGCAGTCTGTTCATGATGGTACCTACGTCTGCTACGCAGTCGAAGCGGTAGACATGAACTTTACCTGTCTCTGTATTGACTTCAACAGAGGGGATGAAGATGGTGTACATGTAGGTTGCGAACGGATCGCCCTGAGCTGTATCTTCGTTGATCGGATGATCTGCGCAGAATGTTGTTGCCCAGTTGCCTTCAACCTTAAGCTTCTTGCCGTCTGCTACCATCTCATCGTAGGTGCGGTATGTGCCGTCATCTTTCTTCATCTCGGCGAGGAGTGCCTCAGCTGCGAGACGGCATGCGTTACCGGACATGACCTGAGATCTTGAACCGCCTGCAGGGCCTGCGTTCGGGCAGGTCTTGGTGTCGTTCATGACGAGCTTGATCTGCTCGGGCTTAATGCCTGCCTGACGGAGTGTTTCGTGAGCGGATGTTACAACGCCCATGTCAGCGCCCTGGCCGTGATCTTCCCATGCAGCGTACATTGTGACTGTGCCGTCGGGGTTGAGCTCTGCGTATGCGTTGGAGGTATCAACACCGTCAAGGCCGCAGCCGTAAACACCGAGAGATACACCGACACCGTACTTCATCTTGCCGTCGGATGCAGCGTTCTTTTCAGCAGCAATCTTCTTTGCTTCTTCGTAGATGGGTCTTGCTTTCTCGAACAGTGCTTCTTCGCAGTAAACCTCAGGAGGATAGCCTGTCGGGATTGTTGTGCCTTCGGACTCTTTGTAGCAGTTCATTGCACGGAACTCGAACGGGTCAATGCCCATCTTGTCAGCAAGAATGTCTACAGCAATTTCTGAACCCATGAAGGACTGAGGTGAGCCGTATGCACGGAATGCGGAGCCCCAAGCATGGTTCGTGAAGACTGTCTGTGACTTGTTGCGGATTGAGTTGATGCCGTAGCCTGCGCCTGTGAACTGTGAAAGTCTCATGGTGAGAAGGTCACCGAACTCGGAGTACGGGCCGTGGTCAATGTAGTTGTCGCCCCAGAGAGCCTGGAGTTTGCCGTTTGCATCACATGCCATCTTTACATGCATGAATGCAGGGCTTCTCTTACCTGTATAGGTGATGTTCTGGAACTGGTTGAATACGAGTGAGCAGGGACGGCCTGTGACCTTGACTGCTGCACCGATAAGTGCTTCGTTTGTCGGGGAGAACTTGTAGCCGAATGTACCGCCGGCATGGTTCTGAACGAGACGGAGCTTCTCCATTGTGGGCTCGCCGATAGCAGCTGCTATCATAGGCATGTGGAGATGGATACCGATGGACTTTGAGTGGATGGTGAGCATACCATCTTCATCATAGTAGCCATAACCGCAGTCAGGCTCGATGTGAAGGTGCGGCTGACGTGAGCAGTAAGACTCAACATCAACAACCTGCTTCTCAGGAACGCTGTCCCAATCAAACTCGGGTCCCTTAATGCAGTTGGTCTCGTAGAATACGTTCGGAGTACCCGGATGGATTTCGATTGCATCTTCGGCTTTTGCGTCGAGTGCGTTCATGTATGCGGGGAGCTCTTCGATTTCTACTTTAACTGCGTCTGCTGCTGCGCGTGCATGCTCTTCTGTATCAGCTGCAACGATTGCAATAGCATCACCGAACTGGAAGATCTTCTCTTTGCAGAGAACAGGTCTTTCAAATCCGTCTGTCTTGTTGTACTTCGGGAGCATGACAAGACCGTTAATCTGGTTTGTGCCGCCTACTGCGAGAATGTCGTCAGCAACGATTACTTTGAATACGCCGGGCATCTTTTCGGCTTCGGATGTATCAACGCTGAGAATGTTTGCGTGAGAAACCTTTGCCTGTGTAAGTGCAAGGCGGAGTGTGCCTTCGGGCATCTTGAGTGCGTCATCAGCACCGAAGTCCCAAGTACCGGTGACTTTCTGGGCTGCTGAAGGACGGATGTACTTTGTTCCGACTATGGAATCTTCTGTCTGCTTGAAGATGAGGTCTTCTTTCTTCATCTCGCCGCGCATAACCGCAGCTGCTGCCATTGTTGCATCGATTAAGGGCTTGTAGCCTGTGCAGCGGCAGAGGTTCTGCTGTTTCTGGAACCATGCGCGTACTTCGTCGCGTGTCGGGTTGGGATTCTGCTCGAGAAGAACTTTGGCTGAAATGATGAAGCCCGGTGTGCAGAAGCCGCACTGTGCTCCGCCGTAAGCCATCCATGCAACCTGAATGGGATGCATATCCTCGAGAGTTCCGACGCCTTCGATTGTGGTAATCTCGGCATTGTCGGGAATCTTGCTCATCTTCCAGATACATGCCTTTTTAATCTCACCGTTTACGATGACATTGCATGCACCGCAGTGGCCCTGTCCGCAGCCGATTTTGCAGCCGGTGAGGAGAAGGTGCTCTCTGAGAACCTTAGCCAGGGTTTCGTCCTGATCGAGGACGAGATTACGGGTAACGCCATTGATCTTAAGAGTCTTTTTGATCATATGCTTTCCTCCATAAAAAAATGTGTTTTTGTTTTTACTTGTGGTTGCCGCAGGAATCGGCGTCAGCGCCTCTTCCTACTATGTCCTGGTAGTTTTCCGCACCTTTTGCGGACAGAAATACCAGTTCCTGGTAACTGCCGTCAAGATTTTCTCCTGCGATTTTAAGAAAATTTGCATTCTCATAAAAATCCAAGGGAAGAGTGCGGCGGAATACACGGCCGGACACAGAGTCTTTAACCTCAATTGTCACCTCGTCGGCAACTATTTCGTATACTTCATCCATTTCGTCCATGCTTCTGCCTCCCGGACATGAGTTTTGAGCACCACAATATGATGCTATATTAATATTAGTAAGGCAGGCCACTGCTTTCAACTTACATAAAAATACAACTCGAAGAATACTTCAATCTAAATTTGTCGAAATTGTTAGAATATTAACAATAAACAGTGCTCTTCCGTTGTAAATTCTGCGTAAGAGCGGAATTTACTTTGATAAATAATAAACGAAAACCAAAATAAGAAAGAGCATGTCCCGGTTTGAACTTAGAGTTAACCGGAGATGCTCTTTTCATTTTGTATGGATTTGCACTTAAGGCAGATTTGGCGCTTTATCGATTGCAACAGGCAAAAATTCACAAATAAGTTTTCGCCGCTTTAAACGCTGGGGATATATTCTGCGGCGTGTTTTTTGAACGCGGAAATAATGTTTGCCGCAGCCGAGCAGCACAATCCGAAAGCAAATACATAGGTAACAATGGCTTCATCTTTATAGAATATGACGCAGATAACGGCAATAGCCGATGAGATGATGCCGTGTATCAGTTTGCCGATATATGGGGCCTGTATTTTCTTGGCACACAACGCATTGTATATCTGAATTCCGCCGAAAAAAAGATAATAAACGACAAGATAGATGATGACAACGGTCTTCGGCAGAGTCGAAAGCCCAACGCTGAAAAGTCCGAGGTCGAGGAGAATTATGCTTTCATAGAGAATTATTCTTCCGTCAACCATATGAATTGCCATGGTGAAATAGTATAAAAGGGTCTTCAGACCGTAGACAAGAAGACTTATGGCCAGGACCGCAACAACCAGAAGGTAACCGTATTGGCGCTCACTGACGAGAATATAGGCAGCCGCCAGAAGCAAAAGTCCGGTGAATATTTTTTGAAATCGCTTTATAAGTGTCACGCTTTTCTCCTTTCGACAGATATCCCCGCAAGAAGATTTTTTGATGTAAAAATTCTGTTTGTTACCATGCCTTTCTGGGCAAGAGCGGCAGAGATGAAGCGGCCCATGAAGGTAAGACTTTTATTTGATGATGATATATATTCCTGCGTATATTTATCCAGGTCGAAATCCGGAATCTCACAGCCCGAGAGTTTCTCGCCGAAAGCTTTCCAGGCATCGGATGCATCGGTACGTCTCGTGTCAATGATTTCGGAAAGGTCCTTTTCATATAAAGAGAGTAAATCAAAAGCGTATGTATCAAGCTTAAACTCTTGCGCATTGCCTCCGAGATATCTGAGACTTTCAATCATTTGAGCAAAGGCATGACGGTAGTCGGACGGATTATCCTTAAAACGCGTTTCGTAATTGCCCCATGACGGAAGGTATTCATACCGGGCGTAGCTGTAGTCGGGAAGATGCCCGGCACGGCCGTGGCCGAGATTCATGATGGATGTCTCAAAAGGCTGATATAAACTGCCGGTATATGTGCCGGAATCCGGGTCATCGGGAACTGAGAGACTGTTTTTAAATGAAATCTTGCGACTTGTACCGTCCGGAAGAATTTCGAAAAAGTATGAATTTGTGTTGTTTATAACCAGAGACGGAGTGCCGCAAAATCCGCTGTGGGCCCACGTATCGGCAAGCACGTGCATAGCTATGCCGTATGCCTGTGTGCCGTTTCCTTTTGCAAGCTGTACGGTGTCGGAAACGAGAGCTCCGTTCGGGAAACAAAGAAGACGGAATTTATTCTTGTAGTCTTTGATCCCCTTTACCTTCGCATAAAGATCATAGGGGAGGAAATGAAATGAAGACCAGATTCTTGTTATGTCCTGCAATCCGACTATATCCATGCGCACGTTGGCAAGTTCGGACTGGGTCTGGGTCGTGGCGGCTTTTTGCGGACCTTTTATTTTAGATAGATAGCTTCTTGTACAGCAGTCAACAAACTGACACGAATAGGCAATGTCAAGTGAGTCCTCGTGAGAAAAGCCTGCAAGAAAAGAAGCACAGTATGTTGCATAGTAATGAAAATCAAGCTGCACCGGTCTGAGCCTCCTTTCCTGAAAGTTTTTTTACTTTCAATGAGCAGACTATTAGCTCACAAATAGTAAAAAGCGACGTGCAGTCAACTATAAGTGAGGCTATATCGTCAAGAATAACGACGCCCGTGGTCTCGGACATCAAGGAAATTGCCGAGGATATTGTGGATGACGCGGAAGTGAAGGCCGCACCGAAGGCAAGAATCACATATATAATGCCGCAATTTATACCCATGCTTTCACGCCTCGCATTTATTACTATTATCAGGCGGAATATGAGATCTACTATTAGAAAGAACATTGCCAGGCAAAATATCGCGATTTTTGCATAGGACGGCAGGTCGCCCCATTCCGGATAGATTCCCGTAAGCAGATTTTCATCCAAAAGGAAAACAAGCATGACCTTTATAATGCTCCAGGCGGAAAAAGCTATTACACCAAGCCCTGCAATATAAAGATGACTGCGGGATTTCAGTAAATCGTGTGACATGGTTAGCCCTCGAGTAAAAAGAAAGATTTGAAATTATGTCAGCAAAAGCCTATTGCAAGACCGAACAGCAGCAGCAGAGAGGTCAAAATAAGGTTGGCGAGCTGGAACTTGCCGGAATATTTGAACCAGTCCGAATAGCTCGTATCCGCAAGCCCCAGAGAAATCAAAAGAGCGGCATTGGTCGGATAAAAAGCATTTGAAAATCCGTCGCCGAATGCGTATGCAACAATAACAAGCTGCGCCGGTATATTGAATGCGGCTCCGAGCGGAACAAGGAGCGGCGTCAGCATAATTGCTTTGGCGGAACCCGACGCGATGAAGAAATTCAAAATGAGAGCAAGGTAATATATAAAGAGGATTACTGTCCACTTGGGAAGCGTGGAAGCAAAGTCAATTGCCGATTGGATGATGATATCAAATACACCCGCTTCCTGAAGCGTATATTTGATTGATGCGGCCATAAGTATCATGAGAACGGCGGGAAGCATTGAAATGACGCCGCTTTTAAACGACCCCAGAAAATCTTTGCGTGTCATGCCGGAAACAAGGCAGCTTGTTACGCCGGCAATAAGGAACATAACCGAGACAACTACGAATGTGTAGTCACGAAGAGCCGGTAATACAGCTGAGCTCAATACTACGGCGATTCCTATCAGCATTATAATTGCAAAAAGCATAACGCCGCGGTTTTTCTTTGCATCGGCAGTGAATTCTTCGGCCTCAGCTCTGACGCCTTTATCAACTTTCTTGGCATGCATGCGGACAAAGAGATATAAAAGGATGTATATAAAAACGAAGCAGACAGCTCTGAACCAGGCCCCGGAAAACATCGGAAGGCCGGCTATATCCTGGGCTATACCGATGGTGAAGGGATTGAAAACGCCTGCGGCAAATCCGCATCCGACCGAAAGAAGGCTCATGGCAAGACCGGTAACGCTGTCCCATCCGAGACGTACAGCCAGAGCAACAACAATAGGAACCATCGGGACTACTTCTTCAAATGAACCGATCAGCGAGCCAAGAGCCATGAAGAAAAACATGATGACTGCCATGAGACGGTATTTGGACTGACCGTATTTATCGGAAATTTTATCTACCATGTAGCGCATGACGCCGCAGTTGTTAAGTGCGTTGAATGCGCCTCCGATAATAAGAAGAAAAATAATAACACCGATAAGAGTGACTTTGTCATCGGAGCCGAGAACAAGAACCGGGGACAAAATCCATTTCCAGAACGGAATCCCCTGACAGGGAATCAGAATTGTTGCCAGATAGCTTAAGACCATGAGCGCCCCGATAATAACCAGGGCGGTTATAAAGCATCTGACATTTATGAAGGTATCATTTTTCTTATCTTTCATTATATATGCCTCCCATGAGATATTTGTAGAAAAGTACCGCGTTTTCCAGTGTTGAAACGTTTACGCATTCATCTATCCCGTGAATGCTTTCAAGCTGCTGGCTGTCGATAATAAACGGTACAAAATGAAAACAGTTGTCTGTGAGATTTGCCATGAATCGGGCATCACTGCAGCCGGTCATAATATACGGAACGGCTTTTACACCATCATATGCGAATTCAATGGCACTTTCAATAATTTTAAACTGGCTGCTTTTGAAATCCGAAAGGGAAGTGTCGACTGCGGGGTCCAGAACTTCCACGGAGATATCATATTTACCTGCAAGCGCGGTTATTGCATTGAGACTGTCGGCAAATCCCTGATGATGGGATACGCGCATGCTTCCAATTACTTTTGCTTCGGAGGGAATAATATGCCTTCCGTCCGACCCCTGCGCCATGGTGAAGGCTATGGTTGTCTGAAGAAGAGCTTTTGCCGTGCCGGATGTGCGCGGCATGAATTTTTTTAGCACCGGCTCAAAAAGACCCGGATGCGAGTAGACAAATTTCATAGGACCGGACACGGACGGCGATAAACGACGGAACATTTCCTTGATTACAGGTGAGAGCTCCGCTTTGAAAAGCTCCGTTTTATCGGCTTCGGCCATGAATTTCCCGAGGCGCACAAGGGGAGTATCATATTCGGGACTTGATGCATGCCCTCCGCTGCCTTTTGCGGTAAAGAGCAGTTCGGAGCATCCTCTTTCACCCATTCCCACCATGGCAAAGGTACCTTTTGCTCCTCCAATCGGCTCATACATTATCATGCCGCCTTCATCAAGGACAAACGAAAACCTGATTCCTCTTTTTTTGAGCTCGTTGTAGTAATAATCAGCTCCGGCGAAAGTGGTTTCCTCGTTGCACGATGATTCGAAGTAGATATCACTTTCGGGGATAAATCCTTCGGATGCAAGATCGTCTGCCGCCTGGAGCATTGCCCATAGCCCGCCCTTCGTATCAAGAGCGCCTCTTCCCCAAAGTTTCCCGTCATAGACCTCACCGCAAAAAGGCGGATGTGTCCATCCCTGCTGCGGAGGAACAACGTCAAAGTGATTCATGAAAAGAATGGGAGACCGGGAATTTTTGCCCGGCCATTTCAAAAGCATGCTGCCATTATAATCTTCTTCATCGCAGACAGCGAAAAGACCGGGGAACAAGTCTCTCAATAATTCCCGAAAACTATAGAAGACGGAAAGATCTTTCTGAACTACATAGGAAACGGTTTCCGCTTTCAGCATGGAACTTAGATTTTGCACATAGTTATCTGACATTTAGGTGAAATCCTTTTTGAATATTTGAAAAAATATGCGGGAATTCCCGGCTTGTTATGTGCCGAGAGCGTAAAGAGAAGATTGACTGAAAATTTTCTGTGATATAAACCTCGTATGGGAGGATTATATTGTTCCGGCGGAACACCGGTGAAAGCCCATTGTTACTGGCAGCGGTGGCTGTCTTGAGTGGGAAAAATGACAGTAGATGCTGACAAATACACCTGCCAGCGAAACCTGATGCTCGGTATTTAAATGCCGATGTTGTTCACAGTAATCTCTATTTTTATTATTCCTGTGTTCCAACTCGCAGCATCTCGCAGCGTGTTTCAATAAGCTTGGAAAATCGTTCTTTCAAATCCATATCGAGCAAGGACTCATCATTCATCTGTTTAAACAGCATCTTTTGAGATATAAGCCTGTCAATCAGTTTCGACGCAGTCTTTCTCTCAATTCCGGTGCCTTCAGCAAAGTTGAGAAAATCATTTCTGTGCAGATTATTTTTCTTTCCGTTTATTGGAATCGCAAAAGCTTCTGTATCCTCCGGCATAATGACATTAACCGGCAGCAGATCATACGCGGGTGCCAATATGTACTGTCCACTTTCCGGTTTGTCTTCTATCAAAGAAAAATTTTTTAAATGCATATCCGAATTCCCTGTTATATAACAAAAAACCAGGCGCACAAATAATTCTGTCATATCCAATCCGGCTCTGGATGAATGTTTTTGAATTATCTTTGCACATCTCTCGCAAGACCCGCGATATTTGTCCTGTGTCATTCTTCCGTCAAGCTGGCAAAAATCTTCCATTGCCAGCATGACTCCTGTCGGATACTCTTTCCCGGCTGCTATTCTGTCTATTCTTGAAGTTATATATGCGTATCCTTCTCCTGCCTTAAGCAATGCGCATGGCACCGTACTTATTCCCGCTGCATGAGCCATCTGCATCACGATGAATTCGGACTCCGGTAGACAACGGAAATTATCTGCCTGCGGTTTAAGAATATATCCCGTAGGATAGTCTACAATTGTGAGCCGTGGATTGCTCCCTGTAGTCAAATGAAGCGACAGTTTTTTTTGAACTCCTGCAACCGTTAACCCTTTATTTATTGTCTCGTCCGCAAGACTTCTCAGCTTTTCATCTGTCAGTTCTATTTCCGGCAGCTCGGATGTTCCAAAAAATCTTTTGATACAGGCTTTGTGCCATCCGTTTACATCCGTTCCCTTTATTTCCTTATTGCAGCAAAGACATTTCATATCTTTTCACCCCTGATACTGACGCATCCGATGCAATCCTTACACGCAAGAAGCAGTATTCCGAAACGGTCTGTAATATTAACTTTCCAATTTCTGCTAACAATATTCAGCAGCCATCCTTCCGGAATAAGTCCGTCAAAAAAGGGAAATAAATTCTGAGAAAAATAAGGTTCTTCCCGTTTAGGCATAGTCAGGCTTACCGGCGGCGATGTTGGGTCGGAAGCATAGTCTATGTCATATGCAAATTCATATCCGGCGTCGGTCTCGGTGATTATTCCGGCAAATCTGCTTCGCACATAAACATAAGCTGTTCTGTTGGACTCCATTATTTACCATCCTTTCTGCCCGGGACAGCTTCCATTCCAAACATGGCGAGCGCCTGATTCACTTTATCCATTCTTACCGTTTCTTTTCCCTGTTCAAGCTCACGGACAAAACGCAGCCCGAGTCCGGACCTGAGCGCAAATTCCTCCTGAGTGAGATTTGCAGCTTTACGCTGCTGCTTAATAAAGTTTCCAATAGTATTCATATTTGGATATTATACCCGTTCGGTTATAAAGTCAACAAAAATGATGTAAATTATACCTTAAAGGGTATAGCTTGCATTGTTTTCTTCTTTCTTATACCCTTTCGGGTATATTATGCTGTTGTTCATATTATGGCTTTCCATCCTGGTTACAGGCGTTATGATATATGTAGGCTTGAAAAATTGCGCTGTGCCGTCAGCGATGAATCATTTGGAAGCGTAAAACTATCTGGTAAGGTTAAATGTAAACGAAAAATTACGATTACAGGAAAAGCATCTGCTCTTAATCAGAACAAAAATTAAGAAAGAATGGATCGCAGTTTTCCGGACATGACTTCAAAAGCATGAATAAGGGAAACCGAAATTTGGCTTTGGAATGCTGTACTTTTGCGAAGCGGATAGAGCGATTATTTTCAATAAAAAGCAAAAATCCGAACCTTTCGGTTCGGATTTAATGGTGGACGATACAAGACTCGAACTTGTGACCTCCCGCACGTCAAGCGGATGCGC
>R05__coassemble_121_pt1 | contig 43695 bp, 43 predicted proteins | sample R05__metabat2_high_PE_014 | metagenome-assembled genome bin R05
TACCTCCTCAATTCTGCTTCTCGCGCAGAACGGTCTTAACGCGAGCTATATCACGACGTGTTGCGGATATTTTTGTGGGGTTGTCAAGATGATTGGTGGCATGCTGCATACGGAGCATGAACAAATCCTTCTTGAGGTCAACGAGCTTTTTCTCAAGCTCTGCAACGGACATGTTGCGTATTTCATTTGCCTTCATCTTATTCACCCTCTCCTTCCTGGGCTTCTTTCTTGACTATCTTTGTCTTGATAGGAAGCTTATGGCTGGCGAGACGAAGAGCTTCGCGTGCAGCGCTTTCATCAACGCCTGCGATCTCAAACATAACTCTGCCGGGTTTTACGACTGCTACCCAATATTCAGGTGAACCTTTACCGGAACCCATACGGGTCTCAGCGGGCTTCGCTGTTACGGGCTTGTCGGGGAAAATCTTTATCCAGACCTGACCGCCACGCTTGGTGTAACGGGTCATGGCTATACGGGCTGCTTCAATCTGGTTGGATTTAATCCAGCCGGGCTCTTGGGCCTGAAGTCCCCATTCACCGTAGGTGACAGTGTTGCCGCGTGTTGCTTTGCCCTTCATACGGCCGCGCTGTACTCTGCGGTACTTTACTCTTTTAGGCATTAACATTAGTTTGTGCCTCCTTCCTGTGCAGGAGCTTTCTCTTCTGCGCGAGGTGCACGACGCTCACCGCGGTTGAAGTTTCCGCGATTGCCATCACGGTTGAAGTTTCCGCGACGGTCGCCGTTGCGGCGATCATTTCCGCGGCGGTCACCGCGGTTGTTGCGGCGATCCTGTGCTCCACGGCTGAGATCCATGGTACGCGGTGTTGTACGGAGAGTCTGGGAAAGGACTTCGCCTTTATAAATCCAAACTTTTATTCCGATGCGTCCGTAGGTTGTGTCAGCCTCGGCAAAACCGTAATCGATGTCAGCACGGATTGTCTGAAGAGGAATGGTTCCTTCGTGATAGGTCTCGCTGCGTGCTATTTCTGCTCCGCCAAGACGTCCGCCGCATTTGATTTTAATTCCGCGTGCGCCCATTCTCATTGCACGTCCCATAGCATTCTTCATAGCGCGGCGGAAGCCGATACGCTTCTCGAGCTGCTGAGCTATGTTTTCCGCTACCAGCTGTGCGTTGGTATCCGGAGTACGGACTTCAATGATGGAGATTTTCACGGGCTTTCCGATCATTTTGCTGACTGTGTTCTGCAGATTTTCAATTTCGCTGCCGCCCTTGCCGATAACAACACCGGGACGTGAGCAGTGAATGAATATCTTTACATTATTTGAGTCACGTTCAATCTCTATTGTAGGAACGCCGGCTGAATAAAGGGTCTTCTTTAAGTATTCGCGAATTTTGTAATCTTCAACTATAAGATCACCGACTTTTTCTTCTCTGGCATACCAACGGCTGTCCCAGTCTTTGATAACGCCTACACGAAGTCCATGAGGATTAACTTTCTGTCCCATTTATTTTGCCTCCTTCCCTTAGTCTCTCTCGGCCACACAGATTGTGATGTGGCTGGTGCGTTTGTTTATACGGTACATACGTCCCTGTGCTCTGGGCATGCCGCGCTTAAGAATCGGGCCTGCACCTACATATGTTTCACATACATAGAGCTTCTCGGGATCCATCTCGAAGTTGTTTTCTGCATTTGCCATAGCGCTCTTGAGCACTTTGCACATAATCTCGCAGCCTGCCTTCGGGGTGTTCTGCATAAGTGCCATTGCAACATCTGCGTTCTTGCCGCGGATCATGTTGCAGATTATCTCGACCTTGCGGGGAGAAATGCGAGCATATTTCTGCTCAGCACGGGCTATTTTCTTTTCGTCCATTGTCTGCCTCCCTATCAAGATGTCTTGCTGCCTGAGTGGCCGCGGAAGGTTCTGGTAGGTGCAAACTCACCGAGTTTATGTCCGACCATATCTTCTGTTACGTACACGGGAACATGACGGCGTCCGTCATGTACAGCTATTGTGTGTCCTACGAAAGACGGGAAAATCGTAGAGCTACGGCTCCAGGTTTTTATAACCTGCTTGTTGCCGGATTTATTCATTTCATCGACGCGTTTGAGCAGTTCAGGTGCTGCGAACGGTCCTTTTTTAATACTTCTACTCATTTACTCTCCCTCCTTACTTCGCATTGCGGCGCTTGACTATGAACTTATCTGTGCGGTTCTTGCCCTTACGGGTCTTGTAACCGAGTGCCGGCTTACCCCAAGGAGTAACAGGGCCGGGACGGCCGATCGGGGACTTGCCTTCACCACCGCCGTGGGGGTGGTCGCAGGGGTTCATGACGGAGCCGCGAACTGTGGGACGAATTCCCATGTGGCGTTTACGTCCTGCTTTGCCGAGTTTGATGTTGGCGTGGTCAATATTGCCGACCTGTCCGATTGTCGCCATGCACTCAAGACGGATCTTGCGCATCTCACCGCTCGGAAGACGTACTGTTGCCATGCCGTTCTCTTTTGCCATTAACTGAGCGGAAACACCTGCGGAGCGGACAAGCTGTGCGCCCTTGCCGGGATAGAGCTCAATATTGTGGATAACCGTACCAAGAGGAATATTTGCAAGGGGAAGTGCGTTTCCTGCTTTGATATCTGCCTGAGGGCCGGAAACTATTGTGTCTCCAGCCTTAAGTCCGACAGGAGCCAGGATGTAACGGCGCTCACCGTCAGCATATTCGCAAAGTGCGATAAATGCGCTGCGGTTCGGGTCATACTCGAGGCGAAGGACTTTTGCTTCGACATCGGTCTTGTTGCGCTTGAAGTCGATTACACGATACTTCTGACGGTTTCCGCCGCCCTTGTGGCGGACAGTGATGCGTCCGTAACTGTTACGGCCGGCATTCTTCTTTAATACCTCAGTAAGGTTCTTCTCGGGCTTAACGTGTTTGTCAACACCGTCAAATCCGGAAACTGTCATTCCGCGGCGGCCGGGGGTAGTAGGTCTGTATACTTTTATACTCATTTCGCTTTACCTCCTTATACCATGCCTTCGAACAGTTCGATGTTCTTGGAATCGGCGCTGAGTTTAACAACTGCTTTCTTCCAGGAAGCTGTCTTGCCCATGGGGTAAGCGCCTGTGCGCTTTGCCTTGGCACGAACGTTTTCTGTGGTGACTTTGATAACGGTAACGTCGAAGATCTCTTCAATCGCTTTCTTTATCTCGATCTTGTTTGCATCTTTTGCAACTTTGAATGCATATTTTTTGATGTCCAGGTCTTCCATGGACTGCTCGGTGATGATGGGAGCAATTATTACATCATATGCGGTCTTCATCAGGCGAACACCTCCTCGATTTTGGCGAGAGCTGCTTTATCAACAACCATAACGCCTCCGGTGAGTATCATGTAGGGGGAGAGGATGTTTGCGATTGTTGTGGAAACGCCTGCTATGTTGCGTGCGCTCTTGTAAATTTTTTCGTCAACGTTCTCTGTTACTACAAGTGCTTTACCGTTTACGCCGATTTTCTTTAAGAACTTGTTGAATTCCTTTGTCTTAATCTCTTCTACCTGAAGGCCGTCGACAACGAGAATCTGTTCTTCGGCTGCTTTTGCGCTGAGTGCGCTCTTGAGAGCCAGGCGCTTAACTTTCTTGTTAAGTGTGTAGCTGTAATCTCTGGGCTTCGGAGCAAATGCTACGCCGCCGTGGGTCCACACGGGGGATCCTGCATAGCCTGCACGTGCGCGGCCTGTGCCCTTCTGGCGCCAGGGTTTCTTTGTTGTGAAGTCAACTTCACCCTTTGTAAGAGCGCTCTGTGTACCCTGACGGCAGTTTGCAAGATGATTCTTGACTGAGTCATGGAGAACACTCTTGTTCGGCTCGATACCGAAAATTGCTTCGGAGAGCTCGATCTCACCGGTCTGTTCGCCGGACATATTGAAAACTTTTGCTTTAGGCATTTATGCTGCTCTCCTTTCCTTACATGTTTCTCGCGGAAGCTTTCTGCGGGTTGATACGGGCAGATGCTTTCTGCGGGTTGACGGAAACGCCTGCATCGCCTTTCTTGACGACCTGTGCTTTGGCGGTATCCTTAATGTAAACTATGCTTCCCTTGGGGCCCGGAACGGCACCGCGGATAGCTATGAGGTTGAGTTCTGCATCGACCTTTACTATGTCGAGATTCTGAACCGTTACCTGATCAACACCCATGTGTCCTGCCTGCTTCTTGCCCGGCATAATGCGTGACGGATCTGCAGAGGAACCCATTGAGCCTGCGTGACGGTGAACAGGACCGCCGCCGTGGCTGGTAGGTGTACGGCCCTGGCCATAGCGCTTTATAACGCCTGTGTAGCCGTGGCCCTTGCTTGTACCGGTTACATCAACCTTGTCACCTTCATTGAAGATGTCTGCTTTGATTGTGTCGCCTACTTCAAAAGTATCGACTGTCTCAAGACGGAACTCCTTGAGATGCTTTACCATGCCGACGCCTGCCTTTTTCAGGTGGCCCTGTTCCGGTTTGGAAAGCTTTTTCTCGGCTACTTCTTCATAACCGAGCTGAACGGCCTTATAACCTTCCTTTTCCTCGCTCATCTTTGCGGTCACTGTGCAGGGACCTGCTTCGATGACGGTTACGGGAATGACTTTGCCGTTTTCGTCGAAGATCTGTGTCATGCCGATCTTCTTGCCAATTATGGCTCTTTTCATTCTTTCTATTGTCTCCTTTGAGTTATTGGTTACCTAGCATGGCTCTTGGCCGGAGGCTGGCAACTTAACCCGCCCTCACTTGAGGACCAGGTCTGTTTACTTTTTGTGCTCTTTCTACTTATTTATATTAGAGCTTGATTTCGATCTCGACACCGGCGGGAACTTCAAGGCTCATAAGCGCTTCTACGGTCTTTTGTGTCGGGCTCATGATGTCGATGAGACGCTTGTGTGTGCGGCGCTCGAACTGTTCGCGGCTGTCCTTATACATATGTACAGCGCGGAGGATTGTGACTATTTCAGTCTTTGTGGGGAGGGGGATAGGGCCTGAAACCTTGGCGTCGGTACGCTTTGCTGCTTCTACTATTGTTTCAGCTGCCTTATCGATGAGCTGATGATCGTAAGCCTTAAGGCGGATACGGATCATGTTCTTGGTGGGTGCATTTGCTGCCATTTGTTTTTTCTCCTAATTTAAAATAGTAGGGAGTTGGAGCTTTGTTTTCATACACACTGCCGTGCGTATCAGTCCAAGTCCGAAAAACAAACCGGCTTTTTACCGGTCAATTTTACGCCCCTGCGATATACGCGGTGTTGAAAGGGCTCCAGCCGCCCGATTGTGTGTTCCTATCCTCGGAACATCCGGACATACTCCACGGAAGTTACCTCATTACGTATTTGAGCAATCTCCCGCTTCAACGCATAGCTTGCCTGTTTTCCGCAAGCTTGATAATAATACCAAAATGAAGTGCACTCGTCAAGCACTTTTTACAATAATTTCTGACTTTTTTCGTCGATTTTGTACAATCACAAAATCTTGTGTTTATCCGGATTTCTATACTCAATTTCTTGTCTTTACATGCAAGAGGGGAAATTAATTTTCTTCATCTTTTCCGGATTTTTGCTCTTTTGCATCCCATAAAAAAGCGGCAGGGTATTTATCCTGCCGCGATATAAATTTTTTCGTTAACGTTCTTCTCTGAAATATGCAAGTCCGAGTGATAGCGGTGGCTGATTCTCTTTCTTATTTTTCATGGAAGTCAGCACAAGCACAATTATCGTTACAACATAAGGCAGCATCTTGTACAGCTCCTTTACCGCCAGATTCATGCCTGTCGGTATAAACAGGTAGAAAATATAAAGACCTCCGAACAAGATTGATGCAAGTATGCTGACATTCGGTCTCCATACCGTAAAAATAACAAGTGCAATTGCGAGCCAGCCCCTGTCTCCGAAAGCATCGTTGGACCACACTCCGCATGCATAATCCATTACATAATATAAGCCGCCGAGTCCCGCAATCATCGATCCCGTGCATGTTGCTGCATATTTATATTTAGTGACATTTATTCCGGCAGCATCTGCTGTTGCCGGGTTTTCTCCGACCGCCCTCAAATGCAACCCGGGCCTTGTCCTTTTAAGAAAATATGACGCAAAAAGTGCTATGAGGACAGCAAGATACGCAAGAAAGCCGTAACTTAAAAACAGTTTTCCGAAAACGCCGGAGTTTACCGCTATCGGCAGCTGTTTTGAAAAAGCTATACTCGTCTTTGAAAGTGCAATAGACGGAACATCGGCTCCGGAAAGCTTTATAAGCGACCCGCCAAAGAAGTTGCCAAATCCCACGCCGAATGTTGTCAGTGCAAGGCCTGTTACATTCTGATTTGCACGCAATGTGACTGTCAAAAAGCAATAAAGCAGACCCATCAGCAGCGACCCTATAAGGCAGCATGCCAACGGTATAAATATTGTGAGAAATCCGTTCATCTCGGCTGCACTGTTTTCATAGAAAAATGCACCTATTACGCCGCATATACCCCCGACATACATTACACCTGCGGTTCCGAGGTTCAAATTACCCGATTTTTCGGTAAGTGTTTCACCCGTTGCACCGAGCATGAGTGGTATTCCCTGCATAACGGCTCTGGGGAAGAAGGATACGAAATCAAACATCTGAATTGTCCTCCTTTTTTGAACGGCGGAAGGAAATTTTATAATTTATAAAGAATTCGCTTCCTATTATGAAGAAAAGAATTATTCCGGTTAAGATATCTGAAAATGATTTGTTCAACCCAAAGTTTGTGGAAATTTCGCCTGCTCCTCGGTCAAGGAAAACAAGCAGGAAGCTCGTTAGTGTCATCATCAAAGGATTAAACTTGGCAAGCCAGGAAACCATTACCGCCGTAAAGCCTCTTCCGCCGGCAATTGTAGTTGTTATCGTATGGTCCGTACCTCCTACAAGAAGAAGGCCCGCAATTCCGCATATGGCTCCGGAAAGGAACATCGTTCTGACTATTACTTTTTCAACCTTTATCCCTATATATCTTGCTGTTCTTTCACTTTCTCCGACAACGGCAATTTCATATCCATGTTTTGTCCTTGCCAGGTAAAAATACATTAATATGGTAATCAGCGCTACAATTATAATATTTAACAGATATTTCTGCCCGCCGACCACCGGAAGCCAGCCGATATTGCTGTCGGCATTTATTATTCCTATTTTACCGGCGCCCTTGGGAACTTCCCATTTAATTACAAAATATGCTACAAGCTGCGTTGCAACATAGTTCATCATAAGTGTAAAAAGCGTCTCGTTCGTATTGAATTTTGCCTTGAATACCGCAGGAATTGCAGCCCAAATTGCTCCTGCAAGGATTGCTGATACAACCATGCAGATTATAACAAGCCAGTTTGGAAATTTATCTGCCAGCAATATCATGCATGCTGTTGTGGCAAGGCCTCCTATCAGGACCTGTCCCTCCCCGCCGAGATTCCAGCACCGCATTTTAAAGGCGGGTGTGACAGCAAGTGCTACGCAAAGAAGTATTGCAAGGTTCTGCAGAAGCATCCATACTTTTCTCGGAGTGCCGAACGCTCCTTGAAACATTGCCGAAAAAACCGCCAGAGGATTTAAGTGGGTTGTCAAGGCTGTAACTGCGGAGCTCATGATAAGCGCGAGTATAATTGCAATGCCGCGGATTGCCCATGCCTTGATACGTTTTATCTCTCCGCGCCTTGATATGTGTATTAATGGTTCACGCATATGCATCAGCCTCCTAATCTGGTCATCATGGCACCTACCTGACGTTTGTCCGTTGTACGCCCATCAAGAACTCCGGATACTTTTCCTCCGCAAAGGACCAATATTTTGTCACAAAGTTCAACCAGGACGTCAAGGTCCTCTCCTACATAGATAACCGCCACGCCGCGGTCTTTCTGAGATGAGATTGTATCATATATAAGGTAGGATGAATTTATGTCAAGTCCACGTGTTGCATAAGCAGTCAGAAGCACTGTAGGCGCATTTGATATTTCGCGGCCGACAAGAACCTTCTGGACATTTCCTCCCGAAAGCTTTCTGACGGGTGTCTGTACATCCGGCGTGACAATTTCGAGAAAATCGACCATTTGCTCAGCGAGTTTGTAAGGAGCTTTTGTATCCGTAAACAGGCCTTTGCCATTGCGGTAGGATCTCAGCATCATGTTGTTTCCGAGGTCCATGTTCCCGACAAGGCCCATGCCGAGTCTATCCTCCGGCACGAACGAAAGTGCAACGCCGAGAGCTTTTATTTCCAAAGGATCTTTACCTATAAGCTCCTCTTCTGTCCCGTCATCTTCCACATATCTGATACTGCCTTTTTCAACTTTCTGCAGTCCCGCTATGGATTCAAGCAGTTCTTTTTGTCCGCATCCCGAAATTCCTGCAATTCCAAGGATTTCTCCCGATGAAGCAGTAAATGATACATCATCCAGTTTCACTGTACCTTCCTCATCCAGTACAGTAAGTCCTTCTACAATTATTCTCGGCTTTGGATTCACAGGGTCACCGCGATGTATATTAAGCTCAACCGGACGTCCGACCATCATATTGGTCATCTCCTGAGCGTTTGTGTTCTTTGTAAGCATGTCCCCGGTAAACTGTCCTTTTCTGAGAACTGCCACCCGGTCTGAAAGGTCTTCAACCTCATGCATTTTGTGAGTTATTATGACTATGGCTTTTCCATCGTCACGCATGTTGCGCAGCACAGCAAACAGGCGGTCTGTCTCCTGCGGAGTTAAAACCGCAGTCGGCTCATCCAAAATGAGAATGTCCGCCCCTCGGTAAAGTACCTTTACTATTTCTACGGTCTGTTTTTGCGAAACGGACATATCATAAATTTTCTGATTGGGGTCAACCTCGAATCCGTATTTTTCGCATATAGAAAGAATCTTGCTTGTCGCTTCCTTTATGTCGAGCTTTCCCGGAAGGCCCAGGATAATGTTCTCGGCTGCCGTAAATACGTCTACAAGCTTGAAGTGCTGATGTATCATCCCGATACCCAGGTCAAACGCATCCTTTGGTGATGCTATTACGACTTCTTTCCCGTCAATGGAAATAGTGCCCTCATCCGGAAAGTAAATTCCCGAAAGCATGTTCATAAGCGTTGTCTTGCCTGAGCCGTTTTCTCCCAGAAGCGCAAGAATTTCGCCCCTGTATATATCAAGCCAGCATTTATCGTTGGCAACTACAGAGCCGAAACGTTTGGTTATATCGCGCATTTTTACGGCCGGGACTCTCTGATCCATGAAAAGCCCTCCTTGGATATTAGTCTTTTATCTGCGAAGGAAGCCCTGCTTTAAACGCAGGGCTTCCGGTATAAGATTTTAATTGGATTTTATCAGTACATCTCATCGAGGAGGCTGATACCGTCAATGCGAAGATCAAAGTAAGGTGCACTGCGGAATGTTGATTCATTGAATGCGCCGTCAGAAATAACTTCGGTATCTCCTTCATAAGCCGCATCTGTATCAACGTCTGCGAGATAGGAATCAAGAGTCTTTCCGTCTACAGTGAAGGTGGTAATGTCAAATACCTTAATGCTGCCATCTATGAGGCCCTGCTTAACTTCTGCGAGTTTTTCAGCTGTTCCTGCAGCTGCAACTTTCTCGTTTATGTCTGTAAGAACAACAGACTCTGTGGTGAGGTCGCCTGTCCAGTCGGCGTCAATTGCTTCTCCATTGATTACGCAGTTGATTGCATACTCGTAGTACGGAGACCAGTTGATGCGTGAAGATACGATAAATGTGTTGGGGCAGGCATCTATTGTTGATCCGTTATAGGAAACGTTCGGGATGTTGTTGGTTTCACATGCTGTAGGTGCACCCATAGAGTCGGCATGCTGTGAAATGAGCACGCAGCCATCGTTGATGAGCTTCATTGCGCCTTCTTTTTCGGCTGTCTCATCGTACCATGAACCGGTGAAAGTGACTTCCATTGTTGCTTCGGGAACTATAGAACGAAGTCCGAGGAACCATGATGTGTAACCTGACATAACTTCTGCATATGTGTAAGCTCCGACGTATCCGACCTTGGCGGAATCAACTGTTCCGTTATCAAGCATTTCCTGAAGTTTAAGACCTGCTGCAACACCTGCGAGGTAGCGGCCTTCATATATAGAAGCAAATGCATTGTGGAAGTTGTCAATGCCTGCGGTATGTGCCTGGGTACCTGTTGCATGGCAGAACTGAACTTCGGGGAACTCTTTTGCTGCCTGAATAATGTAGTCTTCATGGCCGAAACTGTCGGCAAAGATTATCTGGCATCCTGCGTCTGCAAGCTCTGCGGCTGCTTCATAGCACTCCTGGCCTTCAGGAATATTTGTCTTTACGACAGCTTCAACTCCAAGCTTTTCGCAAGATTCATTAAATGCATTAATGAAGTTAAGGTCATAGGTAGAGTTTTCATCGTGCAATGCGATAAGTCCGACCTTAAGTTTGTCAGGTGCGGAAGCTGCTGTTGATGTTGTTGCTGTTGACGTTGATGATGTTGCTGCTGTTGAACCGCATGCGCAAAGTACAAATACCATGCAAAGTGCCAGTATCATTGCCAGAATTTTCTTCATTTTCTTTTCTCCTTTAAAATAGTTATCGCATCGGATACGGCAAAATCTCGGTCCCGTTTCCAATGCGAAATAAGAAATACAAAAGGCGCAGTACAAACACTACGCCCTCACATATTTCTAATCTCAATAGTCCGGTCATTTACGGCGCCGGGTAGAAACGCAAAACCTTATCATCTGCATATATCGAGAGCGATATTTAATTTACAATCTCAAGATACAAAAAACCTGCGTCTTTGTCAAGCGCTGTTTTGTCAGTTTTTTATAATTTTTTAAATTCTTTTTTGTGTAGTTTATATAGACGTCCGTCAGACCTCAAATTCAATCGAATCATCGCTCATAGATGTAATTTTCGCCAGAGACTCTACTCTGTAGCCCAGATTGCGGATTTCGTTTCCGCCGCCTTGAAACACCTTTTCAATTGCTATGCCAACGCCGGCAACTTCCGCACCCGCCTGATTGCAAAGATCAATAAGTCCCTTGAGCGCTGCTCCCGTTGCGAGAAAATCATCTATAATCAGGACCTTGTCGCCTTTGCCCAGATACTCTTTTGACACGACAACCGTGTTCGTATTTCCATGCGTGAAAGACTCAATCTCCGTTGAATATACATCGGAAGAAATATTTTTGCTCTTGCTCTTTTTTGCAAACAGGAGAGGGCAGGAAAACACATACCCGACCATCGCCGCAATTGCGATGCCGCTTGCCTCTATTGTGAGAATTTTGTTTATCTCTTCGCCTTTGTAAAGTTCCTTCAATTCAAGTGCCATATCCCGGAGAAGGGCTGTGTCAATCTGATGATTTAAAAAGCTGTCTACTTTCAGGATTCCGCCGGGCTTTATAACGCCGTCAGAAAGGATTTTTTCTTCAAGAAGTTTCATATTTCTCTCCATAATACCGAAAAAACCCGTCTCAGAAATGGACAGGTTTGATCGGGTAATCAATAATTACTGTGCGCGCTGAACTTTGCCGCTACGGAGGCAGCGGGTGCATGCATATACATGCTGGGGCTTGCCGTCGACAATAGCCTTGACACGCTTTACATTGGGCTTCCATGTGCGATTTGAGCGACGGTGTGAGTGAGAAACCTTTATGCCAAAGGTAACGCCCTTATCGCAGAACTGGCACTTTGCCATAGATGAAGCACCTCCTTGCGAGTTTTTGCTTCTGCCCCTTAAGGCAGACAGCTTAGGTATAATAACAAATGATTACAACAATTGCAAGAACTTTTTTCTTATTTTCCTTGCCCTTTTCGGCCGCTTTATATTTATCGGATCGACAGCGTCTTCCGCAATCTTGTCAATACAGTTTCTTCTCTTTTTTACTCCGAACACGAGGGTGTGTTTATTCCCTTGCCTTTGCCTGTAAAAACTAGTAGAATAATATAATAAAGTATGACGTGACATCCGGAGGAATCATCATGGCAAATCCCAAATATACAGTCAAACTCTGTGAGATTGCCAAACGCACAAATCTCACACCAGTTCACCTTTCCGACAATTTTGAGTCCATAGATCTTGAGGAAGACGATGTCAACCGTCCCGCTCTTCAGCTTACGGGCTTTTACAGTTATTTTAACCCGAGACGTATTCAAATTATCGGCCGTGTCGAGAGCACATATCTGGATTCACTTTCGGATGAGGATAGGAGAGCCGCATTCGACAAGCTCTTCTCTTTTGACATACCCTGTCTTGTTGTTTGTCATGAATGTCCTGTTTTTCCCGAATGCCTGGAATCCGCAAAGCAAAATAATGTGAGCGTATTTATTAACGAAGATAACACGGCGGATGTTGAAGCCTCAATCATAACTGAGCTTCACCGCGCAATGGCTCCTCGCAAAACAATTCACGGTGTACTCGTTGAAATTTACGGTGAAGGCGTTCTGCTTACCGGCGACTCCGGAATAGGCAAGAGCGAGACTGCGCTTGAGCTCATAAAGCGAGGCCACCGTCTTATCGCCGATGACGCAGTCGAAATCAAGAAAATTGAGAAAGATACTCTGGTTGGTACCGCTCCCGAATTAATCCGGTATTATATGGAACTTCGCGGCATCGGTGTAATAAATGTCAAAAAGATTTTCGGTGTCGGTGCCGTCAAGCCTGAGGCCGGCATTGACCTTGTCGTTGCTCTTGAGATGTGGGACGATACCAAAGCTTATGACCGTCTCGGTCTCACAAATGAGATTGAGGAAATTCTCGGCGTACAATTGCCGAAAGTCACAATACCCGTTACCTCGGGCCGAAACCTGGCTGTCATTCTTGAGCTTGCGGCAATGAACAACCGTGAAAAGAAAATGGGTAATAATGCGGCCGTGGATCTCGCCGCTGAAGTTGATGCATATGCAGAAGGAATAATGTAAATGGATATTGAAAATGCACTTTCAAGGGTAAAAGAACTTCTCCCCGGCCTGGAGATTGCCGAAAATGAGCCGATGAAAAACCACTGCTCTTTTAAAACCGGAGGCCCGGTAAGAGCTTTTGTTGCCCCTCAATCAATAAATTCTCTTTCAATAATCTGCTGTGCGCTCAAGGAAAACGAGGTCGCACCTTTTATGCTGGGCAACGGAACCAATGTTGTTTTCCCCGATGAAGGAAACGAAAACCTCATTGTAATGTCTACCGAAAAACTTCAGGGCATCCGTCTTCTCGATGAAACCCATATATACGCCGAATCAGGTGTGAGCCTTTCAAAGCTTGCTTCTTTTGCTCTTGATAATTCTCTTACCGGTCTGGAATTTGCCTCAGGCATCCCCGGCACCGTCGGAGGCGGCGTTATGATGAATGCCGGCGCATACGGAGGAGAGCTTAAAGACGTTATCGAATCTGTCACCATTTACTATTTGCCGGAGCAGAGGCTTTACGAATTTACAAACGAGCAGTGTAAATTTTCATACCGTCATTCATTTTTTCAAGGTTACAGCGGAAATGTCATTTTAAATGCTGTTTTTAATCTCAGCAAAGGCGACAAAAATGAAATCAGTGCAAAGATGAAAGAACTGAATGAAAGGCGCCGCGACAAGCAGCCGCTCGATCTTCCGTCATGCGGCAGTGCATTTAAACGCCCCGAAGGATATTATGCCGCCGCTTTGATTGAGGAATGCGGTCTCAAAGGGTATAAAGTGGGCGGTGCCATGGTAAGCGAAAAGCATGCCGGTTTTATAGTAAACACGGGCGATGCAACCAGCAAAGATTTATATGATCTCATGGAACATGTAAGAAAAGAAGTTTACGAGCAAAAGGGCATCGGTCTTCAAAGCGAAATAATTCTTATATCTCAAGATTTTAAGCTGGTAGACGATACTCCCCAGGCTCCAAGAAACGCGGTGTTTTAATTTATGGAATTTCTTGTTATCACCGGCCTCTCCGGTGCCGGAAAAACACAGGCGGCAAATGTTATAGAAGATATGGGCTATTACTGCGTAGATAATCTGCCTGCGGCTATCATGCCAAGGTTTGCCGAATTCTGTGCCGCAGGCGGCGGACGTTTTGATAAGGTCGCTCTCGTTTCAGATATACGGGAAAAAGGCGGCGTAGATGCCTTGCTGAAAACGCTTGATGAGCTTGATGCCATGGACTGCAATTTGAAAGTCCTGTTCATGCACGCTGACACAGCTACGCTCATCAAAAGATACAAGGAAACCAGGCGGCGTCATCCTATAGCTAAAGCCGGCGAGACTGTGGAACAGTCAATAGAGCGCGAAGTCAGCCTTATGGAACCCGTCAAAGAGCGTGCCGACTATATTATAGATTCAACAAACCAGCCGCTCAACAGACTGCAGCATAAGCTTGAAAAAATTCTGCTCGGTGAAGAAGGCAAGGCCGACATGGACATAAGCATCATGTCATTCGGATATAAATACGGTATCCCTTCCGATTCGGACCTTGTAATAGATACGCGATTTCTTCCCAATCCCTTCTACATCGATGAACTTCGCGACCATACCGGCATGGAAAGATGCGTGTCCGACTATGTATTCTCCTTCAGTCAGACAAATGAATTTGCGACCAGATTTTTTGATCTTATTGACTTCCTTATACCGTTTTATCGTGAAGAGGGTAAAACGTCCCTCGTAATTTCCATAGGCTGTACCGGCGGTCACCACAGAAGTGTTGCCATTGCCAATGCCCTTTTTAAGCATCTTAGCGCAACAGGGAACAGTCCGGAACTTATAAACAGAGATATAGATAAATGAGTTTTGCCGGCAACGCTAAAAATGAATTGTGCCGTAAGGCACTTGACAGTAAGTGCTGCGCAGTGGCTGAAAGCTACGGCGTTCTGCTTTACTGCCATGAGTTTTCGCCTTCCGAAATCAAAATAACCACAACGTCGAAGGATTTTGCCCTCCGTCTTCCGAAACTTTTTAAAAAGGCTTTCAATGTAAGTTTTGATTCCTTTCCCGAAGAGCTGTCAGACGGCAAGATGAATTTTATTATTTCGGAGGCATCAAAGATTGAGACTATAGCCTCTGCGTTCGGTCAGGAAAGCACCATTTCGCTGTCCCACCATGTTAATTTCGGTGTAATAGAGGAAGACTGCTGCCGTCTTTCGTTTATCCGCGGTGCATTTCTTGCGGGCGGTACGGTGACCGATCCCGAAAAAAGGTATCATCTGGAGCTTTCAACCTCTCACCAAAGCGTTGCAAGGGAGACCATGAGCATTCTTTTGGATCTCGGTTTTTCGCCCAAGGAATCCTCAAGAGGGGCTAATGCCCTTCTATATTTTAAACAGTCAGATGCAATTGCAGACTTTTTAACCACTATCGGTGCGTCTACAACAGCCATGAGTGTAATGACCGCAAAAGTTGAAAAAGAAATGCGAAACACCATAACACGTCAGATAAACTGCGACAGTGCAAATGCCGACAAGACAGTCGCTGCCGCGCAGGAACAGCTCGGTGCGATAAGAAGGTATGCTTCAGTATACGGTCTGGACGCCCTTCCCGAGCCTTTAAAGGATGCTGCCTTTTTGAGGATTGCAAATCCCGAGGCAAGCCTTTCAGATCTCTCGGCTCTTTCAAACCCGCCCCTCAGCAAAAGCTGTCTTTCGCACAGACTTAAAAAAATCATGAGCATGGCCCCGGAGGAAGATACATGAGTTTTGTACATTTACATATGCATTCCGAGTTTTCTCTTCTTGACGGTGCCTGCAGAATTGACAAGGCTCCTGCCAAAGCAAAAGAGATGGGACAGACCGCGCTTGCCATCACAGATCATGGCGTTATGTACGGTGCGGTAGCTTTTTATAAAGCTTGTAAAGCTGCCGGGATAAAGCCGATTATAGGATGTGAAGTTTATGTCGCTCCGCGATCTCTTCATGACAAGGAAAGCGGTATAGACAATCACTACTCGCATCTTATTCTTCTGTGCAGGAATGAAACCGGATATAAAAATTTATGCTATTTAGATTCTGTTGCCTTTACCGAAGGGTTTTATATTAAGCCCAGGATTGACTGGTCTCTTCTGCATGAGCATGCGGAGGGGCTCATTTGTCTTTCAGGCTGTATAGCGGGAGAGATCCCCTCCCTGATACGTTCGGGCAACTATGATGCCGCCAAGGCCCGTGCCATCGATCTTCGCGACCTTTTCGGAGAAGGCGGTTTTTATCTTGAAATTCAAGACCATGGTCTCGATGAAGAAAAAGAAGCAAATGAAGGCTTGATTAAAATGAGCCGTGAAACCGGCATCCCTCTAGTCGTCACAAACGATGCTCACTATGTTGAGAAGACCGATGCTTATTACCAGGATATACTCATGTGCATTCAGACGGGTAAGACCGTCGACGATCCGGGCCGGATGCGCTTTGAGTCAAGCGAGCTGTACTTAAAGAGCGAGCATGAGATGAAATTGCTCTTCCCCGATCTTAAAGAAGCTTATGAGAACACATCTAAAATTGCCGACATGTGCAATTTCGATTTTGAGTTTGGTAATTATCATCTGCCGAAATTCAAACTCCCGGCAGGTGAGACCGACAGCTTTTCCTATCTTAAAAAACTCTGTGAAGACGGTTTTGCAAAGCGTTATGCGGGGCGGGAAGACGTCCATAATCAGCTTGATTATGAACTTTCCGTCATCAACAAGATGGGGTTTGTAGACTACTTCTTAATTGTTTCCGACTTCATAGGCTATGCCAAGAAAAACGGTATTCCGGTGGGTCCCGGGCGTGGAAGTGCGGCCGGAAGCGTTGTGTCTTACTGCCTTAGTATTACCGACGTCGATCCTATAAAATACTCCTTATTCTTTGAAAGATTTTTAAACCCCGAGCGTGTATCCATGCCTGATATTGACGTTGATTTCTGTGTGAACAGGCGAGGCGAAGTTATTGACTATGTCAACCGTCTTTACGGCAGTGATCATGTTGCCCAGATAGTAACCTTTGGCACAATGGCCGCCCGTATGGCAATCCGCGATGTCGGCCGGGTATTGAACGTAAGCTACAGTCTTACCGATACGGTTGCCAAGCAGGTGCCGATGGCGCTTAATATGACGATTGACGAAGCTCTTAAGGTATCAAAGCCTCTTCGCGATATGTACGATCAGGATGAGACTGTCAAAAATCTTATTGACTGCGCCTGTGCTCTTGAGGGAATGCCGCGGCATGCGTCTACTCATGCTGCCGGTGTTGTTATAACTGAAAAGCCCGTTTCCGATTATGTGCCGCTAGCCACTAACGACGAGTCGGTTGTCTGCCAATATCAAATGACAACTCTCGAAGAGCTCGGACTTCTTAAGATGGACTTTCTTGGGCTGAGAAACCTGACCGTCCTGGAAGACGCGGCGAAGCTTGTACGTCAGAGCGATCCTGCTTTTCGCGTTGAAGATATTCCGGAGGATGATGCTCCGACGTTCGAAATGCTGGCCGCCGGAAACACCTGCGGCGTATTCCAAATGGAAAGCGCGGGCATGACGGGCGTCTGCACAGCCATCAAGGCAAAAAGCATTGAAGATATCACCGCAATCATCGCTCTTTACCGGCCCGGGCCCATGGACTCTATTCCGAAGTTTATCGAGTGCTCACAGCATCCTGAAAAAATCACATATAAGCATGAACTTCTCCGGCCGATACTTGAAGTCACTTACGGGTGCATAGTTTATCAAGAGCAGGTTATTAAAATATTCCAGTCTCTGGGCGGATTCTCTCTCGGGCAGGCCGACAACATCCGCCGTGCCATGTCTAAGAAAAAGCATGCTGTTATCGATGCCGAAAGAAAGGCCTTCGTTTACGGCGATGCGGAGCGTAACATTCCCGGCGCAATTGCAAACGGTGTTGATGAAAAAACCGCCAACAGTATCTACGACGAGATTCTGGATTTTGCAAGCTATGCTTTCAACAAGGCTCATGCCGTCAGCTATGCTATAGTGTCCTACCGTACCGCATATATGAAAAAACATTATCCGCAGCAATACATGGCCGCCCTCATAACTTCCGTTCTTGGAAATTCAGGCAAAGTATCTGTTTACATTGCCGAGTGCCGCGAGATGGGCATAAACCTTCTTCCTCCCGATGTAAACTCATCTATGCCGGACTTTACAGTCGAGGGAAACAATCTCCGTTTCGGTCTTGCGGCAATAAAAAACATTGGACACGGTGCGGTTGAGCATCTGGTTAATGAAAGAGATTTTGCAGGTCCTTACCGCAGTTTTGAGGATTTCTGCAGAAGAACATCCGGCAAAGACATTAACAAAAAGGCCGTTGAGAACCTTATATTGTCCGGCGCTTTTGACTCAATGAACTACAAGAGAAAGTCTTTGCTTGAGTCTTCAGGTAAGATTTTGGACTCAATATCCCGCGAGGCTCGAAACAACATTGAAGGGCAGCTTGACCTCTTTGGAAACGAAACCGGCAACCTTTCCAATACCGGCGGCATAACCATCCCTGACATCGGCGAATTTGATAAGCGCGAACTGATGCAGCGGGAAAAAGAGGTTACAGGTCTTTATCTTAGCGGTCATCCTATGGATGAATACAGGGCTGTTGCCAAAAAATTCGGTGCCGTTTCTATCGGAAATATTACGGAAGACTTCCAACTTGAAACCGGTCCCGAGCATTTTAAGGACAATCAAAATGTCACTATAGCAGGTCTGGTCGAGTCGGCAAGGACACGAACAACGAAAAACAACACCCTTATGTCTTACATCCGTCTTGAAGACGACACCGGCGGGATTGAGCTGATTGCTTTCCAGCGTGCGCTTGAACAAAGCGGCAATTATCTGACAGAGAACTCTGCCATTCTTGTAAAAGGAAAGATTTCCGTGCGTGATGAAAAAGAGCCTCAGATAATGATTGATACCGTCGTGCCTCTTTCGGAGGACATGGTTCTTCCGAGTGAAAATATTCCTCAGAAGAAAAACGCCGGCAAGACACTGTGGGTCAAAATCGGCAGTGAAACAAGTGACGTGTTTAATCATATCAGGAAGCTTCTGGTCATGTTCCCGGGGCGCGATAAAATAATCCTTTACTGTGAAAAAGAAAACAAAAAACTCGCCTCAAACTGCATAATTCACGATGCATTAATCCGCGAGCTTAAACGTATTGTTGGAGATAAGAATGTCGTAGTTAAATAAGACTTTTTTATCGTATTTCGACGAAAAGCGGTGCAGCCGCCCGGGGCTGTGCCGCTTTTCGTCGAAATTATCTGGAATTCAATTGCAGGCGCCTCATTGGAACATCTTCTTTATGTCTAGTGATTTGTCGGCTTCTTTTTATTCTTATTTGGTGAACTTGAATCTGGGCTCTTCTCCCCTTATCAGCCTCTTGATATTTTGTCTGTGCAATATGATTATAATTATTCCCGTCGCGACCCCGAGTATTTTTGTCGACGTGTTCTGTGCCAAAAAAGCGCTGCTTATGCTCAGAGCGGCTGCTGCGGTAATTGATGCAAGCGAAATCCTTTTGCCGGCAAGCACGATCAGCACAAACACACCTACTATTATAAGGAAAACCTTCGGCGAAACCGCAAATCCTATTATGGCGCCAACCGCCACACATTTACCGCCTTTGAAACCGTGAAAGCATGGAAAGGCATGACCGATAACGCACCCTGCACCGGCCAGCGAAAGGCCTGTGCTGCCGCCAAGCTTTCTCCCTATAATCAGTGCAAGTACGCACTTTCCCATATCCCACAAAAGCGTGCAGATTCCGGCTTCAAGTCCGAAGGATCTTGTCACATTGGTAGCGCCCATGTTTCCGCTTCCTTCGTTCCTGACATCGCGGTTAAACCAGACATCTCCTATCAGGATTGCGAGAGTTGTGCTTCCGATAATATATCCTATGAGCGCACATAAAATGAATATAAGTATTTTTCCTGTTTCCATATGTTCTAAGGCAAAACTCTCCCGCTTTTGGCGGGAGAGTTTTAGTTGTTTTTAGCTTGTCGCTTTCTATCAGTATTTTCCGAGAGAACCTGCGTTTTCTTCGTTCGGCATGTATTCCGTACGTCCGCCGGGGAGAATTGCGTTGAGGACAATACCTACTATTGATGCTACAGCAAGGCCTGAAAGGCTTACGCTGCCAAGCATTATTGCTCCGTCGTTTGAGTAGTTGACGCCGATTGCAAGGCCGATTATAAGAGCCGCAATAATAACGTTTCTTGACTGCTGGAAGTCTGTGTGATTTTCAACCATGTTGCGGATACCGATTGCGGAGATCATACCGTAGAGGATAAGTGATACGCCGCCGATTGTGGCTGAAGGCATTGCTGTGATAAGTGCGGAGAATTTCGGGCAGAAAGAAAGGATGATTGCGTAAAGTGCCGCAAGTCTTATAACTTTCGGATCGTAAACTTTTGTAAGTGCAAGAACGCCGGTATTTTCGCCGTATGTGGTGTTTGCAGGAGCTCCGAAGAGTGCTGCTATTGCTGTTCCGACACCGTCTCCGATAAGTGTTCTGTGGAGGCCGGGATCTTCGATAAAGTTCTTGCCGACAGTGGAGCTTATTGCGGAAATATCACCAACGTGCTCCATCATTGTTGCAACTGCAATGGGGACTATTGTTATAATAGAGGAAACGAGAAGTCCCGAGTTGACATCGCCAGATGCGAAAAGTCCGAATACGGTATTTTCAAAATTCACGGGAAGGCCAAACCATGCTGCTTCCTTTACGCCTGAGAAGTCTACATTTCCCGTAATTGCCGCTACAAGATAGGATGCAATTACTCCGAGAAGAATGGGGACTATTTTTATCATTCCCTTGCCCCAGATATTGCATACAATAACAACAACTATTGCGACAAGTGCTATCCACCAGTTTGTCTCGCAGTTATTTATTGCCGAAGGTGCAAGGTTCATGCCGATTGCTATTATGATAGGTCCTGTTACGACAGGAGGGAAGAATTTCATAACATTTTTGCTGCCGTACACTTTGCAGATAAGTGCAAGTACCAGATAAAGAAGACCGGCGCATGCTATGCCCACAGAAGCATAGTTGAGAGATACGCTTTCTGTATATCCTGCTGCAACACCTGCTGCCTTAACAGCGGCATATCCTCCAAGGAATGCGAAAGAAGATCCGAGGAAAACAGGAACTTTTCTGCCTGTTACAAGGTGCATAAAAAGGGTTGCGATTCCGGCGAATAAAAGTGTTGCCGATACGCTAAGTCCCGTGATAATAGGGACAAGTACGGTTGCTCCGAACATTGCGAACATGTGCTGCAGACCGAGTACGAGCATTTTCGGTGTGCCTAGAGCTTTAGCGTCATAGATTGCGTCATTTTGTTTTGACATGTCATTTTTACCTTTCTAGATAAATTTAATGATTTTATTCATCGAGACTCATCAGATAGACTCCGGTCTCCCCGTCATATTCGGGAAGCCTTACTTCTATCATCTCAGTCTTTGATGTCGGTACGTTTTTTCCGACATAGTCGGCTCTTATCGGGAGTTCCCTGTGGCCGCGGTCAACAAGCACCGCAAATTGTATGGTTCTTGGACGCCCGCATGATATGACTGCCTCTATTGCAGCCCTTGCTGTTCTTCCGGTGTAAAGCACATCGTCAATAAGCACTACGTCTTTATCTGTAACATCAAAAGGCAATTCCGCTCTTCTGACTTCAGGATCATCAACGAATGTTGTCAAATCATCTCGGTAAAATCCTATATCGAGGCTCCCACACTCAATTTCTTTTCCTTCAATTGCAGAAATGTTCCTCGCTATCATATTTGCTATAGGCTCTCCTCGGCGTTTTATCCCGACAAGCTTTACATTATCTATTCCTTTATTCTTTTCGAGTATCTCATGGGAAATCCTCATGAGCATTCTTTTTATTGCCTGTTCATCAAGCAATTGGGATTTTTCCCGCATAAAAAATATCCTGCCTTATCTGGAACGGCAAGATACAACAAACTCCCGGGCATACACTAATACCCGTATAATCGACCTTGCCGATGTCCCGCATCGGATTAAAAATCTCTTTTCTTGTTTGAGTATATCACTGCTTTTTTTATTTACAAGCATTTTTTCATTATGTTTTTATTTTTGTCAATTCCGACTAATCTCAGTGGAAGCTTGTCCAAACAATTTCGTCTTTCTCGGCAAAAACACATATATTTTTGTGTAGCGAAAAGTCACGCTGTCTTATTTCTACACTCTCCGTGATATATTTTCCCACACTCCAAGAAAAACCGCTCCATAAAAACCATCTGTATTATTCCGGTATATCGTGGTATTCTACTATTATATTATATTGACTAAGGAGATGACTTTCTTGAAAAATATTCTTGCAGTTTTGCCGGGTCCCGGGCAGCACCATCTTGAAAAGATGGTTGAAGCCGCTCACGGCAACAACATAATTTTTAAGGCTCCCTCGGATGTAACGCAAGACGATGTTGACAGTGCAAATGTCCTGGTCGGTCTGGTCCCGGTTTCTTTCTTGCACGGGCAAAGCAGCATTGAATTCATGCAGCTTACCTCCGCAGGTGCAGATGCGTATGTAAAAGAAGGTCTGCTTTCTCGCAGCACTGTGCTTTCGTGCTGCACGGGTGCTTATAGCCAATCAGTTTCCGAGCATGCTTTTGCCGTTACGCTGATGCTTTTGAAAAAACTGCATCTTTACCGGGATGATCAATCCGAATGCTGTTGGGCGGATGAGGGTACGACCGGAACATTGAACGGTGCAACCGTTCTTGTTATGGGTCTTGGCGATATAGGCAGATGCTACGCAAAACTTGTGAAGACGATGGGTGCGCATGTAATCGGTATAAAAAGGCGGCCTGGTGAAAAGCCCGACTTCGTTGATGAACTTTATACCACAGATGATTTTGATTGTGTCGTTCCGCGCGCCGATATCATTTTTTCTGTTCTCCCTGGTTCCCCCGCCACCGAGCACTTTTTCACTCTCGAGAGATTCCGTCTTATGAAAGAAAGTGCAATCTTTATAAACTGTGGCCGCGGCAATGCTGTAGACGGGGATGTGTTATACAAGGTCCTTTCCGAGAACATTATCTCTTGCGCCGGTGTTGATGTCTTCGAAAATGAGCCGCTTGATAAGTCCAGTCCTCTGTGGGGCCTCAAAAATCTTGTTATAACTCCGCACGCTTCAGGATTTTTCCACCTTCCCGTGACAAAAGACCGTGTTATTGATATTTGTGCCCAAAATCTCGCCGCATGGCTTGATGGCAGAGAAATAATTAATATAGTCGATTATGAAACAGGATATAAAATATAAAACAGATTAGGAGACAACTATGATTTACACATCAAAAGAAATGGAGCAGGCTGCTATTTTGGACGCAGCTCAACTCATGTGCACAGCTGCAAGGACTGCTCCGAAAACAAAAGGCATTGACAATATCGAAACCCTGGTTTTGACAGGCGATGACCTTATTGTCCTTGCCGACAAGCTTGAGCAAATGGATATTTCGAAAAACAAAGACAATCGCACTTTTCTGACGCGTGACGCTAACTGCCTCAGAAAGTCCGGCGCTCTCGTTTTAATCGGCATCAAGAAATATTTCTACGGTCTCAACTGCGGATATTGCGGATTTGAAAACTGCAAGGCCTGTCAGGACAGCGGTGCTGCATGCGCTTTCGGAGAAATAGACCTCGGAATTGCAGTCGGCTCAGCTGTCAAATGTGCCGGAGATTTGAATGTCGACTGCCGCGTAATGTTCAGCGTCGGGTCTGCCGCCCGTGAGATGAACTATGCAGACGATGTTATCTGGCTTGGAATACCTCTTTCCGTAAGCGGGAAAAGTCCCTTCTTTGACAGAAAATAAGGATCTATATTTTTTAAGGGATGCGGAGTGTCTAATTCCGCATCCCTGTTTTTATCCGAGAAGAAGTTCCGTTACCTTTTCTGGCGTTTCTGCAATATACGTCGCCCCCGCTTCTTCCAGTTCCTTTTTTGATCCATACCCATACAGCACACCAACAGAATCTATACCGTTGCATTCAGCTCCGGCAATATCGTTTTCTCTGTCCCCGACCATTATTATTTTATCTTTATTCTTTTCAGAAATATTTTGAAGCGCATACGTTATCACGTCGGACTTTGTTATTCTTGTTGAATCAAGCGTTGCCGCCGCCACAAATTCGAAGAAGCTGTCAAGGTTATAGTGCTTGAGAATTTCAACCGTCATCGGTTCATTCTTGCTGGTGGCCACCAGCAGCTTTTTCCCGGCTGACTTAAGTTCTGCAAGCATTTCCCGTACACCTTTATATGGTTCTGACATGAACATGCCATCGCGCACATAATATTCTCTATATATTTTTATGGTTTTCTCTATGTCCTTGTCTGCCACCCCAAGTTTTGCAAACGAATCGCTCAGCGGGGGACCTACTGTGAATATAAGTTCACTGTCTTCTTTTTCCGGCAAACCGATTCTTCTCAGTGTTTCTTGGAAACAGTGAATTATTCCTTTTCCTGACTCGTTAAGAGTCCCGTCCATATCAAATAAAATATATTCGTAATCCATAAGCCCTAAAAACAAGCCGAGCTTAAATACAGCCCGCTTATATCCTTTTTTTAAGTTACTTACCCAGCTTCAAACCGGGTCAGTATTCGTTTCAATTATATTCCTATTTCCGATACCGGAGCAGTTTGCTGTCAATTTTGTTTCCGCCGATTATCTCGTTTCCGCTGCGTCAAACACTCTTTTTATCAGCTCCTCCGAATAGTCCACAAACCGTCCGCTATTGAGCAGTTGACGAACCTCTTCTATTGACGCCCATGATACAGCCATAATCTCCTCGGCTTGAAGGTGCGCTTCGGAAAGAGTTACGTCAGTATAGACATTATAAAAATCATCGAATACCTTCCCGAACGGTTCGCAGCATACAAGCTCGAAGCATTCCTGTTCCATTTCCAGTCCAAGTTCTTCGGCAGTTTCTCTTTTTGCCGCATCGATTGAATTTTCTCCCGAGACAACAAAACCTCCGGCTGATACATCCCAGCATCCCGGATAGCGGTCCTTGGTCATCTGGCGCTGCTGGATCAGCATTTTATTCTCAGAATTGAAAATGCATGTATGAACCAGGAGAATTCTCTCGTTCTCATCAATCATATCAAATACGCCATCACGGGTTACTTTCCTTTTTGTGCGCTCCTTATTAAGATTGTATACATCCAAAATTTCCATATATCATTTCTCATCTCAGATAAATAATGCTCTGCATCATTAGCTGCAAAGCATTATTATTCGTATCTTTCCTCTAATGCAGTTAATCGTCAATCCTTTTCATAGCTGACTACTGTATCGTCAATCATCTGTTCGGTAACTTCGCCGTTTTCAATTGTCATCAATGCTATTTTGGAGTCATATGTATCTGCTCTTAAGTCTTCAAAGGTAATGTATTCAAAGTATTTCCCATCCGAAAGATCCGTTTCCCCAATTTCTGTAAATCCGGTCTTGTAAATCACAATTTCTTCCGCTTCCCCTGAAATGTTGGAATTCAGATTTCCTGTTTCATACTTTATAATTATTATATCCCCGTCCTTAAGCGGCAAAATGGCCCTTGCCTCTTCCGCCTGGAAGCAGGATATGCTTACTCCCTGTATTGATACTGTTCCCGTCTCCGCATCGAAGCTTGTTATAAGTTTTGCTTTATATCCGTTGTACTCAATATCGGTTGAAAATGTTTCAACATCCCCGGTTGAAGAAAGCAGCTTAAGCGGCAGAATATTCCCGTCTAATGCGATCCATTTACAGTCGAAGTTTGTAGTCACTTTACCGTCTTCGTCAACAAATGCGTAGGTGTCCTCTCCGTAGTATATGACGTCACCGTTCTCGTCGTTATATCCGGCTAACTGGAACTTAAGCCTCTGTATAAGCTCGGCCTGATTATTTGAAATTCTCAATTCGAGGTTTCCGTCGCCGAGGCATTTCATGTCAAGTTGCGAAATGCCGGTTAATACTTCATTATAGTTTATGGTCCTGACCTCTCCGACCGCTTGCTGCAGTTCATCGTTCAAGCATCCGGCAATTTTGTAATAATAAAGAGCCTTAATGTCATCGCTTTCACATAATTCATTTTTATAATTCAAAAATGTATATAATCCGTCTGCTGCTGTTATCCTTGCGGGGAAATATACAGCGAGGCCCTTCGAGTCTCTGCTGATAAAAGTGTTTCTGCAGTATATAACGGCCTCATCTACGGCATCCATCACCTTTTTGCTCTCATCTTTCATAAAAGAAGCAGTTTCTCCCATGAATGAATAAAGATCTATCAGGTTCACATAGTCTGCGCTATCTATGCCGTATGCCGGTGCAACCGACGCTGCCCGTGAAAGCTCTCCCAGGATGGAGGTGTCGTCCTTTATTTCTCCGAGTACCGCCTTGCAGAAGCTGCAATATGCCTCATAAGCCTTTTCGGATTTTTGCATATCAACAACCGAGTACGTTCCGGAATTTATTGCCCCTTCTTCGGCATAGATCGCAAGCGTCTGCAGCGCAAATGTATCCGCCATCACTTTTCCCAACTGCGCTGCATTCATAGACGGATCTTCCGACAAGGCAGACAAAAAACCTTCATAGTCGAGCCCGGTACTGGGCATCAGCTCTTCAGAGGCGAACATATACTTTGAGTAGCCGTACAGCTCATGATTAATCTCCAGCACCTGTGAAACACAGGCATCGAATGCTATAGCATCGTAGTACGGCTCGTTTTCATCCTTTTCAACCGCATAAGAAAAGCCCTCAGCAATTTCTTCAAATGTCAGATGGTCCCCGTAAATTTTGTCATATCCGAAGCCGTTGGTACCGCCTCCGTGATTCCATAAAATCACAATCTTGTGGTCTGCATCATAGTTTTCGTTGCAGAATGTCAGGAAATCCCCGAGTGCCTCAGGTGTCGAAACATTGTAAAGAGGCTCGTTGTAGACCTCGTCCATTCCGTCATCAGTTATTAAGAATCTCTGTACCCGGTTTGGATTAATTTCAACATTTTCATACCTTCTGGCGCCGCCTGTCTGGACAACAACTTTTATCCGGTCTGACATAACTCCGTATACCATACTGTTAATGTTGCTTGTTGCTTCACCTGTTGCGTCCGGATCGACATATGTTGCTTCGTCTTCGTATTCGTAAGATGTACTTACCGGATTAAAGAGAACCTTTGGAACCTCCGCATTCTTCTCGTCTAGTTCAGTTGTAAATTCTTTTATCAGATTCCTGATTTTCTGATCGTTTGTCTTCTTTATCTCCTCTGCTTCGTCGTATACCATCCACTTGGAATATTGAGATAATTCATTAATGTCATTGTCTTCAAGATCAGAGCAAACCATATAAACATAAAATGCCCATGTATCTTCACTGCTTCCATGACTCATTGCGTCAACTTTCGCGCTCTTTGCTTCATCAACCGGTGCATATTGCAAAACAGCATTTTCATCTGTGATATCAAAAGGGTCAACAGGCGTATTTACCAGCCCGGCTAATAATGACGGGATCAGCTTATATGCCGCGAATCCCAAAAGCACCAATGATGCAAGTATTATTGCGATAATCCCGAATGCCGAAATTTTTCTCTTCTTTTTCTGCTTCGTCTCCTGATTTTCTTCCATTTTCACATTCCTTTCACCTTTTGATTCTTATTTCTATATTACTGCCATTACCGCACAGTAAAGGAGTGAAAGCCCCATAACTACGCCGAAAGGTTTTTTATATTCGGATATAACTTTTTTAAGTGCCGAACCGAATGCCGCCCATATAAGAGAGCAGGCATAGGCAAACACATAAAAAACAAGCGATGTCCAGATTATTGTCTTTATTCCGGAATCAATCGGGATTATATATACCGCAAACATACTCAGCGAAACAATCCAGCTTTTTGCGTTCAGGAGCTGCAGCATTACCCCTGACCTGTAAGTGCTTTCCGTTTGCTGAGGTGTATCTTTGTTTTCTTCCTGCCATCCGGACTTCATCATACACCATGCAAGATAAATCATATAAGCTGCACCGGCCCACTTGAGATATACAACCGCAGCCGGAATATATTTTGCAAGCACCATGTTGAGCAGTCCGCAAAGCAGGGCTTTTATCAAAAGGCAGATCATACTCGCCGTCATGAACTTCCTCGTACCCTTTATCCCGTATGTTGCTCCGAGATAAAGACACGTGAGGTTGTTCGGTCCCGGAGTAATCGACTCGACAAAAAGATAAATAAACAGTGTGTACCAGATTTTCACTTTTTCTCCCTTTCTTTATTGTCCGGTAATTCCGAAATAGTCGGCCATATCAATAAGATCTACAGCTTGCTCGCTGACCGTTTCTCCGAGGTCTAGAAGAGTGCTTGCATATGCGGCATTTGAAAGAATATCTATTATCCTCGTTCCGTTTTTATAGTTGCTCAGCATGAAAAACTCTCTGAAAAGGAAACATCCGAGCGGTACATGGTAATCCGTAGTTACTATTGCAGCGGATGTTACCGATGGGTACTGATTCAAAAGTATATCTCCCAGGAATTTTGCATTTTCTACCGTCGATTCCGACTGATTTTCTATAATAATCCGGTCTTTGTTTACACCGTTTTGAATCAGGTACTCCGCCATAATGTCAGCTTCTGTCGCGTCCTTCTTCCCGGCTGCCGTACCGCCTCCGGTAACGGCTATATATGCCTTCGGGTACTGGTTTGCACATGTAACAGCCACATCACAGCGTTTTTTGAGTTCGAGATTCATTGATCCGTCGTCTTCAAGCTTAAATCCCAGTACTATTATGCAGAAGCTGTCGTCATCCGGCATTCCTTCGGGAAGTCTGTCTGCATTAGCCGTCTGATCTGAATTGGCATAAATCCAGTAGTTCATCGTCTTCTGCCAAACATCTCCGAGCTCTGAGTCTATCTGCTTTAACTCTGCAAGTTTTTCATCTATCGTATTTTGTGCGTATATTCCCTTTACCTTATATGAATATATAATATCCGTAATAAGCTCCGCTGCTGTATTGTCTTTTGCTGCAAATACTTCCCCACCGGAATATAGCAGCAAAACCGATACCAGCATCCATGATATTAACTTTTTGGCGTTTTTAAGATGCATGCTTTTTTCCCCTTTGGCATATTATAAATATGCCGCTATCGCTGTGTCAAAACCTTTCTTGTTTATATTTATGACATGGAATTTTTCTGCCCGGCATGGTAAAATCTAACACATGGCTGAAATAACCGTTCAAAATCTTGTAAAGTCATTTGAAGTCGGCAGCAACATTCTCGACGGGCTTTCTTTTTCCGTAAACGAAGGCGAGCATGTTGCGATTCTTGGCGTCAACGGAAGCGGCAAAACAACTCTTTTTAATATCCTTACCGGTAAAGAGGATTATGATGAGGGTCATGTCAGCATATCAAGCGGCCGGCGCATCGGTCTTATATCCCAGATTCCTTCTTTTCCGGATTTATATACAACAGACGATGTCCTTCGCTCATCAAAAGCACACCTTAAAAACATTTCCTCCAGAATGCACGAGCTTGAAAATGCAATGGAAACGTCCTTTGATGAAAGCATTTTAAAGGAGTACGACAGTCTGCAGTCGGAGTTCATGCGTCTCGGAGGGTATGAAGCCGAATCTTCTATCAACAAGGTTGCTAACGGGCTGGCAATTGACCAATCTATGCGTCAGCGTCCTTTTTCGACTCTTTCCGGCGGAGAAAAAACCCGGGTAAATCTGGCAAGGCTTATTCTGGAAGATACGGATATCCTCTTGCTCGACGAACCGACCAACCACCTTGACCTTCATGCAACACAGTGGCTTGAAAGATTTGTAAAAGGATTTAAGGGCACCGTCCTTACTGTTTCTCATGACAGATATTTTTTGGATGAAGTTGCCGAGCGATGCATTGAAATAGTAGATGGCAAAGCAGAATTTTATTCCGGCAACTATACTTTTTTCACACAGGAAAGGCAGCGGCGCTTTGACGAAAAGCTTAAGCAGTTCGAAAAGGACAGTGCAAAGATTGCTCAGCTGCAGCAGGCCGCAGACAAACTGCACCTGTGGGCTTTCATGGGCAATGACAAGCTGCATAAAAGAGCTTTTTCGATAGAAAAGAGAATAGACAAGCTTAAAACCTCTGAGCGCCCAAAAAAAGACCAAAAGCTTTCTGTCAAATTTAAGGAAGCAGACTTCACAGGAGATGAGGCGCTTGTTCTTGCGCACCTTTCAAAAGCTTTTCCCGGCAAGCCGCTTTTTGATAACCTGGACCTTGTTTTGACACCGAGTGAAAGTCTCGCTATTACGGGCGACAACGGCAGCGGTAAAAGTACACTGCTTGAAATAATTACCGGCAAACAATATCCCGATTCCGGATGGGTTTATCTGGCTCCTCAGGTCAAGCTTGCTTATCTTCCGCAGACCGTCACATTTGAAAATGAATCGAGAAATCTCATCGATACAATGCTTTATGAATGCAAATGCACTCCGCAGGACGCCCGTGACAGGCTTGCTTCCTTTGGTTTCCGTGGAGAAAGTGTTCTTAATGCCGTCGGTAATCTTTCCGGAGGAGAACGGTCTCGCCTAAAGCTGTGCATGCTTATGGGCAGCAATATAAATCTTCTTATCCTTGACGAGCCTACAAACCATCTGGATATAGCAAGCCGGGAATGGATAGAAGACGCCCTTTCAAATTATGATAGAACTCTCATTTTTGTATCTCATGACAGATACTTTATAGATAAATTTGCAACAAGAGTTCTTTCATTTGACGGAGGCGGCAAACTTACAGATTATAAAGGTACATATAGGGAATATCTTGCATACCTCGAACGGTGCAGCTTATATACTTCAGCCGAAGCTGCTCAAACAAAGGATATAAATTCTACGCGGCAGAAGAAAAAATCTTCCGGCGAAACATGTGCCGGAATCGAGAAGAAAATTGCCAAACTTGAAGTTCAGCTTTATGACCTTTCAAAGCAGGCCGAAGAATATGCATATGACTATTTGAAGCTCATGGAAATCGAAAATGAAAAAGAGTCCGTACAGACAGACCTTGACATACTATACCGGCGCTGGGAGGAACTCTTGGAGAATAAGGAGGAAAATTAATGGCAAATACTTTGGATTATCTTGATTGGAGAGGAGACCTGGATTTTTCTGTATCAGCTTTTAACGAGGTTGACATGTTCATATGCTCCCAACTGAGCACGCCGGACTATTCAGGCATAGTTCCCGAAGACGGTGAGTCAGTTCCTATCGGCGAGGTAGTTGAAAAGTACTTCGAGACCCATGAAGACAATGTTGGCAGTCTCGGCGTGCTTCAAAGCAGCTATGTTCTCCCTATGCTCAAAAAACTTCCTCTTACAAAGCGATACGAAAACCTTCGCCTTAAATATGCTGTCAACCATGTTGTTCAGGATAATGAGGAGCAGTTCTGTGCCGTCACGATTGAACTCCCCGATGGAACAACATGCGTCTCTTTTCGAGGAACCGATGACACTATAATCGGCTGGAAAGAAGACTTTAATCTCGCAACAAGCTCCTCTGTCCCTGCCCAAATTGACGCGAGGCTTTATCTTAAGGGCGTACTTGAAAAGTGTCCCGGTGCCTTCCGCGTCTGCGGCCACTCCAAAGGCGGGAATCTCGCCGTATATGCCGGGGTAACGGCCCCTTTATGGGACAAAAGCAGAATACTTGAAATTTATAATTTTGACGGTCCCGGTTTCAGCCCTGTTTTCTTTACAAAAAAAGGATATTCGGACATAAAAGATAAAATCACGACCGTACTTTCTCAACATTCTCTTGTCGGCACGTTGCTTGAGCCCGCCGGAAACATAGTATATCTTGTCAGCTGCACAGCCGGCCCGATGGCACACGATGGATTCAATTGGCAAGTTCTCGGCTCCTCTTTTGAAAGAAGCGAAGGCTTGAGCGATACCAGCCGAGCCTTTGACTCGGCAATGGGTGACACACTTTCCGGAATGTCTGTAAAAGAGCGTCAGGGTTTTATAGATGAACTGTTCAACACACTTTTGTCCACGGGTGCTGTTACTATTACGGATTTGACAAAAATGTCGCCCGTATCTTTCCTGGAACTTCTTAAAGGCTTCAGAAATGACAGAAAAGTTCAAAGCTTCACAAAATGTCTTACTGAGCTTTTTATGAAATCCATGAGTGATCCGATTGCCTCATCTATCAATAAACTTGCGGACAAAATAAAAATATAAGTTTCCGATATTATCACCGCCTGTATACGGCGGTGATTCTTTTTGCCGTTCACAGTTTGGAAATAATCCGTTTACAATTTCTTTTCTTAAGCGAAATGAAGTGTTAATAATTTGGTTTTATTATTTGCACAGTTCAAAAACAAACTATTTATCTGAAAGGACAAATCAATGAAGAAAATCAACAACAAATCCGTTAAAAACATTCTCTCGGTAGTTATTGCTTTAATGCTTGTTTCGGCAATCGGTGTTTCTGCTTTCGCAGCCTCTCCCTCCGATTCAAAAACCCCTCGTACGAGTGAAAGTTCCGGAATGCCTTCTGAAAATCCCGATTCGGCTACCGGCAACGGCATGCAGGATTTCGGCGGCGGATACGGAAGACCCGACGGCAACGGCATGCAGGGCGGCTACGGCATGGGCGGCTGCTTTGACGACATGTACGGCAATTACGGCTATGGTTATGGCTATGGTTATGACATGTTCGGTGATTTTGACGATTACGGTTATGACTTCTTCTATGGATACGGTGATGAGGAAGATTTCGACATAGATGAATTCCTTGCTGATGTAGAAGACGAAGACCTTAAGAAGGAAATCAAAGAACTCTATGAGGCATACCTTGAAGCCTACGACAAGTATGTTGAAGCCGATGATGCTCTTTATGAGGCAGAGGACGCTCTTTATGCAGCAATCGAGAAAATCGAGTATAAAGATGATGATAAATCTGCCAATGATGAAAAAGGCGATGCCAAAGCTGATCCCAAAAACGGCAACGGAAAGGACGCAAAAGATGCCGGTGAGGGCGAACCTAAGGAGTCCTTCGAAGATTTCGATACTGACAGCGAAGAGTTCCAGGCAATGTTCAACGAGTTCCTTAAATGGTATAATGCAAAAAGCGTATAAACTATAATTCCATTCACAACTCAATTCTCTCTTAAAAAACGCTCTCTGCGGAATATTCCGCAGAGAGCGTTTTTCTTTTATTTTGCGACTATATCATCGAAGATCCGCCTGTCACTATCCAGCAGGCCAGAGTTGCGATTGTAAATGCCCCGGTGTATACACTTCCCGTTTTGCGGTAAATGTATGTTCCTATTAAGCTGAATACGATCACCTGCGGAGCGAACAATATAAGAAGGCTCATAAATGGTCCTCCGAATGTCGATCCGAAGCATACGTCGGCGCCCGGTCCTATATTCATAAAGAACGGGATATATTCAAGCAATACTATAAGCAGAATTCCTCCTACCATCATGAGAGCATTTCTCCACCAGCACTTTACAAAACCTTTTGCTCCCTCTTCATATGTTCCTTCACATCTTGAAGATGCCATAATTTTGCTGTTGTTGAGAAGGAAGAACAAGGCAAAGAACAGTATATACACAAAGAACTGTCCGAGTCTCGTCCATGTAAACGTCTTGAAAAACGGCCATATGAATCTGAAGTCGAGTTTGAAGAGTCCTTCGCAGATTGCGACAAGTATATACATGAATCCCACCATGCAAAGCACTAAGAGTGCGCACTTGCCCATAAGCTTCCAGCTTATTTTATCGGGCTCCGCAGCAGTTGCCAGGCCCATTGAATGATAACTTGCGTCCGCGCCCGTCTTCTTCGCCTTTTTCCTTGCAATAGCTGTCAGGATTATCATGATTATTATAAGAAGTGAATACCACGAAACAAATCCGTTGCCTACCGTCATCCTGAATATTCCTTCCGGCAGAGGCAGAAGTCCGTGTCCCAGCTGTGTCATGAACGGATAAGTTGCAAATGCAAGAAGCATGGTTATTATTGCACCTTTCCACCACTTCTTGTTTGTCTTCATTGTTTCCTTTGAAGGAAGCGGCTGCACAACGCCGGCAAATGCCTTGGTTGAAAGAAGGATATTCATCAGAGGCAGCATTGCGAATATGGCGCAAAGCATGGCTATAAGTACAAGTACTTCTTTCGTCATAGCATTCTGTGAGCTGTAATCAATCTTTATGGGAAGATCTATTGCATCGTCAAACCATTCAAGCGCTACCGCAAGTCCGTGACTGTTGTGCGTTGTGAGACGGTGATTTGTCATAAGAAGTTCTATTCTTCTAGCGCTCCCGTCTTCAAACGAACCGAATGTTTTATCCCATGCAGCCTCGTTGGCATCAACACCGAGAAATTCTGTGCGAAGCGGACTTGTAAGAAGGGAATCGTCTACTATGTTTTTATAATCTCTGAAGTACGAAAATTCATCCCACTTTGCCTGGAGAAGAAGGACATTATTGAATTTTATACTGTCACTGTCATATGCGCTGTCGCGGAAGAGCTCGCCGCACTGCAGTACTGTTGCCTTCGGCATTATGTCTGTTCCGGAGTATGCCGCCGCTACCGTCCAAGAAGACCATGTTCCCATTGAATGTCCTGAAAGTCCCATGCGGCTTGAATCTACATACGGAAGCTCCGAAAGCACTTTATATGCGTCAATGCCGCCGCAGCTTGAGTCCGTTAGGACATTGCCGTCATCGTCAGTTGTGTATTTATCTTTAAAGAAGGATAGGTTTGAGAAATTCATCATGATGCGGTAACGGATCTGTCCGCCTATCTTCTTGAACGTGCCCGCCTCTTCCGAATCCTCACCGTAGTTTACGGTTACCTTGTGATTGACATATCCGCGGCTTAAAAGTCCGGGCTCGGTCGAGCCGTGTCCATATTCATCTATGCACATTACAACAGCCCCGCGTTTTGCAAGCTCGATTGCATATGCCGCGCAAGTTTCGTGGTCATTCTGATATCCGTGCAGGAGAAGAACGGCCGGTGCTTTGTTTTCCTCCGTCGCCGTTACCGGAACATAGAGCTTATAATTGATACTTCCCGCTTCTTCTGTTTCAAATGTGTCCTCTATTATTTTGACGCTGCCGCCGCAAGTCTGCAGAGAATTTGCAATAATCATGCATACAAATATCACTATCAGCAGTATTGCAAGGATTGCAGCATTCTTCTTTGTGTTTGTTTTCATACTGTTTTCTCCTCTCACCCAAGAAGACTCCGCATGATACGGAGTCTTCTTCTTTTTAATTTGGCTGCCTATTAATAGAACTCGCCGGGTACTTCTACAACGATATCGCTTACGGGGAAGGATGAGCAGGGATGAATGTAGCCATACTCAACATCTGCCCAACGGCGAAGCTCATTTTCCTGCGGAACAAACACTTCACCGGAAACGAGGTATGAACGGCACCAGCCGCATTCACCGCTTCTGCAGCGTGAGGGTGCCTTGATGCCGGCACGCTCAAATGCCACAAGAAGAGGCTCATCGGCAGATGCTTCAATATCATATTCATTCGGGCCCTGCTTTACCTTTACTTTAAAGGTTTTTCCTTTTGCTTCCGCAGGATATCCTTCGCACTCCCAAGGAGTCTTTGTTACATCGATCATCTTACGGCGGAAGAGTCTCTCCGGCAATCCGAGTTTTTCAATTTCGGGCTTTATAAACTTGTACATTGCCTCAGGACCACAGAGATATACACTGTATTCGCCTTCTTCGGGAGCGTACTTCTTTATTATATCTGCAGATATAAATCCGTTTTCATATCCGTCTTTCTTCTCATCGGAAAGAACGTGAACCACTTTAAACTTGTCGCATTTTGCAGCGATTGCATCGAGCTCTTCTTTGAAGAGAATATTTTCCTCGTCGCGTGAGCCAAAGAGCAAGGTGAGGTTGAAATCTTCTGTTCCGTCCGCAATAGCCTCAGCCATTGAAAGGAACGGTGTGATGCCCGAACCGCCTGCAAGACCGACAACAGTCTTTGCGTCACGGAGTCTGTCATAGAAGAAAAATCCCTGCGGGCATGTGGAAATAACTTCATCTCCGACCTTCATCTCACTGAGAAGCCTGTCGGCAACAAATCCGCCCGGATTTGAACGGACAGTTATTTTGTAAATGCCTTTAAGCGCATCTTTCGGGGCTGAGCAAAGTGAATAGCTTCTTGTTACAAGGCTCTCGTCCATCGGGAGCTTTAGGTTTATATACATACCTGCACGGAAATAGGGAAGTGCATCTCCGTTTTTGCTCTTTAGGACAAATGTCTTTGCATTTGCCGCACCTCTGTCGATTATTTCATCGATTATAAGTGCGCAGTAGTCCGGATGGAGGTGCTTTGCATTTAAGTTTATCGGAAAATCTCCGACGACTTCTTTTGCCTCGCTTGCCTGTATTGCCTGCTCACGTTCCTTTTTCATGTTTTTGAACTTGAGCATGTCAAATTTGCCTATAAGGCCTATTTTTACTCCGAGATCTGGCATTAGTTTTTACCTCCTTCATCTTCAGCATTGAGTTCCTTGATTGCATATACAGCCATCAGCTGTCCTCCGACATATGCCATAGAGTATCCGTCGCCTCTGGGTCCTGCGACACCGATCGGACGCATGCCTTTAATCGGGCAGTCTGTTGCCAGCATCTGAGTACGTGCAAACATTGCATCCCAGTCTCTTGTTTCATATCCGTAAACAGCGCCCTCGGGAACGCCGAGATAACGTGCGAAGGTCCAGGGTGATGCTATTTCGCATTCCTCTATATGTCCAAGAAGGTCAACACCCATTTTTTCTTTGACACTCTTTATCATCTTCTCGGTGAATTTTGTCTTGAACTCAAAGTAATCTTCCTCTTTAAGGTCATTCCAGTCGACCGGTGAGCCGAATGTTGTGAATGAGCATACGCATGTGCCTTCGGGTGAGAAATCGGGAATTACAACATTGTAGCAGTTGAAGATTGAGTAGTCATTTGTCTTAATTCCGCCCATTATGTTGTTATATTCCACTGCAGAATTCGCAGTTCCCGGAAGGAATGTGCTGTAGTCCTTTATGCCGAGCTCTTCGCAGGTTACATCAAGCGCAAAGTATGCGGTAAACATACGTCCGCCGAACCTTTTGCCGCGCGCTGCCGAGAGTTTCTTTTCGCGCTCGGGCACGAGTTCTTTCGGCATCATCTTGCCATAGATAATATCCGGGTTGATGTTCGGAAGGGCATATCTGCACTCAATATCACCAAGGTTCGTTCTGACACCGCAAAGACGGTCCCCGTCAAAGAGGAACTGCTCTGCACGGCAGTTAAACCACACTTCGCCTCCGAGCTCTCTGAAACGCTCTATCATGGCTGTTGAAATCTGATGTGAGGTATGTCTCGGTATGTAAGCGCCCCTTGAAACATACTTCATAACCATAACTGCATAGTGGACAAATCCGAGATGCTCCATATCAACCCCGAGATATGACCAGTAAATTGCAAGAATGTCCTGACATTTCTGCGGCAGTTTGAAGGCATCGAAAACCTTCTTAGATGAGTATGCACCGCAGCGGAGAAGGTCGGGATAATCCGACTGAAGTACCTTTGTATCGGGATTGCCCTTCATGTAGGTTATGTATGCGACACCGTCAAGAATCTCCTGGAAAAGATCAAAAAGTCCCTCCATCTTTTTTCTTGAGCCGGGAACATACTTCTCCATTGCATCTATGAAGTTTTCAACTCCGGCCGGCATGACAACATCCATAGGTGTTCCGTCGCTGTACTTGGAAATGCAGCGATAGCAGTCGGGAACTTCGACCCATTCAAGGTCTACACCCCATTCATCGAACATTTCTCTTGTTATGCCCGGATCTTCAGCAGGTCCGAAGTCACAGATTTCATGCAGTGACGGTTCAAATTCAAAGCGTCCTCTGCGGAAACTTGTTGCCGCACCGCCAGGCAGATTGTGCTGCTCTATCAACAGAGTTTTTTTGCCTTTTTGCTGGCATTCGAGAGCTGCTGCCATACCTGCGTTTCCGGCACCGACAACAACAACATCATATTTTGCCATATATTTTCCTCCTATTTTTTCTTGGTTATACCAGTAACGTGAAAATTTTAACATATTGCTAGGTATTTCTCAATATGTTAATATGTAAAAAAACAAGGACGTTTATTATGCAATCTTTTGAAAAAAACAATTCGCAATCTCTGCTCGACAGTGCCCTGACCGCTATTCGCTCTAAAATTTTGTCCGGTGAACTTAAAGCGGGCGAGTATCTTTCCCCGGAAAGAGACCTTTCCGAACAGATGGGCATTTCCAGGTCCTCTCTTCACCAGGCAATTCTTGAGCTTGAATACCAGGGCTTTGTTACAATTATCCCCAGACGCGGCACAGTTGTAAATGACTTCCGCAAATATCCGACAACCCAGTCTCTTGAAGCCCTTATGAGCAGTGACTCGCTCGACATAGAAAAGTCTCTTTTTGACGATATGATGGATTTCCGTCTATGGCTTGAGCGTGAATGCGCCGCAAAGGCATGTGAAAATATTTACCGCAGCACATACTGCGAAATGCTGGATATCATCGATGACCTTCAGGAAGAAAACGCCGACATAGCGGAGCTTATGTATTCTTTTCATTATAAGCTTACCCAGGCCTCGGGCAACAGCCTTTACACTATGGTATGGCGCGGATTTGAGCCTGTTTTAAAAAACATGATATCTCATCACTACAGCATAAAGTGCAGTGACCTTTCACAAAGTATCTGCCTTATGAAAACGCTTATGACTCTTATCTCTGAAAAAAAGCCCTTGGAAGCCGGCGATTGTGTCTGCGAGCTTATAACCATTGGCATAGATGTTCTCCGGGAACGCTACACAGAATGAGTTTTCTTCTTATTTGCAAAAGGCAGACTTGTCTGCCTTTTTTCTTTTGTTTTGACATTTTCGGTATACGTTAATATAATACTCGTGGTTATACCACGAAAGGAGTCTTTGTTTTGGCTGACGGTAATTCTGCAAGGGAAGAAAAAGCTCTCGCTATTTCCAAAGATATACTGACTTTATCCAGGAATTCTCTTCTTGTGAATTTCCGTTTTCTCGACCGCGCCGTTTCTCATCTTGAATTTGTTGATGACGAGCTCATTTCACTTGAAACAGACGGGGAACATCTTTATTACTCCCCCTGGTATATACTGAGCCAGTATAAGGCAGAACCTTCTGCCGTCACGAGAAATATACTTCACTCAATCTTTCACTGTGTTTATTCTCACAATTTTTTCGGGCCGGAAATTGACCGGCTGAGATGGGACCTTGCCTGTGATATAGCTGTTGAAAACACCATCAACTCGCTTGCATCCGATTGTATAACTGCATCGCGTGCACGTATGCAGCTCGGCACCGTCAAAACACTTCAGTCCGAAATCGGTCTTCTTACTGCCGAAAAAATTTACCATTATTTTACTCATTCAGATATTCCGGATTATGAGATTGAGACCCTGCGCGAAAATTTCATAGGCGACAACCACAGTCTGTGGTACGGAGATAAAGACGAAAAAGCCAAATTTGACAAAAAGCTGAAGCTTAAAAAAATCTGGGAAGATGTATCCAAGCGGATGCAGACAGAGCTTGAAACCATGAATAAAGACCATGACAGTGCTCTTGTACAGAATCTTATGAGTCTCAACCGTGTAAAGCATAACTATTCAGACTTCCTCCGGAAATTCGGAATTCACGGTGAGGTTTTGAAGCTCAGTGATGAGGAATTTGATAATAATTATTACACATACGGTCTCGAACTTTACGGAAATATACCTCTCATAGAGCCTCTTGAGTACTCAGAGCAGCGGAGAATCCGTGATTTTGTGATTGCCATTGATACTTCGGGCTCCGTGCACGGAGATATCGTGCAGAACTTTATACAGCACACACATGATATTTTGATGCAGCGCGAAAGTTTTTTCACCAAGATTAATCTTCACATTATCCAGTGTGACCATGTCATCCGGGAAGATGCACTGATCACATCCGCGGATGAATTCAACGAATATATTAAAAACATGGAGCTTAAAGGCTTCGAGACTACCGACTTCCGTCCCGTCTTTTCATATGTTGATAATCTCATAGAAAAGAAGCTTCTTTCAAATCTTCAAGGCCTGATATATTTTACGGACGGTCTCGGTTCTTTTCCAAATGAGAAGCCTGCATACGATACGGCTTTTATTATTCACAGGAGTGACTTCCGTGACCCTGTTATCCCGGTATGGGCACAGTTTATGACACTTTCCGAGGAGGATATTCTTGACAAACGGTTTTAAGCTTGAAAACGGAATATTGACAACCGGCGATCTGCGTTATATTCAGTCTCAGCAGTTTGCACTTCGCGATGATATTTATAAGGCAGTTATAGGACCCGGTGTCGGATTTTTAGAAGGGGAAGCTTTTGCCGAGTGCGAAAATCTTGAAGAAGTTATTCTTCCGGAGGGGCTTATAAACATTTCCGTTGCCGCTTTTGCATCCTGTGCGAAATTGAGCAAAATTAATATTCCTTCAACTGTTAAACACATCGAGGAGGGAGCCTTTCTTTTCTGTGACAGCTTAAGGCATATAGATATTCCAGACGGCGTAGAATCAATAAACGACCTTTGCTTTCAGTCAAGCGGGCTTGAGGATATTACAATTCCCGAAAGCTGCACTTATATAGGAGAAGAAGCTTTCTTTGAGTGCGAGAATCTCCGCGAAGCAAATGTACTGTGTAAAGATGCCTCCATCGGATTAAATGCCTTCGGCAGCAACTATAATCTGCTTAAAGGCTACATCGCGCCGGGCTATTCCGGTGAGAACAGCCAAACAAGCAATCTTCTTTTTACTCTGCTCTGGGCGAGTTGTCCCGAAAGGCACAATGATGCAACAGCTGCTCGTGCCAGGGAATTTATTTCAAAAAATGAGTCTTTGGTTTTTGAGCGAATATTAAAGTTTAACAACGTTCCTGCGATGACCGGTATTGCATCAACCAAAGCTTTTAATGAATCCAATATTGACAAATATGTATCCATGTCCTCGGATGAAGGTCTTACGGAAATTACGGCATTGCTTTTAAAGGCAAAAGGAAGCAGCAGATTAAATGAGGGAGATTTTGACCTATGACAATCAGTGAAGCAAAACAGCAAATTATCAACGCCATGAAGGCATACTTTACAAAAGATGAGTTCGGCAATTTTAAAATTCCCCGGGAAGCCCAGCGGCCTGTTTTTCTCATGGGGCCACCGGGAATCGGCAAAACCGCCATCATGAAGCAGGTTGCCGATGAACTGGGCGTAGGTCTTATCTCCTACTCTATGACACATCACACACGCCAGAGCGCCCTGGGTCTTCCGGTCATTGTCAAAAAATCTTACGGCGGCAAAGAGTATGACGTTTCCGAGTATACAATGAGTGAAATTATTGCCTCCGTATATGATATGATAGAAGAGGCCGGTGCCAAAGAAGGCATCTTGTTCCTTGACGAGATAAACTGCGTTTCCGAAACCCTCACACCTACCATGCTTCAGTTTTTGCAGTATAAAACCTTCGGCAAACACGCAGTACCGGACGGCTGGCTTGTTGTCACTGCCGGCAACCCGCCCGAGTACAACCGTTCAGTGCGGGAGTTTGATATTGTTACCTGGGACCGGCTCAAGAGGATTGATATTGAGCCCGACTATTCTTCATGGAAGGATTTTGCCGTAATGCACGGTGTGCATCCTTCGGTTCTCACTTATCTTGACGCAAAAAAGAATAATTTTTACCGTATTGAAGCTGATGCCGACGGCAAGCGCTTTGTCACAGCCCGCGGGTGGGTCGATCTTTCCGATATGATCTGGTTATATGAGGAAAATCAGATCCCTATCGATAAAATACTCATATCCCAGTATCTGCAAAATGCGGAAATTGCCGAAGATTTTGCTTCATATTATGATCTTTTCAACAAATATAAGTCAGACTACAAAATAAACGAAATCCTTTCGGGAACTGTCCCCCAGGATATTCTTAGCCGTTCCCAGCAGGCTCCTTTTGACGAAAGGCTCAGCCTTATAGGTCTCCTTTTAGACAACGTAACTGCCGATATCCGCTCTGTTGTCAGCACGGAAGACGTCGCTTTGGAGCTGCTTCCTGCGCTGAAAGATGTCAAAAGCGGTGCAAGTATAGAAAGCAAAATCGAAGAGATTTCATGTCGCATGGCAAGAGATGAGCGCCGCGGCACTATGAGTCTTGAAAAACTCACAAAATATGAACGGGTTCTCGATTTTCTCGGCAAATGCACAGGTAAATCCTTTGATGAAATAAAGAAAGACTACGACACATTTATCGCAGCCATGAAATCTGCAGCCAGTGCTGCCGGGGAAAAACTTGAAAACCTTTTTACATTTGCTGAAAACGCATGGGGAAATTCCCAGGAAATCTTGATTATAGTAACCGAGCTTACGACAGGCGGCCACAGCGCAAGGTTCATTTCCCGCTACGGATGCGACTCATATTACCGTCACAACGAACAGCTCATGTTTTATGAAAGAAACGCTGAAATCATCAAGCAGCTTGAGGAGATGGAAGACTATGGAATTGAATGACTTTTATAAAGATCTATATGACGAAGCTATGGCCTCTCTTCAAAAAGACCTCCTTTTCAAAAGCCGTGTACACGGTCAGGGGCACATAGAAAGAGTGCTGGACCTCGGTGCTCACATTGCGCAAAACGAGTCTCTCGATACTCTTGAAACTAAAATGCTTTTGCTCTGCTGTTCATATCACGATATCGGCAGACACAGCGACTGGTACGACCCCGTCCACGGATCGGCATCCGCAAAAAAGATTAAAGAGGGCTTCATAAAAGATCAGTTTGATAATTTCAATGATGATGACATGGCTATAATGCTCGCTGCAATTTCTGCCCATTCCGATCATGACAGCAAAATAGGTGAGTATGAAACATCATACAATATTTCAAATCATGACCGCTTCATGCGGATTGTTACCTGTTTAAAAGATGCCGACAATCTTGACAGAGTGAGAATCAACAAGCTTGACCCGAGTTATCTGCGTCACGAAAAGTCAAGAGAAATGGTTCCCTACGCATGGGAACTGTATAGGAATTACGGTCAATCTCTATAATCAAGCAATCCGGGCTGCACCTCATGTGCTGCCCGGATTGTCTTTTATTATTTTCCACTTTTCAAAAAGCTTTTCTTCACTCCATGCAGCATTTGCCGGGCTTGTCGACGGAAGTCTTATCGCCTCAATGCCTGTTAACGGAAGAAGTAATTTATTGTATAACTCAAATGATATTGAGCCGTTGCAGTATATGGTGTTTATTTCTGTCTCATTAAGCACCTTCTTTATATCCACGGGCATTGCATTTTTTATGCTGCTGTCAGAAGATGACTTGATATCACATTCTTCTATAACATCGTATAGGGCTATGTTGTGCTTCAGCGCAAATGCCCTTTTTTCATCATTTCCCAAAGGCAAGGCCTCATTATATATTCTCGCCATAAGCGGCCAGAATCTGTTTCTCGGGTGGGCATAATAAAATTCAGCTTCCCTTGATTTGGTAGAAGGGAAGCTTCCCAGTATCAAAATTTTTGAATTCCGGTTATATACCGGTCCGAAACCCCTTTTTATATGAACATATTCACTCACGAGGCACCGCCGAGCAAAAATATATTACATCGCTTATAAGTCTTTGCTCTCCGAACTGTACCGGATTTATAAGTTTTCCGTTTACAACCGTTGTTGCTGTCTGGCCTCCGTCAAGAGCGTATGCTTTTATACAGCCTCTTTTTATCATGGCATCGGCAGCACTTCTC
>R05__coassemble_125_pt1 | contig 42676 bp, 36 predicted proteins | sample R05__metabat2_high_PE_014 | metagenome-assembled genome bin R05
GGAGAAATTTCTCAGTGACGCCGGAGTAGGGTCCAGGAAAGAGATAAAACAGCTTATTAAGTCCGGACGCGTAAAGGGCGACAGCGAAGTTGATGAAAATTCCACCGTACTTCTTGACGGGAAAAAGGTGGAATATAAGAAATACAGATATTATGCAATAGACAAGCCTGCGGGAATTGTATGCGCAACAGAAGATAAAAAGGAAAAAACTGTCTCGGACTTTCTCGGAGTTAAGGATATGTTTCCGGTCGGAAGACTTGACAAGGATACAACCGGACTGCTTTTAATGACAAATGACGGGGACTTTGCCCACAGGGTCATCAGCCCGAAATACGAAATCGACAAAGTGTATTATGCAAAAGTCGATGCCGCGGTAACGGAGGAAGATATAAAAAAGTTCCGAGACGGAATAGGCGATTTTCTTCCCGCAAAGCTGGAAAGGCTCGGTGAAAACGGGTGCCTTGTCACGGTACATGAGGGGAAATACCATCAGGTGAAGCGTATGCTTCATGCAGTAGGTAAAAATGTAATCGAGCTAAGACGCCTTTCAATCGGGTCTTTGAAACTTGATGACATCAAAATGACCAATGGAATTTGTGAACTTTCACAACAAGAAATTGACCGAATTTTCAGCTGAATATTGGCACTTTTTACATATGCTTTGAAAAAATATACAAAAAACAGACGATTTTATGTTGAAAATTGCACATGTTTGATGTATTATAATCCTTGCGCGAAAAAATCAGTATGGTAATTTTGACAAATGCGTATGGGAGGCAGTATAAATGGCCAGTAAAATGTTCCAGAACGTAATCAATCAGATGAAGGATGCTCTTGATAGAACTGTTGGAGTCGTTGACGAAAAAGGAGCAGTCGTTGCGTCGAACAATCTTGCGCTTATAGGGACGGTGCTTGATTCCTTCAGCGCATCAACCGTTGAAGGAATAGCAAATGCGGTTGCAATTGCAGATAAATGCTATCTGCCTCTGGTAAGTGAGGGGAGCCGCCTTGATTATGCATGCTTTACCGAAGGTGCAGATGATGCTTCAAAAGCTCTGTGCAGGCTTATCTCCGTAGCATTTAATGAGTGCAAGTCAAATTATGACGAAAAGCACAACCGCACCGCTTTTATAAAAAATATTATTTCGGACAATATACTTCCCGGTGATGTTTATGTCCGCGCAAAAGAACTTCATTTTGTTACGGATACACCGAGAACCGTTATACTGGTCCGTCAGCTGGGAAGTGCCGACGTCACCGCAAGCGAGGTAATACAAAAGATATTCCCCGACAGGCAGGAGGATTTCGTTATAGGAATTAACGAAACCAATATTGTTGTAATAAAGAGAATTCCCGACGCCGAAAGCATGGAGGAACCGATTGCCATAGCAAAAGAAATCGAAAGCCACCTTCGTGACGAGCTCGGAGTTAAGTGCATTATAGGAATCAGTACCGCCGCAAGCCATTTGAGAGAGCTTGCAGACAGATATAAAGAGGCACAGGTTGCAATCGAAGTCGGGTGCATATTCGATGCCGACAGCAATATTATTCACTATGACAATCTCGGTCTCGGAAGAATAATATATCAACTTCCCACAACATTGTGCGAAATGTTTTTGAATGAAGTATTCAAGAAAAATCCCATTGAGGCACTTGATGAGGATACGCTTGAGACTATAAACAAGTTCTTTGAAAACAACCTTAATGTTTCCGAGACGTCGCGCAAGCTCTACGTACATAGAAATACGCTTGTTTACCGCCTTGAAAAGATAAAGAAACTCACAGGACTTGACCTTCGCGAATTTGACCACGCAATAGTATTCAAAGTTGCAATGATGGTAAAAATGTATCTCGATTCACTTGGAGTAAAAAACTGATGATTAAAATGACAAACGTCAAGAAAGTATACCCAAGCAGTAAAACGGTAGCTCTCGAAGACGTCAACCTTGAAATTGAAGACGGCGAGTTCGTTTTCATCGTCGGTCCTTCCGGTTCCGGAAAAACTACCATAATCAAGCTCATTACCGGTGAAATACGCGCAACCGAGGGCGAGGTCATGGTAAATGACTTTGACATGAGAAAAATAAAGACAAGAAAGCTGCCAAAGGTCAGAAGAACGCTTGGTGTTGTCTTCCAGGACTTCAGGCTTATAGACAACATTACCGTATATGAAAACGTGGCATTTGCAATGAGAGTTGTCGGAGCAAAAAATTCGGAAATCAGACAGCGCGTGCCGTATGTTCTTGATCTTGTCGGACTGAACGGACGCGAAAAGAGATACCCGAACGAGCTTTCCGGCGGTGAACAGCAGAGGGTTGCAATTGCAAGAGCACTTGTAAACAGCCCCAGCATGATAGTTGCCGATGAGCCCACGGGAAATCTCGACCCTGTCAGAAGTCTTGAGCTTATGCTCTTATTTGAAAAGATAAATGAACTGGGTACAACCGTATTGGTCGTTACTCATGAAAAAGAACTCGTTGACGCATTTTCAAAGCGCGTTATTACTATTGACAGCAGCCATATCGTCAGCGACATTGTTGAGGGGTCATACAATTATGAGTAGACTCGGATATTTATTTGCAGAAGGCTTCCGCGGCATATTCAAGCATGGATTTATGTCCTTTGCCACGGTTGCAATTATTGTAGCGTGCCTCATCATAATGGGGTCGGTTATACTTGTAGGATACAATATTGATGCTCTTATCAGCGAACTTGAAGACCAGAACGAAGTTGTTGCATTCGTAGATGAAGACTATGATGACGAAGCTTCAAAAGCGCTTGAGAGCTCTATAAAGTCCATCGCAAACATTGAAAGCGTATCGTATGTTACGCGCGATGAGGCCATGAGCAATTTCATGGGCAACTATGACAGCGGACTTATGGAAGGAATCGATTCTTCGGTATTTCGTAACCGCTACGTAATAAAACTTGCCGATATCGCTCAGATGGCGGCAACCAAGCAGGCCCTTGAAAACGTTGAAGGGATAGTAAAGGTAAATGCACATCTTGACTATGCGCAGAGCTTTATAACAATAAGAAATATTGTCCGCATTGTGTCGCTGGTACTTATCGCAATGCTCACATTTGTTTCTTTTTTCATCATGTCAAATACAATAAAGCTCGCAACTTATTCAAGACGCGAAGAAATAGGCATTATGAAGATGGTAGGCGCATCAAATTCGTTTATCCGTATGCCGTTCATTATTGAAGGTCTTATCCTCGGATTGTTCGGCGCAATGGTAGCTTTCTTCATGCAGTGGGGAATCTACAATGTGCTTACCGACAAAATCATTGAATCTTCAACCGGAACATATTTGAATGTAGTTCAGTTCCAGTCCGTAATGACACCGATACTTGTGTTCTTCCTTGCAATCGGTGCGGTTGTAGGTCTCTTCGGCGGTATAAGTGCAATCCGCAATTATCTCAAAGTATGAAAAATCAGAAACTGATCGTAAGAATAATATGCATCTTGTTGGTGCTTTTGATGCTCTTCTCTCTTGTGAGCTATATCCTGCCTACGGCATTTGCCGATGAGCTGGATGATCTCAAGGCTCAAAAAGAAGAAGCTACAACAAAGCTTTCCTCCATTAAATCCAAGCTCAAGGAGCTCAAAAACGAGCAGGGTGAGGTTATAGAGGAAAAGCTTGCGCTGGAAGAGCAAAACACAATTGCAAAGCAGCAGATAGAAACCATAAATAAAGAAATCGCCCTCTACAGCGAAATGATCCGTACAAAAGGGTATGAAGTCGATGCAGCCCAGGAAAAAGAAGCCGAGCAGCTCGAGAAGTACCGCGACAGGGTCCGCGCTATGGAAGAAAACGGCGATTATAATATACTGGCACTTGTATTAAATGCTAAATCATTCAGCAGCCTTTTGGCTGCTATTGATGATTATGGAGATGTTATGGACAGCGACAAGACACTCTATGATCAGCTCATCTCGGCCAGAGAAGAACTTGAAGATGTGAAGGCCGATTATGAGGAATATAAAGATGAATGCGAAACAAAGCAGGCCGAGCTTGAAAAAGAGCAGCAGGCCCTGGAAGAGCAGATAAGTACGGCCGAGGCAAGACTTGCCGAGCTCGCCTCAGCCATAGAAGACGCTGAAGAAGAGGCCAAGGCGGCCGAAACCGCCATTGCAAACGCTTCTGCCAGTATAACGGCATTTTTACAGTCATATACACCCGCAACAAATTCCAATTTCGACTACAGCGTGACCGGATCGGGGAGCTTTGTGTGGCCTTTCCCTGCCAGCAACAGAATATCTTCTACAATGAAGCAAAGATGGGGAAGAGCACATACGGGAGTCGATATTGATGCTGCAGGTGCCAGCGGATGCCCGATAGTAGCTGCCGACGGCGGTACGGTTATCTTATCTTCGTGGTACGGCGGATACGGCAACTGCGTCATTATAGATCATAATAACGGATACAAGACGCTTTACGGACATATGTCTTCTCTCGCGGTTTCTGAAGGACAGTCGGTAAGCGCCGGACAGACAATAGGCATAGTCGGCATGACCGGTAGTGCAACGGGTGAACATCTTCACTTTGAGCTTTTTGTAAACGGAAGCAGAGTTAATCCCCTGGATTACTACAGCGGCTATGAACTGGAACCCGGAGCGGCAGATGAAAGCTAGATCTTTAATCATTTCTCTTTTGATTTCGTCGGCACTTATAACAACTTGCTATGCGGACCTTTCAAGTGACGAGATTTTACTGATACAGTCCGCAAGGGATGCGGCTGCCGGAAGAACGGCAAGTGCACAGAGCAAAGTTGACTCGCTGGTAGAAGAAAGACAGTCGGCAATTGAATATAAGGTGGCGCTCGAGGAAAGAAATGAGTCGGCAAAAGAAGAGATAAGCCTTATAAAAGAGGAAATAACCCTTTATAACCGCATGATTTCCGAAAAGGGCAAGGAAGTTGAGGAAGCTCAGGAAAACGAGGAAACTCAGCTTGAGAAATACCGTACAAGAATCCGGGCAATGGAGGAAAACGGTGATTACAACATTTTGTCCATCATTTTAAAGTCAGATTCATTTTCAAGTCTCCTTGCGGCAGTTGATGATTACGGCGATGTTATGGACAGTGACAAGGTCCTGTATGAAAGACTTCAAGACGCCAGAGAAGATCTGCAGGATGCCAAGGCAGAGTACGAAAAGTACAAAGCCGAATGCGAGGCAAGGCAGGTTCTCCTTGAGGAGGAACAGGCGGCCCTTGAAGAGCAGATAGTTATGTCCGAGCAGTATATAGAAGACCTCAAGGCAGCAATTGAAGAGGCGGAAGACGAAAAAGAAGCTATGGAGATGATGCTCTCCAAAGCTTACGAAAGCGTAGGGACATATATATCCAGCTATATAAGTTCAGGAACCACATCGTCTGTTGTCGGCACAGGAAATTTCAGCTGGCCTTTTTCCGACAGCACGAGAGTTTCCTCCACCATGAAGCAGAGATGGGGAAGAACGCACAACGGCATAGATATAGACGGATTTGCCCTTGAAGGAAGCTCAATTTCCGCAGCGGATGCAGGAACTGTCGTAACATCAGGATATGATGCCAACGGATACGGCAATTACGTTATAATCGATCACGGAAACGGATATACATCCGTATATGCCCACCTTGACAGCGTTAATGTCAGTGAAGGCGATACCGTTGATAACGGAGAGAATATAGGCGTAGTCGGCTCAACCGGCAGCTCAACCGGCACACATCTGCACTTTGAAATACTTCAGGACGGTGAGAGAATCGATCCGCTTACACAGTACAGCGATTACGAACTCGAAGCCGGAGCGGATGATGCGTCATAATTTACACGGAGCAAATTTTTTATGGAAAATCTATTAAGGCGAATATTCGGCACAATCGGGCGCGTAATTGTTGCGCTTTTGAATGTCGGAATAAAAATAAAATATGTACTGGCAGTTCTTGTCTTGTTTGTCGGTGCAACGGCCGGAATTACCTACAGTAAAATGATTTCAAATGTGGGTGGAAAAACCGACTACAACGAGGCAAAAAGATATATAGAGATTAAACGCATTGTTGAAGAGAAATATATTGACGATGTTGACTCGGATAAAATGACAGACTCATCGTCCTCGGCAATAGTTGCGGGGCTCGGTGACCGGTGGAGTTACTATATGTCCGAAGATGAATACCAGGCATACCAGCTCTACAGTTCAAATGAATATGACGACATAGGTATGTCGATGATAAAAAGCGATAAAGGCGGATTCGAGATAGTTTCCGTAAACCCGGGGACGCCTGCAGGGTATTCGGGAGTAACCGTAGGCATGGTAATAACTTCCATTGACGGTACCGATGTGACCGAATCGGACATAGACGATGTCCGAATGCTCATCAGATCAAAAATGAATACCACCTTTGAACTCGGAGTCGGCAAAGATATATATACTGTTGACTGTACAGGCACTTATGTTTCACCTGTTGTTTCAAGACTTGAAAAAACGGGAGGCGGATATATACAGATAAAGAGCTTCGAAGCCGGAAGCGGAAATGATGCCGTTACGGCAATAGAAGACCTTGTCTATAACCAGAAAGCGGTTGCCCTTGTAATCGATCTGAGAAACAATGCGGGCGGACTTTCAAGTGAAGCTGCAATCGTTCTTGACTACCTTCTTCCGAGCGGAGTGCTTTTTTCGCTTGTTGATAAGGAAGGAAACAAAGTAGATACGAAAAGCGATATAATGTCTCTTGAAATTCCGATGGTAATACTTATTAATACGGGAACATACGCTGAGGCGGAAGTGTTCGCTGCGGTAATGAAGGAAGAATATCCTGCGGACAAAATACGTCTTATGGGCGAACCCACACAGGGTATGACCAGAATTCAGGAAACTTTTGAACTCGGAGACGGTTCGGCTGTAAGGCTTTCAACTAAGAGCTACCTTACTGCAAGCGGCCAGGACATAGCACTTGCGGGCGGAGTAATTCCCGATTCAATAGTATACAATGAAGACCCCGACAGCGTCGGCACCACAGAAGGTACACTTGGCGAAAGCGACGGAACCGCAAGCACATCCAGCGATACCCAGCTCATGGAAGCACTGAAATACTTATCTTAAGAGAGGACAATATAAAAATGGCAATTGAAGCACGTTACAGAATGAGCGCAGAGAAGCTCGAAGAGCTTAAGGCACAGTTGGTTGATTATGAAACCAACAAAATGAAGGAAGTTGCCGAGCAGATTAAAGAAGCCCGCAGCTATGGTGACTTAAGTGAAAACAGCGAATATGACGAAGCCAAGGACCGTCAGGGCAAAATAGCATCTAAAATCCTTGAACTCAAGGATCTTATTGAAAATGCGGTAATTATAGATGCATCAGAAGAAGACAATGTACCGAAAGATGTTGTTACACTCGGAAGCATCGTTGAGGTTGAGGACATCGAGTATAAAGAAAAAGAAAAGTACACAATAGTCGGCTCTCAGGAAGCAAACCCCAAAGAGGGCAGAATTTCTGATGACTCTCCTCTCGGCAAGGCGCTCCACGGCCATAAGGCGGGAGAAAAAATTTCGGTTGAGGCACCTGCAGGTATCATAAAGTTCAAAATTCTTTCTGTGGAAAACAAGTAAGGTAAAATGGAAGACAATATAAATGTAAATGAACTGCTGAAAGTAAGAAGAGAAAAGCTTGAAAACCTTCAGCAGCAGGGAAAAGACCCCTTTAAAATAACAAAGTTTGATGTGTCCCATCACTCATCCGACATTAAGGACGGATTTGAAGGACTTGAAAACAAGACTGTCACAATAGCCGGCCGTATGATGTCCAAGAGAATAATGGGCAAGGCAAGCTTTTGCCATGTTCAGGACTTAAAAGGCACAATCCAGTGCTATGTTGCCAGGGATAATATCGGAGAAGAAGAATATGCCGAGTTTAAAAAGCTCGACATCGGAGACATCATCGGTGTTGAAGGGTTTGTATTCAAAACCCAGACCGGAGAGATCTCCGTCCATGCGGATAAGGTCACTCTTTTATCCAAAAGCCTTCAGATTCTTCCGGAGAAGTTTCACGGACTTACCAATGTCGATACACGTTACCGCCAGAGGTATGTTGACCTCATAACAAATGAGGAAGTGAAAGATACATTTATCAAGAGGTCCAGAATTATAACTGCAATAAGAAGATATCTCGACGGACTCGGATTTATGGAAGTTGAGACACCTATGCTTGTTTCTAATGCAGGCGGAGCCGCTGCCAGACCTTTTGATACGCATTTTAATGCACTTGACGAGGATTTCAGACTTCGTATTTCTCTTGAATTGTACCTTAAGAGACTGATTGTCGGCGGGCTTGAAAGAGTATACGAAATAGGAAGAGTCTTCAGAAATGAAGGACTTGATACGCGTCACAACCCTGAATTCACTTTGATGGAACTTTATCAGGCATACACGGACTATCACGGCATGATGGACCTTACCGAGAATATGTTCAGACACCTTGCAAATGAAGTCTGCGGCACAACAGAGATAGTTTACGGTGAAAACACAATTGATCTCGGAAAGCCCTTTGAAAGACTTACAATGATTGACGCCGTAAAAAAGTATGCAGGTGTAGATTTTGATGAAGTAAAAGATACAGAGGAAGCAAAAAAAATTGCGGATGAGAAGGGTGTTGCCTACGAAACACGCCATTCAAAAGGCGATATACTGAATCTCTTCTTTGAAGAGTTCTGCGAGGAAAACCTTATCCAGCCGACATTTATCATGGACCATCCGGTGGATGTATCTCCCTTGACAAAGCGTAAACCCGACAAGCCGGACTATGTTGAGCGCTTTGAACTTTTCATAAACGGCTGGGAGATGTGCAACGCCTACTCCGAGCTTAACGATCCGATAGATCAAAGAGAGCGCTTTAAGGCGCAGGATGCGGCTGCGGCTGCAGGCGATGCAGAAGCCAACCACACAGATGAAGACTTCCTCAATGCTCTTGAAATCGGTATGCCGCCAACGGGAGGAATAGGGTATGGTATAGACAGACTTGTGATGCTTCTTACCAACAGCCCGGCAATACGTGATGTGCTTTTGTTCCCGACAATGAAGTCCGAGGGACAGAATAAAAAATCCGGGACATCAAAGACGGAAGATACTGCTAAAGAAAAAAGCCTTCCCCTTGAGGGGAATGGGGACTGCGCAGCGGCGGATGAGGTGTTAGACTTCTCCAAGGTTGAAATCGAGCCATTGTTCGCGGATTTTGTGGACTTTGAAACCTTCTCCAGGTCCGATTTCCGTGCTGTAAAGGTTCTGGAGTGTGAGGCAGTTCCGAAGTCAAAGAAGCTGCTGCGCTTCACGCTGGATGACGGCTCCGGAACGGAGCGCACCATTCTGAGCGGAATTCACGCCTATTACGAGCCGGAGGAGCTTATCGGAAAGACTTGCGTCGCCATTACCAACCTGCCGCCAAGGCCGATGATGGGCATCGATTCCTGCGGCATGCTCATCTCAGCCGTGCATCATGAGGATGGCGAGGAAAAGCTGCATCTTCTGATGCTTGACAGTAGCATTCCCGCCGGCGCGAAGATGTACTGATCATCTCTGCCTTTTTGGCATATATGAATCACCCGATGGACAGTTTGTCCATCGGGTGATTTGCATTAAGTGCTGATTATACGATGGAATCATCCGACAGGAAGTCAAGAATTCCGACGTTCAAAATGCCATTAGCTAAAAATCAAAGTGTCAATTGAAAAATTGCTTAAAATACTATTGAACTTTTCAGTTGGAAATAACTGACCACAACGCAAATGCTATTATTACATAGCCGTAGAAGTGAAATTCTGAGGCTATTAAATTTGTAGTCAGCATATAAAAAGGTCAGGACCGAAGTCCTGACCCGGTAATTGCTGTACCGCTTTTTAAGGTTACAAAAACCAATGCGTTATTATTTGATTTCGATCGATTTTTTTACTGGCTGTTCTTCCTTGATTTTAGGAAGGTTGAGAGTGAGGACACCATCTTTGTAGGAAGCTTCAATATTATCTGTGTCTATACCGGTAAGATCGAAACTTCTTGAATATGAACCGTAAAAGCGTTCGCGTCTTACAAAGTTCGGCTTATTTTCGTTTTCCTCGGTTTTGCGCTCAGCGGAAATAGTAAGGCAGTCGGATTCAATCTCGAGCTTTATATCCTCTTTTGAAAATCCCGGAAGCTCTGCATTAATCTCATAGCTTTCACCTAAGTCAATGATATCGGATGAAAAAGGATTCATTACAGGACCCCTGCAAGCTGAAAAAGCTTCATCCATCCCGCGGAACGGGTCAAAGGTTACCGGATGCATTTTGCGTCCAAAGGGCATTAATTCGTACATTTTTAAGTACCTCCGTGTTTTTTATTTTTGATGGTTAAAATATACAGCGGAAATATTAAGAATAATCGCATATTATATGAACAGGATATGAATTTTAGCACTCTAGATAAGAGAGTGCTAAAATGTTGTTGACAATATCGTCATAGACTGAACAAGATAATTGTGCTAAAATAAAACTCCAAATCAGTATATTATTAAGATAACAAGGAGACGTGCAATTCTCAGCTGCAGCAATAATATGTGCACGTTAAAAGTATGAAATACGTTTTATATATTCTTTTGGCTATATTAGGGCTTGCTCTTATATTTGTTCTTTTCTGCCTGCTTGTATCTTTAAGCGTTAAAACATCTGTCCCTATATCAAGGCAGAGCAAAATTTGCCTTTTTTGCATTCGGGTTATTTCCGTGGTCGGATGCGGAGTACTTGGTGTCAGGTTTCATTTGAGCGGGGAAGAGAAGATTCCCAAAGAGGGACGTTTTTTATTTGTATGCAATCACCGCTCCGGGTTTGACCCGTTTTCAAATATTTGGAATCTTAGAAAATATAATATTTCGTATATTTCAAAACCGTCAAATATGGAGATATTTATCGGGGGAAAACTGGCATACGGTTCAGGCTTTCTTCCTATAGACAGAGAAAATGACCGCAATGCGTTAAAATCCATAAATACCGCGGCGAACTATCTTAAACAGAATATATGCTCAATCGGTATATATCCTGAAGGTACAAGAAGCAAGACGGGTGAGGTACTTCCTTTTCATGCGGGCTCTTTCAAGATAGCTAAAAAAGCCAAAGTGCCTTTGGTTATAGCTTCGACTCACGGAACAGAAAAAGCAACAAAAAATATTTTCAGAAGATGCACAGATGTATACCTTGACATACTTGATGTTGTTGATACCGATACTGTGGTATCTATGAAAACAAAAGATTTATCCGATTATGCGAGGAATTTGATAATTGAAAGCCTTAGTGACAGGTAGCTCAAGAGGAATAGGCGCTGCAATTGCGAGAAAACTTTCCGAAAACGGCTACGAGATACTTATTAATTATATAGAAAGAGAAGACAAGGCCAGGGAGCTTGCAAAAGAGCTCGGCTGCGATATTTATAAAGCAGATGTTGCCGATGCTGAGGAGGTCAGAAAAATGTTTGACTACTTCGGCAATGTGGATCTTCTTGTTAATAATGCCGGCATCGCAGGACAGATGCAGTTTCAAGATATAACGCGCGACAGATGGGACAGAATGTTTGATGTTAACTTAGGCGGCTGCTTTAACTGTATACAGTGCGCGCTGCCGAACATGCTGCATAATCACGAAGGCTGCATTATAAACATAAGCTCCATATGGGGACAGCACGGGGCTTCGTGCGAAGTTTGCTACAGTGCTACAAAGCATGCAATAATTGGGCTTACAAGGTCTCTTGCGTCGGAGCTGGCACCGAGCGGAATAAGAGTCAACTGTATTGCGCCGGGCGTTATTGATACGGATATGGTAAAGGTGCTCGGGGATGAGACGCTTGATGAACTTGCAAATATAACTCCCGTAGGAAGACTTGGAAAACCCGAAGAAATAGCCGATGCGGTACTGTATTTTGCCGGGGCAAAATTTACGACCGGCCAGGTACTTGGAGTTGACGGAGGATTTATAATCTAATGGTATTTACAGATATAATTGCAAAAAAAAGAGACGGTTTCACACTTGATACCGACGAAATAAACTTCATGATAGAAAACTACACATCAGGAGATATTCCGGACTATCAGATGAGCGCAATGATGATGGCAATCCTTTTAAAGGGAATGGATGAGCGCGAAACCTATGACCTTACAATGGCTATGATGCACTCCGGTGATACTCTGGATTTGTCAGCAATAAATGGAATCAAGGCAGACAAACACTCAACGGGCGGCGTCGGAGATAAAACATCATTGGTTCTTTGCCCGATGGTAGCGGCCTGCGGTCTTAAGATTGCAAAAATGAGCGGCAGAGGACTTGGACATACCGGAGGAACCATAGACAAGCTTGAAAGCTTTCCGGGATTCAATACGGGAATTTCCGATGAGACTTTTATTAACAATGTAAACGAAATAGGTATAGCTATTGCGGGCCAGACCGCAAACCTTGACCCTGCAGATAAGAAGATGTATGCCCTTAGGGATGTCACCGCGACGGTTCCTTCTATTCCGTTGATTGTAAGCTCGATAATGAGCAAAAAACTTGCCGCGGGAAGCGATGTAATAGTGCTCGATGTAAAGTGCGGAGACGGCTCGTTTATGAAGACACTCGACCAGGCCGAGCAGCTTGCCGAAGGACTTACGACAATAGGAATAAATGCCGGCAAAAAGTGCGCAGCCATTATTACTGATATGGACCAGCCTTTGGGATATGCTGTCGGAAATGCCCTCGAAGTAAAAGAGGCAATCTCCGTACTGTCGGGGCAGATGAAAGGAGATCTTCTCGACCTCTGCCTTACAATAGGCAGCAAGATGCTGACGCTTGCGGAAATTGCAAAAGACGAAACTGAAGCTGCGAGAATGCTTATATACGCAATTGAGAGCGGGGAAGCGCTTAAAAAGCTTGCCCAAATGGTTAAATACCAGGGCGGAGATGACAGAAGTGTATATGATGTCTCGCTTTTGCCTAAAGCAAATCTCACATACGAAGTCAGGTCAGATGAGGAAGGATATGTAAAGCATATAAAAGCCGAGGAGATAGGTCTTATCTCCATGCATCTCGGAGGCGGAAGGGCAACGAAGGAAGATGTGATTGACCTTGGTGTCGGTGTTGTTCTTGAAAAGAAGGTGGCCGACAAAGTCGAAAAGGGTGATCTTCTTGCAACTATACACGCAAAGAACGAAGAAGATGCCGCCTCAGCTGCGAAAGAGCTTAAATCATGCTATGAGTTCACAGACAAAGCTTTTGAAAGACCCAAATTTATAAAGAAAATATTATGATAAAAAGAAGGCCGCCCGGTAAAACCGGACGGCCCTTTAAAATTGCAAATTCTGTTATTTTACAACAACTATTTCATGAGTTCTTATTTCGTCAAGTACAACATTAAGACCGGATTTATTAAGCGTCTTTCCGTTGGCTGCGGCGTATTTGGACAAAAGCGCAGTTCCCGCCGTAAGATTGACGCCTATATCAAGATAGTATGCTCCGGTGTCGCGGCAGACATATTGTACCCAGTCATTTCCGTCAGAAATCATTGACAGATTCATTCCGTCGACGGAGTTGTAGTCTTCGGTGACCGAAGCCAGCGCCATGCAGACTATAACTGTATTTTCAGACGCAGATTTAATGTCTCGAATTAAGGTGTTATACTGCTGAACAAACTCCTCTTCAGTTACATCCGCAAGACCGTCGGTGCCTATTCCTATATAAAGCACATCAGGCTTTGTTATCATAACGGCATTGGCAGGAGTAATAAGACTTCCGTCTTTATATTTTATAGTCGCTGTTGAGACGGATGAAATCGGCATGGAGTCGTTCGGAGATCCCCAGACGTGATCCGTGTCGACAATAGCCTGATTTCGAAGATCGATAAAAGTCGAATCTACAAGATAGTAAACGCTGTTTACATATTCCTCTCCCGCATCGGGCGTTTCTTCAAGATACTTAAGCTCTCCTCTGGAGACACCTACACCTGTGCCGACCTCAGCAAGGGTGGATACACCGGAATTATCTTCGCCGCTTATTGAAAGACCTGTAGATTCATTGCTGCCTTTATACGGCTTGAACATCAATGATATAAGACCGACAACAACTGCAAGTAGGGCAATCGCTATTGCGATTGCCCATAAACTGTTTTTAATTGTCTGAAGTTTAGTATCCAAAATTACTCTTCTTCGGCAGCTGCCTTAGCGTCAGCTATAACTTTTTCCTGTACGTTCTGAGGAGCTTCCTGGTAACGGACAAACTTGCATGTGAATGTGCCGGCACCCTGAGTCATGGAGCGGAGGTCAATTGTGTATGTTGTCATCTCGGCCATAGGAACTTCAGCTTCGATTGTAGTCATACCGTCATCTGCAGGCATAGAACCCATCATTGCACCGCGGCGCTTTGAGTTGATGTCACCGATGATTGCACCCTGGAATTCGTCGGGGATTGTTACGAGAAGTGTTCCGATAGGCTCGAGTATTGTCGGCTTGGCATTGGGAATACCGTCCTGATATGCAAGACGGGCTGCTGTCTGGAATGCCATATCGTTGGAGTCAACGGGATGATAGGAGCCGTCATAAAGGGTTGCTTTAAGGCCGACAAGCGGATATCCTGCAAGGACGCCCTTGACAACTGCATTGCGGAGACCTTTTTCTACGCTGGGGAAGAAGTTTTTGGGAACAGAGCCGCCGAATACTTCTTCTGCGAATATCATGTCATCCTGATCTTCCTGAGGCTCAAAGCGGATCCATACGTCACCGAACTGGCCACTGCCGCCGGACTGCTTCTTATGACGTCCGTGTGCTTCAACCTTGCCCTTTATTTTCTCGCGGTATGCAACGCGTGCCGGAAGGAGTTCGGTTTCAACGTTGAAGAGATTCTTGAGCTTGGATGTTAAAACAGCAATCTGAATATCACCGGCACCGGAAATTACCATCTGGTGGGTCTCGGCATTATTTTCAAGTGTGAAGGAAGGATCTTCTTCGTTGAGCTTTGTAAGGCCTGCGGCAACTTTATCATCCTGACCCTTTGTCTTGGGAGCGATGGCCATTGAATAGCAGGGCTCGGGAAGCTCGATAGCCTTGACTTCTATTTCTTCTTTGGAGTCGGTTACAACGTCACCGGTCTTCCAGTCCATCTTGCCGATGGCGACTATATCGCCGCAGCAAGCTGAATCGACTTCGACATTCTTTTTGCCGGTCATGTTGTAAAGACGTCCGAGTTTATCGTTGGAGGAAGTACGCTGGTTGCGAAGTGACATGCCGCCGGTAATATTTCCGGAGAGTACCTTGACAAAGGAGAACTTGCCGAATTTGTCGGATACGGTCTTAAATACAAAGCCGACAACGGGGGAAGCCTTCTCTTCGGGAGCGGGGCAGTAATCTGCGATGCCCTGAAGCATTGCCTCTGTACCGACATTTGTCATAGCATCGGATGCAAATACGGGGATGCATGTGCGCTCTTTTATACCTGCCTTGAGGCCTTCAATCATATCATTCTCATCAAGTTCCATGGTTTCAAAGAACTTTTCCATGAGCTCTTCTGTTGCACCTGCGGCAGCTTCCATAAGCTCTGCACGCATATCTTCGGCCTTGGATGCATCGGCAGCGGGAATGGCGCTCTTTACGGTCTTGCTGCCGTCTGTCATATAGGCGGTGTTGTGAACGAGATCTATAACGCCTTTTCCGTCGCTTGTCGGGATGGTTACCGGGCATACTATTGAGCCGTATTTTGCTTTGAGTGAATCAAGAACAGCAAAATAATCACCGTGTTCCTCGTTGCACTTGGAGATGCAGAACATTGCGGGAAGATTTTCGTTCTTGAGATATTTCCAGCTGCGGGTTGCACCGACTGTGAGACCGTCTTTTGCACTCAGTACTATAACGCCGGCTTCAACGGCACGGATTGCGCAGAGAACTTCACCGAGAAAGTCAAAATATCCCGGGCAGTCAATGACGTTGATTTTGCAGCCGCCGTAATTTACGGGAGCAAAAGCCATCGAGATGGATATCTGACGTGCGATTTCTTCAGCGTCGGAGTCGCATACGGTGTTTCCGTCGGCGACTTTGCCCATGCGGTCGATTGCCTTTGTGCAAAGAAGCATAGACTCAGCAAGTGAGGTCTTGCCGCTGTTGCCGTGACCGATGAGGGCGATGTTGCGAATATTTTTTGTTTCCATATATATAGCTTCCTCTCTAGAGTTATTTTACAGACTTGTTAATTATACCTAATCAGATTGATTTTAGCAACAATAAAATATATAATGAAGACATGAAAAAAAGCAGATTTTTATTGGTTATATCGGTATTGATGCTCCTTTTTTGCCTTGCTGCATGCGGCAAAAAAAGCGGCACCGTCACATACGAGGTAATTGACGGACAAATAGTCGAAATAAAGCCGGATGAGGCTACTCCAAAGCCGACTAAGGAACCGAAGCAGTCTAAAAATAATGAGGAGAAATCTTCTTCGAAAAAGAAAAAGACGGAATCTTCAACCGATGAGGGCACGGCCGTGATTGATAACGAAGTGTCCGATGCGGAGCTTCAAAATGTTAATCCCGGAGAAGAAGCCTATGACGGCTCGGACGAGTTTGAAGGAACGGCTGTGACGATTGTAGAAGGAGCTCAGGAATACAATACGATTGCGGCCGAATCTTCCGTAAGGATCAGTACGCTTGAAAAAAATCTCGAAACCGCAGTCAAGGCCTGCTCGGATATTTACAAAGAAGCCGACAAGGGAGAGGGAATAAATGTCACACTGTCATCCTCTACCGTATACCAGCTTATAGCGGCAGTCGGTAACGCCGGATTTCCTGCTGTCGACAGCAACAATGATTTTAATATGCAGTGCTACGGCCAGCTTGATGATTTCGGAAAAAGCATAAGTTCATCGGGAGATATAAGCGGTACATATTTTGTCGTCTATTCCGACGGACATATCAGCGGATACCAGCTTTACCGGGAGGGAGACTCATGGCATCTTCTGGCAATGTCAAGCCAGCTCGAAGAGTTCAAAGTTTACCAGGACTCAAAGGGCAGATATACCGTAGACGAAATTAAATATACCGACAAGGGCTGGCTGATATATAAAAGAAATACCGACACAAAATACAATATGATAAGAGTCCTGCCGCAAGATGACACCGCAAAACAGCTCTGCGCAAGGTATATTGAACCCGTAGGTTATCTTGAAAACAACCTCTTTACCAAATCATGGACTCAGGACAACATGGGACCTATAGATTTCAACAGCCTTTATGCGTATCTTTTCGGCATGTACAACGGAACACAGATGCTTTCAAGCTACAATGTCAGGACCTACTACAAAGCATACGGCGGCACAAAAATATACATAGTTCCGACCGAGACATTCGAAACGGTTGTGACAACGTATTTTGATATCGATACAACCGTATTAAAAAACATTTCAGATTATTCTTACTCGCTCGGCGGATACATGTTTTTGGGATACAACCGTGACTACTATAATGTTACGCCGAAAACCCCTACGCCTGAGGTGGTGGACTACACATATAATTCAGACGGGTCAATAACAATGACGGTTGATGCCGTAAACGACTGGTACGGCACCGACAGGGCATTCAGACATATTCTTACCGTTTATCCCGGTACAAACGGGTTTAAGTATCTGTCCAATGAACTTTTAGAGGATGAGAACAACATAATACCGGAGCAGAAACTGTCGGAAATGCTGGACGTTGAAAGGTCGAAGAGTGTTTACTAAAATAACATCAAGAAAAAATGAATACATAAGGCGGATCCGCGAAAATCCGGACGGGGAGATAATTTGCTGCGGAGCAAAAATGCTTGAAGAGGCAATAAAATCCGGTGCTGAAATAACAAGTATACTGTGGAAGGAAAAAGCGCAGGACGTCAAGTGCGATGAGCAGTATGCAGCACCATCTGACCTTTTTGATTTTGCCTCTCCGCAGGTTAATTCACCGGGACCTGTTTTTACCGTAAAAATAGATATTCCCCAAAAAGATGTAAAGAATGCAATTATCCTTGAAAACGTACAGGACCCCGGAAATGTAGGTACGGTAATAAGAACGGCAAATGCCTTAGGGATCGACGCCGTGTACCTTTACGGAAGCTGCGCAAGCCTTAAAAATCCCAAGACTGTCCGTGCAACTATGGGTGCAATATTCTATGAGAAGGTGTATACGGGTATTTTACCCGAGCTTCCGATTTACGGAGCCGCACTTTCAAATTCTTCGGTGGATATAAGGAAGTGCGATTTAAAATCATGCGCCGTTGCGATAGGGTCTGAAGGCAGGGGCCTTAGTGAAGAGCTGCTGGAGAAATGCGCCGGACAGATAATAATTCCGATGACAAAAAATGCGGAATCTTTAAATGCTTCTGTTGCAGCCGCAATCTGTATGTGGCAGATGACCGATCTGTAAGCATATAGAATACAGCAAACCGGTGAAACCAAAAGGGCAGAGGCTGACATGAATTTTTTATGAATCAATTCAAGAAAAAAAGCGTGAATTAACGGACCGTTGTGTGCCGGAAATCCGCGCTTTTTTAATGAAAAATCTTCTTTACCCGCCTATTCGTTTATATAAGCGGACATGTATGTGAAATGCTGATTTCCTACAATTAAAATATAAAAAATCATTGACAACAAAAACCTACGTGGATATATTGTCTAACAACGGGAAACTGTCCCGGCAATTATCTGCATACAAAGGAATTTTATAAATGACAAAGAATCTGGTAATCGTTGAATCACCTGCAAAGGCAAAAACAATCGAAAAATATTTAGGAAAAGACTACACCGTCAAGGCGTCCATGGGACATCTCAGAGACCTGCCTAAAAGCACAATGGGTGTAGACCTTGAAACATTCGAGCCTAAGTATATTCCGGTACGCGACAGGGCAGCTCTCATTAAAGAGCTCAAATCCGATGCAAAAAAAGCGGATGTTGTCTTTCTCGCAACGGACCCTGACCGCGAAGGCGAAGCCATATCCTGGCATTTGAAGGAACTTCTCGGTCTGCCCGATGACAAGGCAAAGCGTGTAACGTTCAATGAAATAACCAAAAAAGTCGTAACCGAATCTATCAGCAATCCGAGAAACATAGATGAAAATCTCGTGAATGCACAGCAGGCGAGAAGAGTACTCGACAGAGTTGTCGGATATGAGCTTTCTCCTCTGCTCTGGCACACAATAAAATACGGTTTGAGTGCAGGCAGAGTACAAAGCGCCGCCATGCGCATGGTTGTCGACAGGGAAAATGAAATAAAGAACTTTAACAAAGAAGAGTACTGGCTGCTTGATGCCCTGCTCGGATGTGAAGGCGGAAAATCTTTCACGGCAAGATACTACAGCCCGGAAGGTGCCGAAAAGAAAGCCACGCTGAAGACCGAAGATGAAGTTAAGAGCATAATTGAGGCGACAAAGGGCAAGAAATTCAAAATAGCATCCGTTAAAAAGAGCGAAAAGACAAAGAATCCGGCACCTCCTTTTATAACATCGACATTGCAGCAGGAGGCATCCCGTCGTCTTAATATGACTCCGCGCCGCACCATGATGATAGCCCAGCAGCTTTATGAAGGCGTTGAGATAAAGGGCCAGGGCTCAGTCGGACTTATAACATATATGAGAACAGACTCTCTTCGTATCTCCGAAGAGGCTCTTGCCGCTGCGGGCGAGTATATCAAGACACATTACGGCGAGCAGTATTATCCCGGAACGCCGCGCCGTTTCAATCCCGGCAAGGGCGCACAGGATGCCCACGAAGCAATCCGCCCGACAAACGTTATGATGTCGCCGGAAACCGTTCGAGGAGATCTTACAAAAGACCAGTATGCGCTATATAAAATTATCTGGGGACGTTTCACCGCAAGCCAGATGACAAGCGCCGTATATGATGCCGTCAGCGTAGATGCCGTCTGTGAAGGCAGCCTTTTCAGGGCAAACTGCTCACAGATAAAATTCAAGGGTTATACGGCTCTTTATGAAGAGGCAAAGGACGAGGAAAGCAATGACATTTCAAACCCGATTCCAAACCTCAAAGAGGGAGATCTTCTCGATCTTCTCAACATGAAGGCCGATCAGCAGTTTACACAGCCTCCTTCAAGATATACCGAGGCAACTCTTATACGCGCCATGGAGGAAAAGGGAATCGGCAGACCGTCAACCTATGCGGCGACCGTCTCCACAATCTCATCACACGACTACGTATCAAAAGAAGGAAGATATCTTCAGCCGACACCTCTCGGTGAGATCGTTACGGCTTTTCTCGGAGAGCATTTCCCCGATATAGTGGACCTCAGTTTTACATCAGATATGGAGGAAAGACTTGACGAGGTAGAAGGGGGAAACATTGAGTGGAAGACAATACTTTCCGATTTCTACGGAGACTTCAAAAAAGAGCTCGATAAAGCCGAAAAGGATACCGAAGGCGCCAAGATAAAGGTCCCGGATATAGAAACAGACGAGATCTGCGACCTCTGCGGTGCCAGAATGGTTAAGAAAAAGGGCCGTTTCGGATACTTCCTCGCATGCCCCAATTTCCCCGAGTGTACATTTACAAAGCCTATAGTAATTGAAATGCCCGGAAAGTGCCCCAAATGCGGAGGAAGAATATTGAAAAAGGCATCAAAAAACGGCAACGCATATTACTCATGTGAGAGCAATAAGGCAGTTTGCGCGTTTAGGGAAAGCGAAAAGCCCGCAAGCGATATATGCCCCAAATGCGGTAAAAAGGTAGTTGAGTGCCAAGACAGCGAAGGTAAGACATACTATGCCTGTGAGGATAACTCAAAGCGCCCTTGTGATTTTATAACCTGGGACGTACCGACCAAAGAGTACTGCCCGAGCTGCGGCAAAACTCTTTTCAAACGCTCCGGCCGCGGACAGAACAAAACCTTCTGTGAAAACGAGAGCTGCGTAAAATTCGTGCCGGTTGATCAGCGCGGATACAAGAAAAAAACAGATAAAACAGACAAAACAGACAAAAAATGATTACAGTTATCGGAGCCGGACTTGCAGGCAGTGAATGCGCCTGGCAGCTGGCAAAAAGAGGAATAGAAGTAAGACTTTATGAGATGAAACCGGGGAAAATGAGCCCCGCTCATAAAGACAAGAACTTCGCGGAGCTTGTATGCTCAAACTCGTTGAGGTCCGATGAACTTACAAACGCCGTCGGACTGCTTAAAGAGGAAATGAGGCGCATGGGCTCTTTGATAATGGAGAGCGCCGAAGCGACAAAAGTTCCCGCCGGCGGCGCTTTGGCTGTTGACAGAGAAGCATTTTCAAGCTATGTAACAAAGAAAATCCAAAGTCATCCGCTTATAGAGGTAATTGAGGAGGAAGTGACGGAAATACCGTCGGGAGAAGTTATCATTGCCTCGGGGCCTCTTTCATCGGATGCCATAGCGGACAAAATACAGACACTTTGCGGTGACGGACTACATTTTTACGATGCCGTTGCACCTATTGTCACCTTTGAATCCATCGATATGGACAGCGCTTTTTTTGCATCAAGATACGATAAAGGCACTCCGGATTATGTAAACTGCCCGATGACGAAAGATGAATACCTCGCATTCCACCGGGAACTTATTTCGGCTCAGGAGGCAAAAATTCACGGATTCGATGACGGCGGAGTCTTTGAGGGATGTATGCCGGTCGAGGTCATGGCAAGAAGGGGAGTCGATACCTTGAGGTACGGACCTTTAAAGCCGGTCGGACTCATAGACCCGAGAAACGGTGAGGAAAACTATGCCGTTGTGCAGCTGAGAAAGGATAACTCCGACGGTACGCTCTATAACATAGTCGGATTTCAGACGCATCTTACTTTCCCTGAGCAAAAAAGAGTATTTTCAATGATTCCGGCCCTTAAGGACGCGGAGTTTATGAGATACGGCGTTATGCACAGAAATACCTATCTTAATTCGCCTGCGCTTCTTGACAGGTATTATAGACTTAAAGGTGATGAGCGGATATCTTTTGCCGGACAGATGACCGGTGTCGAAGGATACATTGAGTCGGCGGCAAGCGGAATGCTTGTAGGTATCGAAACCGCGGCAAGAACTCTCAATCTTCCGCCGGTAAATTTCCCGAAGGAGACCGCAATAGGCGCGCTTGCTCTATATATTTCGGACGGCACGGTAGGCAATTTCCAGCCTATGAATATCAACTTCGGCATTATTTCCCCTCTTGATTACAGAGTAAAGGGAAAGAGAAATAAAAATGCTCAAATAAGCGAAAGAAGTCTTGCAATTATAGATGAAATTTTGAAAGAGGATATCTTCAATGAAAATAATAATTGACGCAATGGGCGGCGACAACGCCCCGAAGGCCATGGTTGAAGGCGCAATACGCGCAAAAAAAGAACTTGGCGTTGATATAGTGCTTGTCGGACGTGAAGATGAAGTGAGACCGCTTCTTGACGGAGAGGATATAGAGGTAGTCAATGCAAGCGAGGTCATCACCATGTCGGACGATCCCAGCACCGCAACAAGACGCAAAAAAGATTCATCTATGGCAGTTGCCCTTAAAATGCTCGCAGAAGGTAAGGGCGATGCCGTTGTATCGTCGGGATCAACGGGCGCACTCTTAACCGGCGCAACACTGACCGTAAAAAGAATTAAGGGCATAAGACGCGCAGCGCTTGCACCGGTGCTTCCTGCCGGAGAAAACGGTGTTATGCTTATTGACTGCGGAGCAAATGTCGAGTGTACGGCAGAATATCTTTCGCAGTTTGCTGTAATGGGATCATTTTACGCCAGGAAAATCCTCGGCTGTGAAAACCCGAGAGTCGGACTTTTAAATGTCGGAACGGAAGATGAAAAGGGAGATGATTTGCGTCATCAGGCCTTTGAACTTTTAAAGGCAAACGACCGGATCAACTTCATAGGAAATGTCGAAGGAACAACCGTATTTTCAGGCGATGTTGATGTTGTCGTGACTGACGGATTTACAGGAAACGTTCTTTTAAAGGCAACCGAGGGTGTCGTGAAATTCATGATGTCGAGTCTTAAAGAGGTCTTTTATAAATCAACGGTTAATAAGCTTGCGGCGGGAGTTCTCAAAAACGACCTTGCCGTCATGAAAAAACGTATGGACGTAAACGAATTCGGCGGAACGGCATTTGTCGGTATTTCAAAGCCTGTAGTAAAAGCGCATGGCTCGTGCAATGCAACATCGTTCTTTGCCGCCATCCGTCAGGCGAAAATATTTACCGAAAGCGGACTGATTGAGGAAATTGAAGAGTATATCAACACATAATTTCAATAATGAAAGCCTCCTTGAAACTGCGCTTACACATTCAAGTTATGCAAACGAGCATAATGTTGAGAGCTACGAAAGGCTCGAGTTTTTAGGCGATGCAATCCTTGATTTCGTCTCGGGCGATAAGCTTTATCATGAAGAGCCGAAACTTCCGGAGGGCAAAATGTCAAGCATGCGCTCTGACATGGTCTGTGAAGGGACACTTAAAAATGTCGCAATAAAGCTCGGTATACCTTCCATGATGAAGATAAGCTACGGCGAGGAAAAGACCGGAGGACGGTCGCGCGCAAGCGTCCTTGCGGATATGGTTGAGGCAATAATTGCGGCAATATATCTCGACGGAGGCTTTGAAGAGGCAAAAAAATTTATTTACGCGGAAGTTTTTACAGAAAAACCCGTCAGCTCAAACTCAAAAAGCGCGCTTCAGGAAGCTGTACAAAAAGAGGGAATTACGGATATTTCCTATGTTGAGGACAAACGAGAAGGCCCTGAGCATAATATTACATTCACGGTATCCGTGTATGTTGCGGGGCAAAAGCTCGGTACGGGAAGAGGAAAGAGCAAGCAGCTGGCAGAAAAAGCGGCCGCACAAGAGGCACTTGAAAAATGGCTAGAGAGAAAATAGTACCTGTTTTCGTGCCGCATCTCGGCTGTCCGCAAAACTGTGTTTTTTGCAACCAAAAGCGGATAACGGGAGAGCTTAAAAGCGCGACGAAAGACGATGTCCCTAAAGATGCAGACGGTCAGATCGCCTTTTACGGAGGCTCATTCACAGCGGTGCCGGCCGGGCTCCAGGAAGAGCTTCTTGAGGCGGCAAAAGGACATGTGATACGCCTCTCAACAAGGCCCGATGCGATAGATGAAGAAACTCTCGAGCGATTGAAAAAATACGGTGTTGAGACTGTAGAGCTCGGAGCGCAGAGCCTTGATGATGAAGTTTTAAAACTTTCAAGGCGCGGACATACCGCAAAAGATGTAGAGGATGCTTCCAATCTTATAAAGCAGTACGGATTCAAACTCATACTTCAGATGATGACCGGCCTTCCCGGCGACAGCGAAGAAAAAGACATAGCTACCGCAAAAAAGATAATCGCTTTAAATCCCGACGGGGTCAGAATTTATCCGACGGTCATAATAAAAGATACGGACCTTTACGACATGTATCTTGAAGGAACGTACAAAGAGCACACGGTTGAAGATGCAATAGAGGTATGTTCAAAGCTTCTGCCGCTATTTGAGGATGCTTCGATACCGGTTATAAGGCTCGGACTTAATCCTACGGATGACCTCAGCGGAGGGGACGCGGTAGGCGGCGCTTATCATCCGGCCTTGGGTGAACTTGTCAAAAGCAGGATAAGAAGAAATGAGATGGAAAAAAAGGTTATAGACGGGACAGAAGAATTTTACGTCCCCAAAAACCTTTTATCCCAGTATCTCGGGCAGAAAAGATGCAATGTAGAGTATTTTCATGAAAAGTACGGCGTTGACGTGATAATTCACGCCATATAAAAAACGACAAGCAGATGAATTTCATCTGCTTGTCTTGCGTAAAGTGCGCAATTTTTTATTCTTTGTCCATTGAATAAATTATGCTGTTGAGCGCTTCTTTGAGGCTGACTACCTGGGACCTTGATATGAAACCGATCTGTGCTCCGTCTAAAACAGCTACACAGTTATCCCCGTCATAGCGGTAGAGTGTGACGGAAAGCTCCGGATAGTCATCATTGCTTAGCGAAACCTTAAAAGAGAGCTCCTTGGTAGAAACCGCATTGCCGGTACAAAATTCGTTTATACTGAGGTCATCTATCGAATCCATTACGCCGTCAAATTCAATTTCCGTGCCGTTTAGAAGATAAACGTAACCGGCCTCATCGCTTTCATCGTCTGAATCTTCCTCTTCGCCGTCGCTTTGCTCAATTGAGATATCGTATGTTTCACCGTCCGATGTAATTGATACGGCTGAGACTTCTTCCCAGTTTAGTGTGAGAAGCTCCTTCGGTCTTAAGCTGTTATAGCAGCCGTCTATGAGCTTATCGTATGTATACGAAGTAATGTTGTATATTATTTCGCTGCCGTCGTATCTTGCATAGCGGTTATATACAATTTCACCGTCTTCATCTACCTCACCGGAATCCACTTTACCGAGATAAATAATCATTTCCGAATCTTCATCATCATATTTGCCTCTGACGGTTACGGTCTTTTCCGGATTATCCAGTCCGAAATCCGAAAGATCTTCGCTTGACGCTTCGTAGCTGGCATAATCTGTGAGGGAAATCGTAACTGCTGAGTCAGCATAATCCTCAACCAGTTCGTCGTCGACCGCAAGATGCTTGCCGGTACTGATTTCGTAGTAGTTATACTTATCCGTATACGTGTATACGCCTTCATCGTCATATACGATATAGTCGGTTGAAGAGTCCGAAGTTAAAACAAGCTCGGTGTAGCTGTCAAACCAGTCCACTTCATACTGCTGCATGAAATCATCCTTGTCGCAGGACATATAAGTTGTAAGATCATCTTCTACGAGATATGCGTTATTATCGTTGACGGAGACGTATCTGTCGGCATCCATCTGTGAAAAATCACCGAGAATTATTTCTTTTGTCTCATCTCCCGATGTGAATACGGCTTTAACTTCGGAATTTTCCAGTCCGTACTGCGAGTAATCCTCAACGTCATTTATGACAAATACGGCATGTACTTCCTCAAAATGATTAAGAAAATCCGATATGAGCGTATCGCTTACGGGAAACGCATCAAGACCGTCAACCGACCATTTGCCGTCCGCATTTAAAAACTTCAGCGATTCTTCACCGTTGATAATTTCAAAGGAATCAAGTTCATCGGCATCGATTGTAAAAATAACTTCATCCGTTGTCTTTACTTTGTCGATGTGTACATTCATAAGCTTTACACCGAGGAGTATGCACAAAAGGCAAAGGAAAACAAGTGTAAGAAGCATCAGATTTTTCTTTTTTATCATGCCTTTTTCCTCCTGGTTATGATCTCATCTATACCGAATATGAGTACTGTAAGCGGGATCGCGGCCAGAAGCACTATTTTAAGCAGCGACGCTTGCGACTCGCTTATTGTAAGGTAGCTGTAATTAAGAGATTTCGAGCGGATTGATATGGACTCCGTCTCGCCTATAAGAGATGATACCGAATTCATAACGAAATCAATGTTTGCTCCCGATGAGTAGGAATTGTAAGGCTCTGTCAGAATGTCATCGGAACTTATATAGATAAGTTTGCCTCCGCTGCTGTCTTCGGCCATGAAAGCTACGCTGAAGGCACCGTTGACATCGTCTTCTTCTTTTTCAAATGTTTCCATTTCATAGCCGGCGGCTTTTGAGTAAGAATCCGTGGTCGTATTAAGAAGAGAAGTAACCGTGCTGCCGTTTACGGAGCCGTTTACATACATTCCCTGAGCAAGAGGAACAATAATATAGCTGGAGTTTTCAATGAGTTCATCGGTTATATCCGCTTCTTGAAGTTCGGGGAGAAGTATATACTGCGATGCAAAAGCATAGTTATTTCTGTTGCCCTCGATAACTATACCGGTCTCAAACGATACTTTGAAATATTCAGCTACGCTGTGAAGATTTGTAAGTTCGTCATCTGCCTGGGGACCTGAAATAATCATAACCTGGCCGCCGTCTTTTATATAGTCCGTAAGCATGTCAGCTTCATCGGAGGATATATCGCTTTTTGGGGCATAAATGATTATTGCATCCGCCTCTTCCGGAACGGAATCAATATTTAAAAGCGAGAATTCCACAAGCTCTATATTTTCTCTTTCGATTGAGCTTAAAAATTCACCGTCGATATCCTGCTCACCGTGGCCCGTAAGGCAGTAAAGCTGCGGAAGATCGTCGGAAATTACATAGTCTATTGCCGTCGTTATAAGGCCCTCACCGTCAAATGAGTAGGCAACGGAGCCGGTTGAGTAATATGAGCTTGTATCCGCATCGTAAATATCCGAGTAGCTTATGTATCTGTATTTTTCGCCGCATTCAACTATGAGCGAGTTGTTGTAAACATTTTCAGATGTGTAGTTTGCCGTGAAGGTCGGATAAATGTCCGGGTTTTTCTTTTCAACGGTAATATTGCCGCTGAGTGAATCGTAAACATCAAGAAGCTTTTCCAAAACACTGTCTTCTTCACCGCTTTGCGTAATCCAGTAAATGGTTACGTCTTTTTCAAGATTCTGTACAACCGATTTGGTGGAGGAGGTGACGGAATAAAGTCTTGATGAGGATATGTCGTAATTTGTCCATGTGCTCGGAAGGGCAGAGAAAATAAGGTTTATAACAATTAAAATGGCAAGTACAATCGCCACCGTTATAAAGCTGTAGCTTCCGGCTTTTGCGGTACGCGTCTTGAGAGCGGCCGTACTTTTTTCAAATAAATTCATCCGTTATACCTCCTGTTTTCAAGCGACTGCACGCATAAAAACAAAAAGAACACAGTTACGCTTATAAAATATACTATGCCGGTCAGGTCGAAAACACCGTCGACAAATGTGTAAAAGCGCTCAAATAAGCTCAGCTTGTTCATCATATCCGGCAGCAGACCGTCAAATGTTTCCGAGCTTGTGAGAAGGGCAACCGTTATTGCCGATGCGAAGATAAACACTGAGGCAAGAGCTATTATTCCGGATTTTGTAAGCATTCTGACTGCCAGCGCTATCAAAAGAGCAATAAGCGAGATCCCTATTACCGAGCCTACGATTGAAGATGATACGTAATCCGCAAGTGTGCCGCTGAAATATAAAAACAGCATTACAAAAACACATATTCCGGCAGCCATGCCCTGCGACTCCGTCAAGGAGCTTATAAACATACCTATAGACAGAAGTGCAAAGCCTAAAAATAAAAATGCAACCAGGGCACCGTATGATGCCGGGATATACACATCACCGAAGTTTTTAAAAATCAAGGGATATATGAAAATGATAAGCATCGGTATTGTGAAAACGGTTGCCAGAGCAAAAAACTTGCCGAGTATTATATCCGTCGTGCTAAGCGGCAGAGAGAGAAGAAGCTGGTCCGTTTTTTGCTTTTTCTCGTCCGAGATGACTTTCATCGTAAGAAGCGGGACGATTATTACAAGCACAACGGAAATATATCCGAGCACGTATTCAAAATTCGCTATCGATGAATTGATGTTGTAGATAAGAGCGCCGAGACCTGTAAAAAGGAGAAGAAACGAAGCAAAGACATAGGTTCTGAAATCATGGCTGTACATAGTAAGTTCGTGCTCATAAACTGCCTTCATTATTTATGCCCTCCTTTTCTTCATTTTCTGCAGCGGCAGTGAGTTGTATGAATATATCCTCAAGCTGTGTCTTGACGGGACTTAGCTCTTCAAGAACTTTTCCTGATGAGGAAAACGCGTTGAAAATAAGCTTATTGCACTTAGCAGCGTCGGATGAATTGAAGTTTATTACCGCCGTGCAGCTTTCCAAACCGGTTTCCTTAAAATCTATAGATGAAATCAGGTCAATCTTCGATAGAATTCCTGATATCTCGTCTTTTGTACATGAGGCTTTTATTCTGACGGACGATGTACTGCCGGAACCCTTTCCGATTTCATCGGTCTTGTCAAATGCAATGATTTTACCTTTGTCGATAATTATTACCTCATCGCATATGGCCTGTATTTCGGAAAGAATGTGAGAGCTTATAATAACCGTATGGTCTTTGCTTAAGCTTTTTATGAGATCGCGGATTTCAATAATCTGCACCGGGTCAAGGCCGACAGTTGGCTCATCGAGGATTATGACCTCGGGATTGCCTATAAGCGCCTGGGCTATACCGACCCTTTGCCGGTATCCTTTGGATAGGTGCTTTATAACTTTGTCCGTAACATCCGCTATTCCGACCTGATTTTCGACTCTTTCAAGCTCCGAGACGATTTCAGCTTTTGAAAGCCCTTTTGCCATAGCAACAAAAATGAGATATTCCGTGACCGTTTGATCTACATACAAAGGCGGGAGCTCGGGAAGATATCCTATTTTCTGCTTGGCCTTTTTCGGCTCTTCAAAGATGTCGTATCCGTCAATCGTCACCTCCCCGGAAGTTGATGCAAGGCATCCGGTAATGATGTTAAGCGTTGTGGACTTACCGGCCCCGTTGGGACCGAGAAATCCGTAAGCTTTGCCCTTTTCTATTTCAAAAGAAATACCGGATAAAGCGCGGAAATCACCGTAATCCTTGATCAGGTTTTTTACGTGAATCAATTGAACTTACCTCCTTATTTAATATCGCAAGGAGTATAAAATTCATCACTGAATCGAAACTAAAAATATTGTTAATAAACGGTTAACAAATAACCTTGCGGATGAAAAAGGAAATCCGGCTTCCCGATCTGCATGCATCAAAAAAAAGACGTTAACCAAAAAAACAGGTGAAGGGTGCATAATTTTTGCATTTTTGATACAGTTGAAAATCCATATTAAATAATGTAAAATAAATTGTTTGCAAATTAAGAATTATTGAGGATAAGAATTTGTACTTAAAAGCACTTGAAATTCAGGGATTCAAATCATTTCCCGACAGAACAAGACTGACATTTGAAAAAGACGTCACTGCCATCGTAGGACCGAACGGCTCGGGCAAGTCCAATATATCCGATGCAATACTCTGGGTTATGGGCGAGCAGTCGAGCAAGACTCTTCGCGGCAATAAGATGGAGGATGTCATTTTCGGCGGTACTGCGCTTCGCACTCCAATGGGATATGCCGAGGTCTCCCTTGTCATAGACAATTCGGCCCGAATATTTGATACCGAGAGCTCTGAAATCGAGCTTTCAAGAAGATACTACCGCTCAGGCGAGAGCGAGTATTATATAAACCGCGAAAGCGTCAGACTCAAAGATATAAACTCGCTTCTTATGGATACGGGACTCGGCCGGGACGGCTACTCAATCATAGGCCAGGGCAAGATAGCCGATATCGTGTCAACAAAGTCATCGGACCGCCGTGAGGTTTTTGATGAGGCAGCCGGTATATCCAGATACCGCTACCGCAAGGAAGAGGCGGAAAGACGCCTTGAAAAGACAGAGGAAAATCTGCTTCGCATAAACGACAAGATAGAAGAACTTGAGCTGCAGGTAGGACCTTTGAAGCAGCAAAGCGAGACGGCAAAAAAATATCTTGCCTACCGTGACGAGCTTCGCGAAAGGGAAGTATCGGCATGGATGGAGACTCTTGAGCGCCTTCGTGAAAAGGCCGAGAGTGTAAAGCTTGAGTACGAGCAGTCCACATTAGCGCTTTCAAAAGCCAAAAGTGATCTTGAATCACTTTATGCATCATCCGAGTCAATCTCCGACAGAATGCAGAGAAAAGACGAGGAAAGCGAGTCTGTCCGTGAAAAACTCAGCGCGAAAGAAGCCGAGGCGGCTGAGATTTCATCTTCAATAGAGGTTATAAAGGCCAATATTGCAAGCAATGACGAAGCGGTTGAAAGGCTGCTTGGTGATATAGAGGCGCAATCAGGCCGTCAGGACGAGATAAGAAAAAATATCTCGGAGAGCGAAATGCGCATAGACGAGATAGATAAAGACCTCAAAAATTTAAGCGAAAAGATCGAAGAAAATTCAAACATAATAAGCGGAAGCCGCATGAAGATTCAAAGCCGGGAAGATGCTCTTGCAAAAGCATCCGACAAGGTGAACGCGGTATCCGTGAAATACCAGAATACGCAAAGCCGCGCAAACCTTCTTGAGGAAATGGAGAAGGACTTTGAAGGTTATTCAAAGGCGGTGCGGACTGTCATGAGAGAATCTTCACGCGGCGTGCTTAAAGGCGTACACGGGCCTGTTGCAAATCTTATTAAGGCCGATGACGATGTCGCCCTTGCAATTGAAACCGCGCTTGGCGCAGCTGCTCAGAACATAGTCATTGACAGCCGTGAACTTGCAAAAAGCGCAATTGAATACCTTAAAAGAAATGACGGCGGAAGATGCACGTTTTTGCCTCTTGACACAATCCGCGGCAGAGTTATTCCCGATGCCCCCGAAAATGAAAAGGGTTATGTGGGCGTTGCCTACGACCTTGTTTCCTATGACAGTAAATACGAGGAGATAGTTGCATCTATTCTCGGCGCTACGCTCGTTGTAGAAACTCTTGGCGATGCTATAGCAATCTCACGGAAAAATAAAGACAGGTTCAAAATAGTAACCCTTGACGGTCAGATGATAAATCCGGGCGGTTCCATGACCGGCGGCTCGGCATCTAAAAATGCGGGAATTATTTCGAGGACCAATGAACTTGAAAAGCTGAGAGGGGAGCTTTCGTCTCTTCTCGGCCAGATACGCGAGGCGGAATCGGCGCTTCAAAAGGCAAGAAACGACCTCTCGTCCGCAAGATACGACCTTGAGGCTGCAAATGAGATAAGAAATGAGCTTTCATCCGATGAAAGCTCGCTCAAAGCCGAAAAGACAGCCGTACAATCGTCGATTGCCCAGTTTAAGATTTTGCTTGACGGAATATCTGACGATTCTAAGACACGCGAATCCGCCGTTGAAAGGGCAAAAGACGAATCTCGAAGACTTGCTAAGCTTATAGAAGATAAAGAAGCCCTGCTTAAATCCGCACAGGAAAAAATCGAGGAAATAAAAAAAGAGATAGAAGACATCTCGAAGGCGAGAATCGAACTTGAGGGCAAACGCGTCAAGAACGCAAACGACACCAAGGCAAGATTTGAAGAGATTACCGACCTTGAAAGGCGTGTTGCCAGAATCGAAGGGAAAAAGGCAAACGCCGACCTTGAAGAAAAACAGATTATGGACAAGCTCTGGGACAATTATGAGCTCAGCTTCACCAGAGCAAGGGAACTTGCAAAGCCGGTAGATAATCTATCAAAGCTGAACAAGGAAATTTCCGAGATAAAATCAAATATGAACGCCCTCGGTACACCCAATATCGGAGCCATAGAGGAATACGAAAGAGTATCCGAAAGATATGATTTTCTGACAAATCAGCGTGATGATGTGGAGTCGGCAAAGAAAGACCTTCTCGGAATTATCTCCGACGTTACATCGGAAATGGAAAATGTCTTCCTTACGCAGTTTAAGCTTATAAACGAAGAGTTCATGAGAACATTCAAAGAGCTTTTCGGAGGCGGAAATGCTTCGGTTGAGCTTGAAGATGAGAACAATATCCTGGAGTGCGGCATTGAAATAAAGGTGCAGCCACCGGGAAAGCAGGTAAACACCATCTCACTGCTCTCGGGCGGAGAAAAGGCTTTTGTCGCCATTGCGCTTTACTTTGCTATCCTCAAGGTAAGACCTACACCGTTTTGCGTTATGGACGAGATAGAAGCTGCGCTTGACGAGGCAAACGTCAGCCGGTTTGCCGAATATATGCGCGATATGTCACAAAGAACGCAGTTCCTTGTCATTACGCACAGGCGCGGCACAATGGAAGAAGCCGATATGCTCTACGGCGTAACCATGCAGGAAAAGGGCGTATCTACAATTCTCGAACTCAACCTGGAAGAAGCAAAGAAAGCGGTGGAGAACTGATTTATGGGATTATTTGATAAGATGTTTTCGGGCCTCAGCAAGACCCGCAACAATATGCAGATGCTCGAGGAGCTTTTTCAAGACTACGCGCCCGACTCTGAAGATTTTTACGATGACCTTGAAGAGATTCTCATTTTAAGCGATGTCGGAGTAGATACAGCCGAGGACATCATTAAGGGCATGAGAAAACTTACCTGGGAAAGAAGATTCCGCAAAGGCACCGAGGCAAGAGAAGGCCTTATAGAGCTTTTAAGCAAAAAACTCAATGCCTCAAGCCCGGAGCTTAAACTCGATACCAAACCCTCTGTCATACTGATGGTCGGAGTAAACGGTGTAGGAAAGACGACTACTATCGGAAAACTTTCAAACCGCCTTATCGGCGAGGGTAAAAAAGTGCTTCTTTGCGCAGGCGATACATTCCGCGCAGCGGCTGCAGAGCAGCTTGGCATCTGGAGCGAAAGAAGCGGCGCCGACTTTGTACGTCACGAAGAAGGCTCCGACCCGGCTGCGGTTGTTTTTGATGCAATCAATGCGGCAAAGGCAAGAAACACGGATGTTGTCATTGTGGATACTGCCGGAAGACTTCATAACAAGGCAAATCTTATGAACGAGCTTTCCAAGATAAAAAGAGTCATCGAAAGAGAGCTTCCCGACAGCGACATAGAGACGCTGATGGTTTTAGATGCCACAACCGGACAAAACGGACTTATCCAGGCAGAGGAATTTTTGCAGACAAGCGGTCTTACCGGAATAGTTTTGACAAAGCTTGACGGCACGGCAAAAGGCGGAATAGTTTACGCAATTGCCGACAAGCTTAAGCTGCCGGTTAAATTCGTCGGAGTGGGCGAGGGAATAGACGATCTTATACCCTTTGATGCCGAAACATTCACGGAGGCACTTTTTAAATGAAGCTGATTTTAGCAACAAACAACGCACATAAATATGAAGAATTCAAGCAGCTTATGGCAGGACTCGACATAGATCTAATTATGCAAAAAGATGCCGGTTGCAACTTTGAAGTAGAAGAAAACGGTACAACGTTTGAAGAAAATGCCTATCTCAAGGCAATTGCCGTCACAAAGGCAACAAATCTGCCGGCGGTCGCCGACGATTCGGGGCTTTGCGTGGATGCCCTTGACGGCGCACCGGGACTGTACAGTGCTCGCTACGGCCCGGGACACGATGCGTCCGATAAAGATAAATACATGTATCTACTAAGCAAAATGGAAGGCATTGAAAACAGAAAAGCCAAGTTCGTATCGTGTATCTGCTGCACATTTCCTAACGGAGACGTTATAAGATCCCGAGGCGAGCTTCACGGCAGAATACTTACCGAGCCCGTCGGCACCGGAGGATTCGGATACGATCCAGTATTTTTCTCCGACGAGGCAGATAAGCCTAACGGACTTTTTACCACAGAGGAAAAAAACGCAATATCACACAGGGGCAAAGCCTTAAGGGCTTTTGTACCGCAGCTTGAGGAGTATTTAAAAAAATGACCGGAAAAGAAAGAGCGGCACTCAGATCCGAAGCTTCCACAATGGAAACGGTGCTTACTATCGGCAAAGACGGAATCACGGACAATGTTATAGTCAGTGCAAAGGAACTTTTCAACACACATGAGCTCATAAAGTGCAAAGTGCTGGAAAACAGCCTTTATACTGCACGCGAGGCCTGCGATGAGCTGAGCGTGGCGGTTGAGGCTGAGCCTATACAGGTAATAGGGTCCAAGTTTGTGCTTTATAAAAAAGCAGAGAAGAAAGATAAAGATAAAAAGAAAAAGAAGAAATGAAGATAACTCTTTTCGGAGGAAGCTTTGACCCTCCGCATAAAGGACATATTGCGGTAGCCTCGCAGCTAGGGCACCAGTGCGACAAACTTATAATAGTTCCGAATAACAGCGCCTCGTGCGCGGACAGACTGCTTCTTTGCAGGCTTGCTTTCAAAGACATTCCAAACGCCGATGTGTCGGATATGGAGATGCTCAGAGAAGGGAAGAGCTATACCGCAGACACACTTGAAGAGCTGAAAAGTCTTTATCCCCATGATGATATATCCGTAGCGGTCGGGTCCGACCACAACATAGATGATTGGTGGAGGTCCGATTACATAAAGGAAAATGCCGGGATAATAAGCTTTTTAAGAGACGATGACGGAATCAGCAGCCAATCAATAAGAGAAGAGCTGAGGCTCAGGCTTGCAAGCGACAAGTTAAGCGATGACGTGTACGCCGTAATTATTAAAAACGGCTGGTACGACGCTTTGCCGGACCTTTCATGGCTCCGGGAAAAAGCGATTGAGTATCTCGATTCAAAACGGGTTGCGCATGTTGCGGGATGCGAGCAGGAAGCCGTAAAGCTTTCGAAATTTTACGGAGAAGACGAAGACGCGGCGGCAACGGCAGCGATACTTCACGATATTACGAAAAAATTAACATACGACGAGCAGCTTGATATGATAGCAAAGTACGGCGTTTCATGCGATGAAGCCGAGCTTAATGCACCGAAGCTTCTCCATGCAAAAACAGGAGCCGAGCTATCAAGAGATCTTTTCGGAATATCCGATGAAATTTACAGTGCCATAAGGTACCACACAACGGGAAAACCGGATATGACACTGCTTGAAAAGATAATTTATCTTGCGGACTATATTGAACCTACGAGAGATTTTGAAGGTGTTGACAATCTGAGAAATCTTGCGTATAAAGATTTAAATGCGTGTATGACACTCGGCCTTGAAATGTCGCTTGAAGAAGTGCGGGGAAAAGGCCAGGAACCATATAAAGATACGAAAGAGGCATACGAATATTATGTTACAGCCAAACGAGATAGCTAAAATAGCAGCGACAGCCCTTGATGATAAAAAGGCGCAGGATATTAAGATCCTTAAAACAGCGGAGCAGACGGTTCTCGCGGATTATTTTGTAATCTGCAACGGTACGTCCTCAACGCATATAAAGGCGCTTGTCAACGAAGTCGACAAGGCCCTCAGCGAAGCTGGGGAGCCTCCCATAAGAAGGGAAGGCCTCAGGTCGGATATCTGGGTCCTTATGGATTTCGGGTCTGTCATAGTGCATATATTCACAGACGAGGCGAGAAAGTTTTATAACCTTGAGCGCCTCTGGTCGGACAGCGAAGAGGTAAGCCTCTCATCCCTTTGATGCCCCGGCTACGGGGCTTCCGGACTAAACAATAAATTAACATAATGAGGTTTACATAATAATGAAATATGATTTTACGGCAATAGAGAAAAAATGGCAGGCAAATTGGGAGAAAACCAAGCCATATGCTGCTATAACAGGTGACCCGAGACCGAAATTTTACGGTCTTATCGAGTTTCCGTATCCTTCGGGTCAGGGACTTCATGTAGGACACCCGAGACCTTTCACTGCAATGGACATAGTTACACGCAAGAGAAGAATGGAAGGATATAATGTCCTTTTCCCGATAGGCTATGATGCATTCGGCCTCCCGACAGAAAACTATGCAATCAAAAACCACATCCACCCGACAATCGTAACCAAGAATAATATCGCGACTTTCACATCGCAGCTCAAGATGCTCGGCTACGGTTTTGACTGGGACAGATGCGTAAATACATCCGATCCAAGCTACTATAAATGGACACAGTGGATATTCCTCCAGATGTTCAAGCATGACCTCGCGTACAAGGCAACCATGTCTGTTAACTGGTGCACATCCTGCAAAGTCGTTCTTGCAAATGAAGAGGTTGTAAACGGTGTCTGCGAGCGCTGCGGTGCCGACGTTATCCGCAAGGAAAAGAGCCAGTGGATGCTCGGCATTACAAAATATGCCCAGCGCCTTATTGACGATCTTGACGATGTGGACTATATAGAAAGAGTAAAGATCCAGCAGAGAAACTGGATCGGAAGATCAACCGGCGCACAGGTTTCGTTTACCACAACAGCAGGTGATACTCTTGAGATATTCACAACACGCCCGGACACACTTTTCGGTGTCACCTATATGGTCCTTTCACCCGAACATCCTTATGTTAAGAAGTGGAAGGATAAGATAAACAATTATGACGAGATTGAAAAGTACGTAGAGGCCGCATCCAGAAAGAGCGATTTTGAACGCGGAGAGCTCAATAAGGATAAGACGGGCGTTAAGATTGACGGCGTAATGGCCATCAATCCCGTCAACAATACCGAGATTCCGATTTTCATAGCCGACTACGTCCTTATAACCTACGGAACCGGCGCAATCATGGCAGTTCCGGGACACGACGAACGTGACTGGGAGTTTGCCAAGAAGTTCAATCTGCCCATTATAGAAGTCGTTTCAGGCGGAGAAAAGAGTGTCGAGGAAGAAGTTTTCACATCAAAAGACGATAACGCAATTCTTGTCAACTCGGACTTTTTAAACGGTATGACTGTCAAGCAGGCAATTCCTGCGATGATCAACTGGCTCGGAGAAAGAAATATAGGCGAGGAGAAGGTCAACTACAAGCTTCGTGACTGGGTATTTTCACGCCAGAGATACTGGGGTGAGCCCATCCCGATGATAGAGTGCGAAAAGTGCGGCTGGGTACCGGTACCCGAAGACCAGCTTCCTCTCGTACTTCCGGAAGTTGAATCCTACGAGCCGACAGACGACGGCGAGTCTCCTCTTGCAAAAATGACCGATTGGGTCAACACAACGTGCCCGGTGTGCGGAGGGAGCGCAAAACGTGAAACCGATACAATGCCGAACTGGGCCGGATCTTCATGGTATTTCCTCCGTTATATGGATCCTGACAATGACGAAGCACTTGGATCAAAAGAAGCTCTTGACTACTGGTCACCGGTTGACTGGTACAACGGAGGCATGGAGCATACCACACTCCACCTTCTTTACTCCAGATTCTGGCACAAGTTCTTATATGACATCGGCGTTGTGCCTACGAAGGAGCCGTATCAGAAGAGAACCTCTCACGGCATGATTCTCGGCGAGGGCGGAATAAAGATGTCTAAGAGCCGCGGAAACGTTGTCAATCCGAACGATGTCGTGGATGAGTTCGGCGCCGATACGATGCGTCTTTACATCATGTTCATAGGCGACTTTGAAAAGGCATGCTCATGGGAGTCAAAAGCCGTCAAAGGCTGCAAGCGCTTTTTGGATAAGTGCTGGGATTTGCAGGACAAGCTTACGGACGAAGAGGGCATTTCGGATATAAATGCCGCAATAGTCAACAAGACCATTAAAAAGGTAAGCTCAGATATAGATAATCTCAAGATGAATACCGCAATTGCCTCGCTCATGACCATGGTCAATGAAGTGTCCGACAGAGGCTTAAGCCGCGGAGACTTTGAAGTATTGCTGAAACTTTTAAGCCCGTTTGCTCCGCATATAGTTGAAGAAATGTGGGAACTCAACGGTTATGCAAAACGCTACGGAAAGATGGCAATGCAGTGCGAATGGCCTTCATATGATGAATCCAAGTGTGTTGACTCAACGATTGAGATGGCGGTACAGGTAAACGGAAAGCTCCGCTCAACCGTAAATGTAGCAGCCGATGCAGATGAGCAAACCGTACTTAATGCAGTATATGCAGATCCGAAAATCCAAAAGTACATGGAAGGCATGCAAATTGTAAAGACAATCGTCGTAAAGGGAAGAATTGTCAATCTTATCTTAAAACCCGCCGATTGATTTTGAGATAATAGGCTAGTTTGCTTATTGACTTTTGGGGCCGATTTGGTATAATACCTATGCTCAAAAAACGAGCTGATAATGCCCTAACGAGGGGAGTGAAAATAGATGGCAGAGATATACGTAAAAGAAGGCGAGTCTTTAGACAACGCTCTCAAACGTTTCAAGCGCAGCTGTGCTAAGTCCGGCGTTCTCGCTGATCTCCGTAAAAAGGAGTACTACCAGAGCCCGTCAGTCAAGCGCCGCAAAAAGAGCGAAGCAGCACGCAAGAATAAGAACAAGAGATATTACTGATATATTAATCGTTCGGTATCCCGGCATTTTTATGCCGGGATATTTTTTTTACGTTGCGCCTAACGGGCGCATGTTTCAAAGGGGTGAAAGTTCAAAAGAGGCAGATATAAGTGATGATTTACCGGGCATTGACGTGATATCAAAAAATAAGCGCATCTTTTTTATTGAAAAGGATATTCTTCAAATCCCTTGACTTTATTTTTCAACAGTAGTTTAATAAAACAAAAACTACTTCCTTAGAAGTATAGGTACAAAAGATGAGTGGACAGATTATTTTTCATGGCTCTTTGAATATCGTGGAGAAGCCTGTTTTTGGAAAAGGAAAGAAGTATAACGATTATGGGCAAGGATTCTATTGCACCGAGCATATAGAGCTTGCAAAAGAGTGGGCGTGCACGGAAGGCGTTGACGGATATGCAAACCGGTACGAAATTGAGACCGACGGTTTGAACATTCTCAATCTTTCAAAAGAAGAATATACAGTCTTAAACTGGTTGGCAATTTTGCTTGAAAACCGGGTAGGCAGGCTGTCTTCACCCATAGAGAAGCGTGGCAGGGAATATCTGATACAGAATTTTCTTCCGGAATATGAGTCGTATGACGTTATAATAGGATACCGGGCCGATGATTCATATTTTTCGTTTGCCCGTGCCTTTGTTTCAAACACAATTTCGCTTAAACAGCTTGGGTACGCGATGAAGCTGGGAAAGCTTGGAGAACAGTTTGTTTTGAAATCCGAAAAAGCCTTTGCTGCCATATGCTTTCTTGATTACACTTATGCAGACAGCGGCATTTACTATCCGAGACGAAAGGCAAGGGACGAGAAAGCAAGAAATGCATATCTTAAGGAACTGGAGAATGAGGACCTTAACGGGATTTATCTGAGAGATATTATCCGTGAGGAGATGAGACAGAACGATGTACGCCTACGATGAAATATATCTTTACGATGCAATGAAAAATCTTGGTGAAGCCTTTGATTATGCTGTTTCGGCATGTGAAATTGAGGCGGATGAATTTATGAATATGTTCATTGCAAGCGGTTTTGCGGACAGTTTCGGAAAAGGAAATCCAAGGCTTGTGTGCGGACTTTACGGCACGGAGCTTGTAATGGAAACTGTTACAAAAACCGGACTTTCCGTAAATTTTCCGGAGCCGCAGACAGAAATGGAATTTTCACCGGAATACTGGTGCGGATGGATTCTTGCTTATTATCAGTGGAAAACAGGGCGGACATTTCGGAACATTCACGAAAATATTTTATGCAGTGAGGTGCTGAGTCTTTACAGCCCGCTGCATGAAGCGGATGAGGAGAAGTTCGTTGATACGGTAAACAGTATAATATGGCGGAAAAATTCCCCGTCAAATCTGCAGCTGCAAAGGAAAAAAAGCGGATACTCCCAAAAAGAACTGGCAGAAAAGTCCGGTGTCAATATCAGAACGCTGCAGCAGTACGAAATTAAAAGCAAGGACATCAAAAAAGCGGCGATGCAGACAGTTATGTCCATGGCTAATGTTCTTGGGTGTGAGATTGAGGACTTGATGGAGTATTCGGATGAAGCATAGAATATCGAAGCGAAATTCCCGGTTATGTTCTTCCGGGCTTTATTTTGTTTTCTGCCGTATAGTATAACTTTTTGCAATTTCGGATGTAAAAAAGCAGGGCCTCCGGATAAAGGAAGCCCTGCATTATATTTTTGTGTAGTATATCAGAGAAGCCCGCCTATTTTCAAAAAGATAGGTGCGAATACAAGAGATACAACTGTCATAAGCTTAATTAAGATGTTAAGAGAAGGACCGGATGTATCTTTGAACGGATCACCGACGGTATCGCCGACAACAGCCGCCTTGTGGGCAGCCGAGCCTTTTCCGCCGTGAGTGCCTTCTTCAATGAATTTTTTCGCGTTATCCCAGGCGCCGCCCGAGTTTGACATGTAAATTGCCAGAAGTACACCCGTTACAAGCGAGCCTGCAAGAAGTCCGCCGAGAGCTTCGGGACCGAGAATTATACCCACTGCAAGAGGCGCGGCAACAGCCATGACACCGGGGAGTATCATCTCATGAAGTGCGGCTTTTGTCGAAATGGATACACATTTTGCATAGTCGGGTTTTCCTTCGCCTTCCATGATTCCGGGTATTTCACGGAATTGACGCCTAACCTCCTGAATCATGCTCTGTGCGGCTTTTGAAACCGAATCCATTGTCATCGCGGAGAATGTAAACGGAAGCATGCCTCCGATTAAAAGTCCGATGACAACATTCGGGGTGAGCATATCTATCGACTTAAGATCAACGGCTTCAGCGTAAGATACGAAAAGGGCGAGGGCTGTAAGAGCGGCGGAGCCTATAGCAAAGCCTTTACCCATTGCAGCTGTAGTGTTGCCGACGGCATCGAGCTTATCTGTTATATCTCTAACCTGAGGCTCAAGTCCGCTCATCTCGGCTATGCCGCCTGAATTGTCGGCAATCGGACCGTAGGCATCAACAGCTACGGTTATACCGGTTGTGGAAAGCATGCCGACGGCTGCAAGAGCTATACCGTAAAGGTCATTTGTTACCTTGTAGGATATAAATATGCCGACACAGATCAAAAGTATGGGGACGGCTGTCGATCTCATGCCGACGGCGATGCCGGAGATAATCGTTGTTGCAGAACCGGTTTCCGACTGGTCTGCGATTTTCTTTACGCTTGAATAGTCTTCAGACGTATATACCTCGGTGCAAAAACCTATTATAAGCCCAGTGACGATACCGGCGATGATTGCGATAGAGTAGTAAATTCCGCCGAAAAGTGAAAATGAGAAAACTATGCTTGCAACAGCGACTATGGCTGCAGATATATAAGACCCCATTTTCAAGGCTTTGTGCGGATTGGAGTTGTCTTTGCCTTTTACAAAAAATGTAGCAATAATTGAGGCGAGTATTCCGATTGCGCAGATTAAAAGAGGATAAACGGCTCCGTTGTCTCCGCTTGCTTTATGTACAAGCCCGAGCGTGATTGCAGATACTATTGCACCGACATAAGATTCAAAAAGATCGGCACCCATTCCGGCTACGTCACCGACGTTGTCTCCTACGTTGTCAGCAATGACTGCCGGGTTTCTCGGGTCGTCCTCCGGGATTCCGGCTTCAACCTTACCGACAAGGTCGGCACCGACGTCCGCAGCTTTAGTATATATACCGCCTCCGACTCTTGCAAAAAGTGCAATGGACGATGCTCCGAGCGAGAAGCCGAAAAGAATATCCGCATTCTTTGTAATAATGTAGATAAGCGAGCAGCCGAGAAGGCCGAGACCTACAACGCTCATACCCATTACGGACCCGCCGGAGAAGGCAACCGATAGAGCCTTGTTCATACCGTGGTCCTTCGCAGCGGCGGCGGTTCTTACATTGGCCTTTGTCGCGACCTTCATTCCGAAAAATCCGGCCAGAACCGAGAAAAGAGCGCCTATTACAAAACAAATTGCCGTTGCCCAGCTTATAAAGAGGCCGATTAAAACAAAAATTGCCGCTACGAATATAGCCAGGATTTTATATTCCGACGTCAAAAACGCGTCTGCTCCCTGAGCTATAGATGCGGCGATTTCCTGCATCCGGCTGTTGCCGGGGTCCTGCTTTGATACATAGTAGGCCTTGTATGCGGCAAACAACAGCGCACATACGGCCAAAACAGGAGTGATTAGAAGTTTTAGTTGCATATAAACATCTCCTTAGTGTTGCTTACTTGTGTATTTTAACAAAACGGCAGACTTATTTCAACCTGAAACAAGACGCGATTTGTAGGATTTGTACAAAAAGCCGAAATATTAAGCAATGGTATATCAGTTATTAACAAGATGCACAATTGTTAATTTTTTGATTATCGGTTAAATGAGAAGAAAAAGTTACAAAATAAGTAATTTGGTATAGCTGAAAAACGAACGCAGAAGCTGAAAATGTAATATAT